>Ga0065711_1005769_pt1 | contig 50423 bp, 22 predicted proteins | sample Hoacrofraction12_FD_59098 | JGI IMG/M metagenome (GOLD analysis project Ga0065711, IMG submission 59098) | Hoatzin crop microbial communities from Cojedes, Venezuela - Epithelial fraction 12 v2 (version 2) | ecosystem: Host-associated > Birds > Digestive system > Esophagus > Crop | place... | reverse complement strand
TCCTGTCACTGGGCACCACTGAAAAGAGCTTGGCCCCATCCTCCTGACACCCACCCTTCAGATATTTGTAGGCATTTATAAGGTCCCCTCGCAGCCTTCTCTTCTTCAGGCTGCTTCAGAGCAATGGAGCAATATGGAGATACAAGCTGGACTAAGAGACAGCAGCACAAACTCACATCAGCACTGTGTTTACACTGCTTCCTGACCATGAAAACAAATGGAATTGAAGACCTAGATACATACTGCTGACAACCTCTTCCTCAAATACTTCACTTGGATTAGGGTTCACAAGCAGTTTGCGTCGCTGGTCACCCTGAGTACTGATCTTTTGGGTGTCAGCTAGGAAAAACAGGTTCAAAGTTGAGTAGGACCCTGATAAAAGCAGTGGTGAGTTCTAGTGGATGAACGTCCACCTGATGTTCAGCAGAAGGCAGAACAGTTTTTCTAAAATGGGACCTGTGCCAAGTATTTATATCAGAAACAAGGAGTATGCTCAATATAGTCACCGTGGCAGTAACGATGAAATACCTTTAGGTATATATTCAAAAAAATGGCCTACTGTTAATGAAAAGTGACATTCATAGTGCAATAGATGTCAAAGATAAAACACCTTGTCCAGAATAACAGTAGCAGGGACAAGGAAAGTTACCTCTGTAGCATCATTGACTGTGCAGGGATCTTAAACAATCTTGAGACCCTCAGCAATGAGCGTGTAGCTAATCAGAAAGCTGCAGCACCGGTTCATCCCTGTACTGGTGTCTAACCCAGGACTGCACAGTGAAGCGAGAGGAAGCTTTCTGAAGCACAAGAAGCTGGCAGCAGTGCCAGGAACAGAAGAGCCAAACCCTGGGACCTTTTCAGCCTCAAACAGTCTTTAGGCGATGCCATCACCTTCTTCTTTATGTGTTTCCAAGTGAAATTAGTGCTCTCCATGTGTGTTAACCAGTCTGATCATTGTAAATCAGCCCTGATCAGAGGAAATTTCTGGAGTTTAGGTGCCCACAGGTCTAGATTGGGAAATGTCCAAGGATACAAGGGATACTGCATTTTTGGTGCTCAGGGAACTCTGCACTGCAAGTCTAATAGAATTAAATGTTTTCAAAGGCTGTCAGTTATGTATTGTAGTAATTTCTCTTTTGAATCTTGGCATCAAAACTCAATGTAAATCCAGCTGAATAAATCTCAAATTCCATTGTGAGCATTCTAATTTGACACTGAGAGTGCCTTTCTGCACCTCAGTGTAATCCCAAATTATATCTGCTCTCAAAATGCATTAAGTAAAATTGCATAAATGCATTGCTATTGCAGAGAAGCTGATATACATAAGAACCTCTGGCATGGTCTGCTGGTATTTTTCTCTCTTCCAGGATGACGGAGTTTAGAGAAACCCTCCATTAAATAATGTGATTTGACTAGGTGCCTGAACCTATGTGAAATGGTGGATGAAAACTGGACATGAGCCAACAATGTGCACTCGCAGCCCAGAAGGCCAACCATATCCCGGGCTGTATCAAGAAAACCGTGGCCAGCAGGCTGACGGAGGTGATTCTTCCCCTCTACTCTGCTCTGTTGAGACCCCACCTGGAGTCCTGCATCCAGCTCTGGAGCCCTCAGTACAAGAAGGACGTGGAGCTGTTGGAGCAGGTCCAGAGGAGGTCCACAAATATGATCCGAGGGCTGGAACAACTTTCCTATGAGGAAAGGCAGATAGAGCTGGTCAGTTCAGCCTGGAGAAGAGAAGGCTTCAGGGAGACCTTACTGCAGCCTTTCAGTACCTGAAGCGGGCCTATAGGAAAGATGGGGAAAATCTTTTCAGCAGGGTTTGTTGCGATAGGACAAGGAGTAATGGCTTTGGACTAAGGGAGGGTAGATTTAGACTGGACATAAAGAAGAAATTTTTTACAGTGAGGGTGGTGAAACACTGGCACAGGTTGCCCAGAGGGGTAGTGGAGGCCCCATCCCTGGAAACATTCAAGGCCAGGTTGGACAGGGCTCTGAGCAACCTGGTGTGGTTGAAGATGTCCCTGCTCACTGCAGGGGGGTTGGGCCAGATGACCTCTAAAGGTCCCTTCCAATGCAAAGCATTCTGTGATTCTGTGACTCTATGAAATAAATCTAGGATAGATGGCCTGGACAAAAGGTTGTTCATAGTGAACAATATCTAGCTGAGACTCCATTTAAATATCTTAGTGAAGTCAACTGGGTAATCATAAAGTAAAGTACTATTCATACACATTATGTACGTGGGAAGCAGAAACATTCTTTCAATGGAAAAGAAATCTCATTAAAAACCCTTCTGCATGTCTTCTAAAAGCAGAAGCAGATCATCATACCAGGCAGAGTGGTCAAGTCTGAACTCAGCAGGGAAAGCAGGAAAAAGTAAGAAAAACAACAGCAATGACCTCCTTCTTATACTTTAGGAAATGCTTGTTTGGAAGAGTTGCATGAGAACATACGGACTTAATGTTTTTGGTTTCTTATCAGGCTGGACCAAACTCAAACCAATGACCTCAAGGTTAAAAGCCCTACATGTCTTTTCCATGTTCCTAAACAATCCAACCCTTCCTACTAATAAAATATCTTGTTCAGAAGTCCATACGACTGAATTACATATAGCTTGTAGAAACAATTAACTCTAGACAACCAGCTGACAATTAGACCACCGAGTCTGTATTCACTCAAAGAGAGGACATGAAGAAAAGGAGTCTTGATGCTCAGTTGCTCTAAAGTCTGAGGTAGTAAAGTCACACCTGTCAAGAGCAGGTAAGGGTCTGGTATTTGGTGCTTCACAGTTTGTGTGTTTTAAGGACAGATCATTTATTAGGTATATACATAGGAGATGTTCCAGAGTATCTATTCTTGAACGAGCTATGAATCTCTTAAATTACAATATCATTTCACTTTTTAGTGTTCCAGTTTTTAACCTGGGAGACGGAAATGAAACTCATCTTCACTGTAGAAATGCTGAAGGTTGCATCAGTGCCAAACAAGAGACTAGTTTGTAGGTGTGTTTCCTACAGTGCTATTCAATTTTTGGTGAATAATACTCTTATTGTTTGTGTATACTTTTTCCTTCTTATATTTACGACTGATGTTTGTCTGATATGTGAAACATTAAATTCTGAGCTGCATAAGTTACTTTCCTGTAAGTAGGCTTCACTGGGATGTGTTGGGCAAAGCCTCTTTTCTCTGGGTGCACAAACCTATCAAATGCTTGAGCTCAAAACATTTTCCTCTCCTGCAGTCCCAGTACTGTATGTACATCTTCTCTTGTGTCCCATGCAGACAGTTAGAGAGGTGGGCATTTTATGCTCCTCCCTTTCCTTACAACCACAGGATCCCAGAGTACAAGGGACTCTGAGGAAGAAGACAAAGGAAGGCAGTTATGAAACGTACAGGTGTACAGCATAAGAGGTCCATTAACAAGTAAGTCCCATTTTTAGATGTTTTTTATTTTGATGTAAGAAGTTTGTTCATTCCACTTTGGGTGACCCAAGTACCTACAAGTGTGTCCGAGGTCTGTGTGAGCAGGGAATTGCTTTGCCAAGAAAAAGTGTGTGTGTCTCTGTGTGTGTGTGTGTGTGCAAGACAAGAGCTAGGCCAAAATCCATCCTGGGAAGGTATAGTGGGCATAACTGGCAAGGTTTGGGTAGCAGGGGGCTACAGGAGTGACTTGTGTGGGAGAAGGTCATGGACCATCCTGTAGAATAACAGCCAGTTCCAGCCAGCTCAACGACCAACACAAGCTGTGCCAAAACCTCAGCTGGTCAGAGGCGCACACGGTGCCTCTGCTCAGGCAGATGCAAGAAAGGACAGTAGATGCTGGAGGCCCAAATGGAGGCATGTGAGGAGAGACAAAAAGAGACACAGGAGGGGACATGTGAAGATACAGGAGGAGGCACACAGCAGGGGACATCGTGGGGAAGTGGATGGAGATACACTCTTGAAGGAGACACTACTTGCCAGAGGATTGCAGCCCATGGATAAGCCTATGTTGGAGCAGGTATGCTGTTGAAGAGACTGCAGCCTGTGGAGAAACCCACACCAGAGCAGAAGAATAAAAGCAAGAATAAGAACAAACAGAAAGAAACCACTGTCCACTGAGCCCAACATTCTGTGCCACCCATTGCCTCACTGAAGTGATAGAGAGCTGTCTCAACTGACTTTGGGCTGGGGAAAGGGGTGGGAAGGTGTTTTACCGATGATTGTTTAATTGTTTGTTTTCTTTCTTCTCAATACCCAAATCTGTAATTAAAAGTTTATGTTGATTGGCTATAAATTCAATCAAGATAAATTCACAGAGGCAAGACTCTTCTGCCCACAACAGGACAGGAGAAGCTGTCTTCGGTTGATTGAGGTTCTAGAAGGGAACAGAGGAGGTGACTACACCTCCACAAATCCTTTATGCCCTTAGCACTGTGAAGGAGAAGCCTCTGTTTCTGATCCCATCCATGATGTCCAAGAGCGCCTTTCTGTACCATAGGCCAGCAGAGGAGTGAGAACTAATCTTACCTGGATAATGTCGTGCCTTCTTCCTTCAACTCTCCACTTCTATCAGAAACATACTCAGTTTCACTCTTTATGGAAGGAAGAAGGAAAGAAGATGGTGGAAAGGCCGTGCAGAAAGAGCTGGCATTGTGGCATGACAGGAGAACCAAGTGCTGGCAACATCACTTGTTTCTAGAAAGGTTTGTATTCAGATGGCTTCTTGTCACAAAGCTGGCTTTCCTGTCTCTGCAATATGAGAACACTCTGACAGTTCAGAAGTTTGACAGAAAGGACGTTTCTCTCTTTATCTCCATTTAGGAGCCACCTGAGGCTGTTATTTTATTTCTGAGCAGGACACACCACAAATATTTCTTTTTTTTTTTTCCTATTGTTTCTCCTAGAGGTCAGCAATTGTGTGAGAAAGAAGGATGAAACAGATGAGACAACAAAAACCATATGGCATACAGCCTGAATGTATATTTCCATCCACGTGTCTTCCTTTGCATTTGTTTCAAATTTCTGAGCATCCGGCATTTCCAGCCTCAAAAAAAAAAAAAAAAAAGGAAACAAAAGGAAAGGCGCAGGGGACTTTTAGGAGAAACCTGGCCTGGGTCAGTTGGTGGTATTTCATTAAAATCATAAGTGTGATGCAGATAGGCAAACAGTCTGTTCTCAGCAGATGTAATTTAGGCAGAGAGTGTAAAGGGGCAAGTTGCTATGTCCACACTAACCCACAGATCCAACTCAGTCTGGATGAGTCCAAAAGACTCAACGTCATTGTAGCATGAAGTACATCAAAGAATAACTACACCTCATATCAATGTAGACATTTCAGGGACAGGCACTTTTGAAAGGTTAAAAGATAAATTGTCTTTTTAAAACTCTTTTCTATGTAGCTACCCAAAGAAGTCAGACCATTTTGTTACCACAATTAGCTTGACAACTCCACTGGGTAAATTACGAAAGAAGTCTTCTTTGCATTACTTCGTGCATAGCTGATTTGATCCTATAACAGAGTCGCTCACTAAAGCATATACTGCATCTGAAAATTTCAGTATTTCCAGTTTAGTGAAATTTTTGTTTTACTAATTCAGTGTTTGGCTGTAAACACTGCATATATTAATACTGAATACAGTTTATATCAAAATGCTGTTTAATTACCTAAAATGTTACTTTATTACAAAGAAAGGTAGTTCAATATGTAGGAAAATGAATGTGTAATTACTAAGATCTTACAATGATGAACGAGTTGACAGAAAGATATTAATATTACAGGGACACATTCCAAAAGACACTAGTTGAAAGAGCTTTGTGTCGTTAACTTTATTGGGAGCCCTTCCAAAAGACTCAAGTTGAAAGAACTCATGCCATAAATATTATAGGGAGTCATTCCAGAAAAACAGTAGCTAAAAGAGCTTCTTTTAGAAGGATTTATTTGTTGGTTTAAGCAGATAAGTTAACCCTTTAGGTATTAGAGGCTGGATTTTGACTGCAATTTGCTGTACTAATGGTTCTTGTAAAGGGAGCTGGGGTATCCTGGACTAATATTCACTAAATGTTGAAGTTAATCACTTGAAATCAAGAAAATGTTTTTCTGTCTTCTCTAAGCCCCTTTAAATGACTTTTTACATTCCTTTTTCATGGCATAAACAGAAACATTTATTTTCCTGGTCCTTCACAGCTCAGTTCTTCTCTATTCCCTCTGTGTCGTATTTATCGCTGGCGTATGCTGTTACTATTACTTTTTCATTTGAAGTTCTCTTTTTCTGCCAGGATAGACCATGCCTCTGCAGACAAGTTCTCAATTTTTTTTATTTATTGTCCACTGCTTCTCCATTGATAGTGGCTTGAAACATTCACTTGTCTTCTTCCAAAAATGTCTCTGCTTGACTACCTCACACAGGATGGTCTCTGTGTAGTGCTCTGTCAATCCAACACTAGGAAATTTTCCTCAGCCTCTTCCATGATGAGGGAGATAGCTTGCATATTTGTTATGCTGGATAATGCTGTCTCATAATTCTCTTCTATTTCCTTGTCTTTTCATATCCCTCTCTCAACTCTTGTCTCAGATAATTTTGGGACAGGGTCTGTGTTTTTTGTGCTTGTTAGAAGAGCACGGAATATGGAGGAGTCCTGGTCATTGCAGATTCCAAGTAGTGTCGTATCTATACTGCCACATTTCTATGTCCCATGCTAAACATTCAAGTCTTAGTCCTTTGATCTTCCTGGCTACATACATGTCATTTATCACCTAAGAGCCCATTGTGGGGTGATGTTGCAGGGGCAGGAGCCTAAACAGCTCCCTTGTGAAAAAAAATTGCAAGCATTAACTGGAAAACAGTGCATGCCAGAGTTTTGTTCCTATATAAAACATAAAAATAATTCCTGACAGATCTGGCTTCTTCAGCCTGCGGCTTCATGGCCTTGCGTGCCCTTCCTGATTCTCATGCTATAGACCAAAACAACATGCCTTAGCCTTGGCAAAATGCTACAAAACATTCCTGTGTCAGACTGTGAGGTAGCCATCTCAGTTGTGTCCGTTGCTGAACAGAACAGTGCTAACAGCACTTAAAGAAGTGCAAGCTGGGGTCAAGAGGAGATCAACACTCATGGTTTCACCAGTTCAAATTCAGAAAACATCCTCTGAAGCCAAAGAGAGAAGCTGGAATTTAAGACCAGTTTCAGTATTTCTGAAATATGCACAACAACTTGGATGGAGAAGTAACTATTCAATATGCCCATGTTCCCACATGCTCAGGCCAAGCCCTGTACAGAGGTGCCAGAGTCCAAGAGATAGGTCTGTATCTCAGCATTTGCAGACACCCCAGGGCCCAGCTGTGCAATATGTCACAGGAGTAACTTACAGATGGTGGTAACCATGGTGGTGAGAGCCCTAGGAAGAAGTGAACAGGCACATGGTCGTGGCTTTCATGAATCTCCTCACTGGCCAACAATGCTCTGCAGAATCAGGGAGTGATGCCTTTACCAATTCACACAGTTGGAGGTCACAGCACTGGGAAATCTGGGGAAGACTGACCCTTCAGTGTCTTACATGCACAGTGGGAAGATGCACTTACTTCTTCAGAGAGGCGAAGAGCACAGCGATGCATGGGCACAGACAGTTGGCAGAAGGTCTTGCCCACCTTTCCTCTGACTCACCCAGCAGGGAACTTTCTCTCTCCAAACTGATTTGAGGTGGACAGCTTCCTCAAACCCACTTGTCCGTGGCAGAAAGGCAGTGATGATGGCATGCTGCTGTTGCAGGGCAGGAATGAGTTCCCCACAAAGAACCTCGTATGTTCCCATACCTACCTTAGGTACTTTGATCATCCCAAGTCTAAAATATAATGCTGCCATCAGACAGTGCCCCTCTCACCAAAAACTGCCGCTCAACAAGAAAGAGTGTGGCTCCCTCCCTGATAAAGAGAGATAAAGGGTAATGTTCCAGTCAAAACAGCCTTGTCTAATAGCATCTGAGATGAGAATGGTCCGTCTTGTCAGGGTCTACTCACCCTGTCCTAGACATCTTTGCTCCAACAAATGAGCTGTGAACAAACCTGAAATATTCTTCCCAGTCAAAGGCATAACATTGCCACTAACAACATCAGCAGCCACAGCAATAGACAAATTATGTAGCAAGTCCCAATAAGAGATGAAGAGCCTGTCTCTGTTATATGTAGAACTAGAGATATTTAAAACTCAACTGGACAAGATCCTGCGCAACCTGATCTAAGCTGACCCTGCTTCAAGCAGACAGTTGTATCAAAGAACACCAAGAGGTCGCTTCCAACTTAAATTAGTCTTCAATTCAGTGATTCTAACACATATCTAAGCTAGAATATCATCACGCTCAACTGCAGGAGAAAAAGAATCACCTAACTTAAAAGACCAGCATGAAGTCCAAATGAAATATTTCTAGTGACTGTGATGGTACAATGTAAATCTTAAAAGTTCTTCAAAGACTGAACATACATTCTTTCTCTCCACCTTCATTACATATATGGTAAACAGATTATATATAACAGACAGCCTGGACTAACTTTCAATATGTTTTTTATGTACAGTACTCTTCCTTGTGGTAAATCGTTCACTATACAAGACACATTGTGACAAACAGTATCTGTAACATGAGACTACAATCTTGTAAAGACAGTCTACATCTTGGACTAATGTTCAAAGGAAGATACAGATTTAAGCATGAAATCCTGTTCTGTAGTCTGTCTTTCAAAGCCAAAGTATATTCACAACTGTATTCAAATAAGAGCTGTGTCAGTGATAGTCTTAAGCGCAACTGTGTATATCCAAACACAAGAACCTGTATCAAAGAAGCAACTTTCCAACACATAAAAAAGTGAAAGTCCAACACACAGAAAAGTGCTCCTTCCCCCTTGTCATCACAATCTCCGACTCTGTTCTTTGTCCCTCAAAGTTTGATGTTGATAAGCGTGTATTTGGTATGCATATGATATGCAGACCTAATAGGAACTCACACTGTGCCATAAGAGCCATTAAGAAACATGGAATTTACCTCAATTGAATAAATATACAATCAGAGAAAGTCTCAGGACCACAGAACTCAGAAAATACATACATAAAGACAGACAAAGGATATATGAAAGGAAGATTATACAAGTACAGCAAACAATGTGGTAGTAGCAAATATTAGCTCTGTTAGTATTGTTATCATTGGTTTTATTTGTTGTTTAAATCTTATCAACGGAGTTCTGAGAGAAATTAGGTAGGTGGAAACACAAGAGGATAGGAGTAAATCTGTGAGAGCAAATGGCAAATCTGTATGGACAACAGGCTATACAGAGTTAAGACAGCAGAAATAAGCTTTTAAAGTCATCACTGTTTTAATGCTTTCATCTTCCGCAGTTTCTGCAGTGGCTCCATCAGCTTTACTGTTTGGCTGGCTCAAGCTTGCTGCTTCTTTTGTAGGTTTTAAAACCTGTATGGCAAACGAAGGAAGACATCTAAGCTCTGTCCAATTTACTGTCTGGACGGGCAGTGATGTCCTCCCAGATGTCCACATCACAATGTGCTTAAGCACGGTAACTTCTGCTCAGCCCTCACTTCTAGTTTTCGTTTCAGTGTGAACTGGGAAAACTGTGTATCTTCTTCACCTCAGTCCTAGATGCACTTCTAGCCTTGGTCATCTAGACATATCCCTAGCGATTCCTAGTTCATACTTTTCAGTCTGGAAAGTTATACAGCTTTGCAAGGATCTTTAAGCATCAATTGCTTGTGCAGAGTATGAACAAAAAGGATGAGTACTAGCTAAGGGTAAGACTTTTAAAGAATAACAAAAACAATTAGCAGAGGGTGGACCCACCAGGCAGTTCAAGAGAGACTTTCAGACCCAGATGGAATTTTGGTTTAAGGACAGAAAAACAATAGTTCTTGCACTCTTGCTTTTATAATAAAGATCATACAGGTCATTTAAGGATTGAAAAACCTAAGAAGAGAACTAGAAATGCTTTATATTGGCTCAGCTGAACAGAGTTACTGAGGAAAATTTTGAGATGTGTTGTATATGCCAGAAGAACAAGCCAAGTCAAGCAAAAGAGCCCCTGATGGTGGCACAGGGAAAATTGTTCCCCTAGAGCAAAATAGGCTGAGATTTGTTTAGACTGGCCAAGAAAATAAATGTACTTTTTTATGTACTAAGTTTACTACGAAGCAGTATTTTGTGAAGTCTGGGTATCGACAAGTTACTGCTAGTGTGCCCTTAGTCATAATCCAACAGTGACTTTGAAAAAGTTTACTATGATTAAATTACAGGATATAGCAACTAAATACAGGTTGCCACCTGTAGATATTTGTTTTAGTAGACCAGAAGAGTTCTAAGGCTTTTACTGATAATAGAAGTTGATGTCAGAGCTTTGTGGAAGTATAAATACAGCTATATGCAGTATGATCTGATGGCCATGGAGTTCTCAACAATCCCTTGACTTGAAGAACCATTTAAGCACATGATGGAAACCAATGATGAGAAAACAAAGGAAAGAGAGGTAGCAAAAAGTCTAATTAAAAGTGTCTCATGTCATTCATTCTAATCACATCGCAATTGACCACGCCAACTTCCCACCTTTTCCTATTCATACTGTGGCTAGACCCAGCCCTGTAAATCTCAGATGGACTCAAATATGGTTGTCCCACACGCTCATGAGATTGACATGAACAGACAAATGCCGGTATCTCCAGTTTCAGGAGAGAAGGTAAGAGTCATTCAACTTGACTTTTTTTTTCTTTGAGATAGTCACGGTTAGGTGGTTGTTACAACAGATAAGACAGCTAAATCCCAGGTCCTTAATACTATAAAAACCAACCACTTACAATTGCTATTAACAGCAGTTTTGGTATTTCAAGAGAGACCTGCCAGTGAAAGGCACCTCAGGGACTAGTCAAAAACAGCTACTAACCTCAGCACATAATAACCAGTTTATGTAGTAGGTTGATTAAAATATTTGGAAGTAAGCCCAATACATGTTGTGTAAGGATTGATATTTTAAGTGTTTTGGTCAGGAGGCTGAGCCAAGAAGATCAGCCTCTCTAAGACAGCTCTGCGTGCATGGAAGCTCTCTTAGATTATGCCCCCTTGCTCGTATAGAGGGGAAGGAGTGGAAGCTGGAGGAATGAACAAATGAAAATGCTTAAATATGTTTAATGTTCATTTCATGTTGTATATTTATCTAAAAATTCATACAAAAAAGATATCTTACATAACTGCAACTCTATAAGCTGCAAGTATAAAAGGCCTCCTAATCCTTCATCCTCAACCGGAAGATATAATAGAGCCCCGGACATGACACCTGCATGGTTCATCAGTGTGTGAGATACAATTAAAAGTAAGAAGCAAGTAACCAGAGCTCTAAATCTCTTCCTAGAAAGAGAAGGACTCATACTAGTAGCTATATACGTCAGCGAAGGAGCTGTACATTGTTTCTGCTTCTTTGCTTCCCATCGCTCCCTTCCTCCTTCCCTCCTTTCCGCAAAGCCCTGTTTAATTAATCTGTTCATTTGTTTGGTTCATTACGTACATCTGCAGAAGTGTTTGTCCAGACAAACTATGTTTCTTTTCCCAAGTTTCTACATCAATATTCAAATCTGTTTTAGTAAATAGACTTTTAGGAGCCTTTTGTTGCTGCCAGTAAGGCCTGGCAGAAAGATTACTGTAATTAAGTTTTATCTGGAAAAATAAGCTGGGGTGTATGAAATCTTACCTTGAAGTGGTTCATCTTGAGAAGTGTGTCACTGATCAAAAAAGGTTCTCACTCCATTTCCAGAGACCTTGAGGTTACGTCTAAGCTGCTCAACAAAGCATGCCACCTTGGCTGGCCTGAAGGCGTGCTTACCTCAAACTGGCTTAGGACCAATCTCCTAGAGATTTGTCTTGAAGATGGCTAGTTGAAGCAGTCCAAAACAAAGTCAGGGAACGAGCTAGGAATTAAGCGATGTATGTCATCTTGGGTATAGTGCCTGAGCTCCTTCCCCAGCCCTTTTCTGTTCAGCAGTGCTGACTGAGCCCTACCCTCACCTTTCAATATCTACAGTGGATGTGAGATGGCAGCAACATGCAACTAATGAGTGCCTGCACCCTTTTGGACGAAGCTCCGGGACAGGTGGGTACTCATCTCACCACCTGTCCGGGGGATTGAGCAGCCCTTGAGTCATAGAGTTTCATTTTGTGCTGCAGGACAGAAAAGCAAAGAGAGCAGGGAGAGCACAGCAAAGTGCTGCACTTGAGGTGCTGACAAGAAACCTGAGCAAATCCCGCAGGGAAGCCTGCAGCGTTTCGAATGCAAGAGAGATCAGAGTCTGTCCAAGCAATATGGAAAGGTGCTGACCTCATGCCACTTGCAGGCATCAATGGCAATTGCAAAGAGCTACAGTAATGCAGCTCAAGAAAGCAGATGGAGTCACCCAAACTAGGACAGAGCAGAGAAGGTAGCTCTGATAGCTGTTCTGGATTGCTCCAAGCTATTACCTGTGCAGAGATCCTAGTATATGGCTTTTAACTAAGACTGTCACACCACAGCCCTACACCGTAGCTTCTCCTCTGTGTGTAGTGCGCAGCACCATTCACAGGACATACAGCAAAGCCCCAGGGAGTCTCCTGCAAGTATTTCTGTGGAAGCTGACACTGACACAAAAGTTCCCGAGTCTCGCTGTTAGCGGGGATGGTGCTGACAGGTCTTTGGAAGGGTCCTCCTATCAAGACTGGCAGCCATCCTGTCCAGAGCTGCCTTGGAATGATCCTATTGCATTCGTCTTTCCAGGCTGCCTTTTGATGAATGGTTTGTTTATCCAGATCATCTCTCTTTGAGGGTAAATATTCTGCCAAAGCGAGGAAGTGGCTGAGTTGTAACCGCAAAGCCTGTGCTATACTCGTGCTCTTTAAAAAGTGCTCCAGGCACTGTTGAGCATCCAAAGGACTTCTGGCCTGCAACAGAACACATTGCTGGACTAAAAGCTGCTAGAAGTATTATGCTACATGAATGGTCAGTCCGAAGTTTGTATCCTGCAGTATTTTCTTATGGACGTGGGAACATAGCCATTTAAAAAAAACCCCACCAAACCCATCTACTGTGCTGGTCATACTTCTTACAGATGTTATTAATTGCCCTCTGTGACAGAAAAATATTTTTCCTCATGTAAAAGTCTCTTACAAACATGATCTGGATATTTTTTAAAATAATATTTTTATCAGGCCTTCAGGCATTACCTTTCTACTACATTTTGGCAAGTAGGAGGTGTACTGTCATGTCACAGAATACCATCTGACTAGCAGTAAAAACAAACCAATGTACGGAGTACCTCTGTCCTGCAGAGTGGCTAGAGGCACTGTGTAGCTTAATATAAACATCCTAAAATACATAAACACATTCTGATTAAAACCTATCACTTAAAATTCAAACAAATGACAATAAAGTGAGCATGAAAAGAAGGCTTGATGAGCTAAACAAACCCAAAAAATTAACATATTCAAGTTCATCTAACTGGTGATAGATCAGTTACTTTAATGCAAAGCCCAGGTCTGGCATATGTATACAGTTTGGAAAAGTTTTCTTAACAAATATTAGTCTCGCAAATGAGACTAATCACTAAAACACTCCTCCGTGTGCCTGATAACAGAAGAATTTGGCTTCCACAAGTCAGGTCAAAAACTATTACAATCATCAATTTTACTTTCTGAAAAAGTTCCGTTCAATTACCTCCTAGCTCTCCAGACACCACTGACTAGTAATTAAATGTGCTTTTATTATAACAGCAGCTTCCATGTGCACTTCATTTCCAAGCATTACTTTCAGGCATCTACAGTCTGGTATTACATCCCACTCCTAAACGGCTTACGTGGGGAAAACTTGAGCATTTAGGACTCCATTCAATAGCTTAAATACAACAGTGGCAAGAGTCCATTTCCTATAGTCAGTCTTGTCGAGAACTGTTAAAATTCCAGCACTGCCTTTTCTCTAAAAAAAAATTCTCTCCTACCTTGATGGAAAACCTGTTGTTTTTCATTACTCCAGGTCAAATCTCAGGGGCCATCCTCCCACCCTGGAGCTGTTTTGTGATGGAGAATTTGTCTTGATTTTGCTTCTCTGCTTCCTAAAAATGATTTTGTTTTCTCAGAGTGTTTTAATCAATGGCTCTTTCATCTGCAGAAACATTGTGGATAATGTAAAAAGTATTTCTGCAATCTCTCTCTTTCCCAACTCCTGTCTGCTGTTGGATGCATTGAATTCTTCAAGTTTCAAAGTATACGAAAGCCGCTACACTTTCCATTTTCTCTTCGGGACATGCTTTGTCTACATTAGATCCAACACTGCATCAGAATGTGTCACCTTTAACATAAAATCTGAAAGTGCAATAATAGAGCCAAGATTCATCACCCCTAGTTATTAATACCTAGGTGAGCAAACTGAGGCAGGAATGTAAATATGTGATGCTTATCTGTCATCAATGCGGAGAAGTAAGCACTTCAGAAAGACTTAATTACCTTCCTGATACGTACTTCCCTCTATTGACGGCATAAGGAGATGACATTCATATTTTAGATACTGTAGTTAGATGCCTGACTTTCATGGGAATACATCCAAGAAAAACCAGAATTATACGTTTAACATAAAGCAAAATGGTCAAGTTAAAGCCAGGAACCTCTTGTGGATTTACCTCTATTTATTTTGCCTATAGTACAGTAAAAACAAAGTAATGTACTGCTGTCAGGCTGAGGTAGCTAGTGTGATTAATGTCAAGCCTTGAATTTCAAGGTAAGATCTTCAAATCTTTTTTAAAAATCCCTATATGAAAAACAGAAAATTAAATCTTCCATAATTTCCTAGGAGTATTACTAACTTCAATACAAAATTTAGACCTCTTTATTGTGCGGCTCTCCCTCTTACGAAATTCTGAAATAGATAATTTATATTTTTTGTGTGTTGAATTCTGGTGAAAATTAAATCTCAATTCCCAGAACCCTTCTTTTGTAATAAGGACAAAAGACAGCCTGATTTTATTCTCTGTTATCTGCTAAGACAGTACTGCTTCTTGTACACAGCTGTTACTTTGTAAAGCCACTACACATCTACATAAGATGTGTCCCATTTATATCTGTTTAGGAATGTAGGAAGTTGGAGTGACTTTAACGGCTGCAGAAACAAGCAGTACATATAACTCCAGGAGTCAGAAGTAAAGAATTTGTGAGCAGAAACTGTGGAGAGGACTACTTCTGTAGTGGAGAGGAACAGCAGTAAGTGAGGACAAATTGACATATAAGAATCATAATTTGCCAGAGCATTGAAGCCAAGAACATGATGAAATTAAAAAACTGAGGACAAATGTCTTACTGCTACTTAATTAGTATGATGGGTGCCTCCCCTGCTGCCTATCAGTGCCTTATTTCTGCACAAATTCCAGTGGTTACTTGATTAGCTACAGTGTGTCATACTTGCTTTTATCTGTTTAAAGTAACTTAGCAGTCGTGGTGCTTCGGACATAAAATGTTTACTGTACAAGCGGTATAAATATTGTATGTGAGTATGTGTACCAAGAAGACAAATTTTATCTTCCAGTACCGTTTAAGTCTTTCCAAATTTGCCCATTGGCACATGTCAAATGACATCGAATCATTTGTTATAAATGTATAAAACCACCTTCCATAGCTGTCGCCAGGAACACAAGCAGCATTTGTACCTTAGTTCTGACAAAAAAAAAAAAAAAGAGTCTTTTAATTCACTTCATACACAAGCTAATGTTCCACTTGCAGGAATCTTGAAAGCCTTTGCTACAGACCCAGAGGCGCTGGGGAATGACAGGTCTATGTTGTTAGATTGGGGGCAGGATACCTCTCTCAAAGTCCAGTTGCCTAGGTCTCCTCTGCTTTAGCAGAGAGAGAGACACTGACACCTCCACAGGGAAGCTGATCTGAATAAAGGTCTTAGTAAGAGAGAAAACTTGCTCCAAAGAGGCACTTGTCTTTCTTAATTGAATATAAAGAAATCCTGTATGACTAGCTTAGAGGAGATATCCAACTTTCAGATGGCTAAAGTTAGCTTAAATAAATCCTACCTTTAGAAACTGTAATTTGGGAATAAATATTTTTAATATTTCAGCAACAGTGAAGAACAGATGACAGAGAAACATCGACCTACCTGTAACGACCCTGAAGGAGTGGGGAGGGCAGTGGGCCCTCGCAGGAGCAAGCAGCGTCTACAACATGGTTGTTCCCTAGCAGCTTCTCCACTTGCCAGTTTTTCTCTCCCCTTAGAATAATAAATCAAATACTCAAACCACCTTCCTTGTTTTATTACTTGTTTGTCATGTTTTAGGCTTTTACTGGGGCTAAACTGTGAATACATGCAAGCAACGTAAGAGCAGACACATACAGGAGGCAAACATTAAAAATCAAACAAAAGAGAAAGGCTCGTTTTGTATTCGAACTATATCCCACAAGCAAACTTCATTTCACTAGAGCAAGATACGCTGCTGGAAACACCTTTTCATACAGACTAGACAGTTTGTGCCCCGGTGCAGTTCAGATGTTACTGCTGGCAACTGCTAAAACCAGTTTGCATTTCCACCAGCAAGCTGATCATCTTGACAGATTTAGGTCAAACCACTGAGGCAGAGATTCACACCTGGTCTGGAGAAGTGAAAGGGCTAAGAACTGCAGATGAAAACCTGTGCTGTTTTTAAACTAAGGGTCTAGAGTTTTTTTTTTTTTCAGTGCTGTTGCGGTTTGCTCAACGTACCACGAGTCATGCACAAAAAAGCTACCTTCTCCAAGCTGGAAGGGTTTTCCTTTCTACCCTCTATGTTCTAAATTTAAATTTGGCCAGCTGCCTTTGTTGGCTTTTGAGCTTGCTTTGCATAATTTAGCTACTGTTTCATATAAAGCGCTTACTAATAAAACTAATAAAAACAAGTATTACTCAAGAAACCTTAGAAGATATGGAAGCAATGACAAGAAGTTATCGTCACCAATGAATTTCCTGTCTTCCTGTGTCTGTCTTGGAAACTCTAGGCTGCCCACATCCAATAGTGGTTTGCAACATATACAGAAGACATTGCAAATGCAGAATACATTGCTTGTGTTGAACCACACATAGTCCATTATGGTACTATAGGCCTGTAGGTCATCTCATTCCTTCATGTTTCTATAACAAGCACAGGACCCAGCTCCATCAGTGAGTTCCCCTAGCCCAAATGCTGTGTCCAGAACAGGTCCAGCAGTTCAAGAAGTTTGAACAGTGCCCACCAAGAGCAGGCAACACGCTGTCCAGAAGACACCCTCAGATTCCCAAGGGCACGCTTGTAAACCACTCTTCTCTTCACCTGTGACCAAACTTGAAAGAATTGCAGCTAAGCAGAGCTGTGAGCGCTGTGCTTCGCCCGAGCGTTAGGTCGCCCCATACAGGATCCCTGTGCAGCAAACCAAGGGGCTGCATTCTGCTCTAGCTGAATTTCCCAGGCGGTCTTCTCAGTGCATCCCTGCTGAGAGAGCTTTCCAGTGCCACAGCCCAAGAGAACAGAACAGAAAAAGGCGTTGCTGTGGCTAGACCATTGCTCCAAAATTCAGCAACCTGGCAATTCGCTCGAAAACTGAGTATCATCTCCTTCAATTTTGTGGGCATCAGATTAGACCTGAGGCACAACAAGCAAAAACATTTCCACAACAACTTACCACTGTTTTACAGTCCTTCAAGGACAAGTGACACCAAATAAAACCCTCAGTAAGCCAATGTGAATCATAAATGACCATTTAATTTAAAGAACCGTTTCCGACTGACTGGGTTGTCTTCCTCAACCACCAAGATACACACCCATCCATACCTGAATTAAGGATCACACCTGAATATAGATTTCCTCAACCTGAAATTCAGTAGTCAATACAGAGAAATGCTTGTCAGGAAGGGATACAACAAGAAGCAGCACAAACATGGGGACATGAAGTGTCTTATGAATTTTAAAGTAGTTTGTTACAGGCTTTGCATTAAATTATTTAATGTTCAGGTGGGAGGCTGTGGAAAGGGAGGCAATGGAAGCAGCCCCACCGCATGGGTCAGCAATGGAGCCAGATTTTGGGAAAAAGGAGCATAGACCTGACACAGGCACCTTCACTCTTCCTTGCTGCACCGTGCTACAAGCTCTCTCCAGCTTTGGAAGAGCTACAGAGCTGTGCTGGTGTTCAGGTGCTCCAAATCCAAGTCACCTGCACAGGATAAGAGGAAAGAAAAGTGGGATTAAGAGGGAAAGAGGAATGCATAATACATTTTCTAAGTAAAGCTATTTCCCAAAGAAAGGGAAGAAAGTGCACTGAATGCACTAGTGGAGTGTTTTGAAGTAAAGCAAAAATGTAAGGATGCAAGAGAACTTGTACCCAAACAATCCCAGAGTCCCTGAAAAATAATTTGTGATAGCCAGTAAATGGGAAAGATACAGCTGGAATAAAAAAAAATCATTCCCTTTAACATAGTAAAGCAAACACCCTCCAAAACAATGACTTGACAGGAAGGCAGACAAGCTTTATTAAGGATTAAAAAATAATAAAACAAAGCAGGTCACTTTTCCTGTAGTTTTGATAGGGGTGCTCCTTAAAATGGACATAAGGAATCACGCACCGCACTGTTTCTGCTTTTGGGTGTCCCTTGGTGGCATTCACTATTGAGAAGCATTTGTTAGGTGCCCTAACAGATGTGTTTGCTTCGGCTATTACTGCTCAGGACTAAATGTGCTTCATTACAGCCAACTGGGTGCATCTGAATAAAGATCATTTTGGGAAAAATATAGTTCATTCCGCTCAGATCTTTGACAAGCCAGTCCCTGTCCTAAAGGAAATGTGACTTCTTTCACCGAGTATGAAAGATCTGCAGACATACCTGACAAACCCTATAGCTTTTATTTCCCCCGCACTAGGAGTTTACTTATCCAAAGAGGAAGGAGATACGTATTTTAAGCGTTAGGTGGTAAAGTATCCTCTTATCTCAGAATCAAAACTTTCTGACTTGTGAGTGTTTACTTTCCCTCCCATCCTCTGGGCAAACAGAATGCAGCGCAGTTTACCAGTGCTCCAGGCAGTGTGTGTCATGCACAAAGCTTTAAAAGTTCCTGTTTATTGTCAGTGGACATTTGAGATCCTGGGACACGGATCATAAAACTAGGCCTTTTTTCTTTTATACTTTGCCAAGAACAGACTGCTTGCTCTTCTGCGGTAGCATACATATATATATATATATATTTATTTATATATCAGCTTTTGGATCGTTTGAAAGGCCACGTAAATGTAAGTTAGAAGGAAGGTAATGAAATTTGAGAGTCACGTATAGCTTGTCTGACTGTAAATGACAGCCATCTACTGAACGAGTAAGAAGGTAAAGATGATCTCTTATGAGCAAATCAATTCCAATTAAAGCATCGACAGATGGCTGCTTACATGTAAAAAAAAAAAAAAATTGTCCTATGCAGCACTAGCAGTCCTAGTAAAAAAAACCCCAAACCCAGCAAAGCTTTGCAATATTACTGAGTCATATGTTAGTGTGACAACTCCTGTTTATCTTAACCTTCTGCAGCTTTAAACATGAAATCTAAGAGGGAGGAAGCAGGAAGACAATTTAGCGGTCAAGAATAGCTGGTGTGAAAGGAAGGGAGGGAGCTTTCCCCTTGAACTGTGAAAAGATAACTTGCAAAGTCTTGCTCTTTCTTTCAAAATGCACTTAAAATCTGGAACGGTGATTCACTGAACGGTGATTCACTGAATACCCACGTTCCGGTACTGAAAAGAAATTATTTATACTAATACATTTTTTCTTTCAAAAAACAATAATCTGCTTTTGGTCCAAAAGTTTTTTCATAGGAACAGGTTCCATAAAGTGAACACAGAGATTGTAGATGACCCGTGCAAGTATTTGGAGTATATAAATCTTATTTTGTGGTATATTTTCCACAACGATTTTGAAATCTAGTTTCTATAGTTCACAATAGCGTAAAAAGACAAGTTCAAACCTCTTGGCATTCAAGTAAAAAAAGAGTTTTGTTTCCAGCTCTGGGTTTGCAACGGTTTTAGAAATTCTCGTTTTATATATTTTTATTTCCTTCAGGGAAGGGAGAAGATAATCCAGTATTTTAGAAAGCAGTGCAAATGTCCCCATTTGGGGTTTTTTTGTGTTCAGTAAGAATAAGTAGGAGCAAAGAAGACCTGGCTGTGGTGGGTTGTACATGCACAGTGATGCATTTTCTCCCGATCATGTAACGAGCAACGTATACTGCGTGAGCAAAAATCCTGGGAGGTGCTACAGCCCTTCTCATCTTTGCACGGTTATGAGGACCTAGCTTGTACAAAGCTGCAATCTTGCCACCAAGCGGAATGAAAACTTAGAGCCATGTGCATCCACATACACAGAAGCCACAGGAGCTGCCTGTGGCATCCTTTTTTCCACTACAGTAACGAAGTTACATGCTGTTGTAGCACTTCCACTCCAAAATTCATTTTCATAGCTCAAAATGAAGCTGGCATGTGATTAAGCAAACTGGTATTTGCAAAAGAAAATTTGGGACTGCTAGAAAAACACCCTACAATTCTTTTTAGTGCTGAAAAAGCCGTATGCTAGTACAGCACGGCTGCCAGAGACGGCTGAAGATTTCTTGAGTGCTGGCTCTTGATTTATGTAGAGGCTCACAGGTAGACACCGCGTGATGGTTTGATGGTGGCCTCTGATGTGAATGCAGCTTTTCCTGAAGGCAGAGCCCTTGGCACGAGCCCGAAAGTCATAAGACTTGCATGAGCCTTGGACATTACCATCTGTACCTCTGATCTCTTTTGTAAAATGGCAAGAACCGCCACTGTTGTCCCTTGTATGGCTGCTAAAAAGCTTAACTAATCACTGTTAACAAAGCACGCTGAGGCTCTCTCACAGCATGGGTATTTGGTTCTCTGGGACAGGAAAGCATAGAAAATGAGATGTCTTGGTGCAGAGACACAATTCCATCTTAGAAAATGAAATTTTATCTTAGGACCACTAAGATACTCAGAATAAGAGCCTCAGAACAAACGCTTCATTGAAGTCTGCTGAACTAACTGGATGCATCTCAGTAAAAGATAGAGTCCTCAGTTTTTAAGACATAGCATTTTTAAAACATTTGAGAACTGGAAATTAACACATGAGCTCCTTGGTTCTTCAAATTCAGAATAGCCCATCCAGAGAATGCAATTAAGTGCTTCTTAATTGAATATACATTGTAATTAATGTCAGGCACCTATTTTCATGCTTTCCTGAATAGGAAAAACACTGATGTTGTTTAAGAGCTTTCTCAGTCAGATTCCAACTACAGTTATTAGTAAAAGAATCAGATAGGTAGGGCCATTTCTGAGGCTTCAAAACAGAACTTCATGTCCCCTGTGTGTAGTGAAACAATATCCGTTCAATGTTCATTTCACAGAGTACAAGCTCTCTAAACTATTCTTGCAACTGTTTCTTCACAGCGTTCATTTCCCTGGCGTCTGGAATGATTAAAGACCCTTGCTCATCTGCAGCAAAAGCAATAATGTTTCTGCCAATATCTAAGAATGAAAGCTGAAACAGCATTCAAAATACATCTTGGATAAACGCTCGAAAACATAGCCTTAGGGGAGTTTCCCGTGCTTCTAGTTCGCGTGCGTCTGACAAAATAGTTTGAACTGCGGAAGTTTAATACTGCAAAGAATGTTTGATGATGCTGGGACGTGCCTTATGACAAACTCAGAGCAGCTCATGATGCTGCTAGGTTACCAGTTCATGCCACTGAGAAAATCTACTCAAATACATCAAGCTGGACACCCATTTTCTTAATCTTTCTAGTGACCGGCATTTGCAGTCAATTTCCAAACTTTTGCCTCTCACCTTTCTTGGACAGCCTGAGGATTTTTATTAACTTCTCTTTATTACTAACATGAGACACAAAACTCCCTGAACTTTTTTTCCTATATGATCAAGATGGTGGTAAACGACTTCTACGCTACTGAAATGAGAAGCAAGGTATATGCTTTTACCAGTGGCAAGGGCTATTAGCAAAAGAAAAGTTTATCAGGGAAGTATTTTTATACCTTTCTCTCTTGTGAGCACTTCAGATCATGATTAGATGGCTTCCCAGAGATCCTGCTAAACTCAGAGATCAGAGGAGAGGTAAGTGGGTTAACTTGTAAAAAACAGGAATGATTTTAATCAGCATGGAGTCATTAAAGCGGAGCAAACCAAAGGAAACCAATGAAGGTAGAGCAGTTCTCATGCTTTGAATCAGCTTAAATCCATATGAAAAGCTATCATCATGTGAACAGGACTCTGCTGTCTGAGATGCACTTCCACAACCACCTCTGTAATTGTCACTCCAGTGATGATGTGTGGTAGGTAAAGTCCTGGTCAGGAGGACAGAGACTGAGCTGGTTATGAAAGATACCTCAGACACGGGAGGCTCTACGATGGTGGAAAATGTAGATACCGTTTCTATTTATTGAATTGGAATTCCCCTGAAAACTGAGGAATAATATTGAATAATCTTCCATTTTAGGTTGTAATATCCATTCCACATTCTTCTACTTGTGAAATTTCTAGTTTTCAGAAACAGAAAGTTCCATGATGTCCTAATGGCGCCTGGTGCCAGTAGTGTCAGAACCATGGAGAACGGAAAACAAAAATCAAACCTTTTCAGTTCCAATATTCTTTCGGCTGTTGAAACATTTAACTGGTGTTTTGGCTGAGACACAGCTTTGTTCAAAAGAGAGAACCGGGATCACGCCAGATGACAAACCGGGGATCAGCAACAGCTCGTTTACATTAGGACTGATCTGGATCCGGAGGGGACTCTGCATCATTTCGTGTAGTAAAATGCTCCCTGATTTCTTCCAGGACAAAGAAACTGACATTTTTTTTTTTTTTCTGAAAACTCTTCAAAACCAACACACGCCAAAACCCTCAGAAAACTGAGCATAACTTTTTAAAGACGTATCCCATAAAAGCATTTGCAAAATATTTGTAGATGAATGTATTTGCCCTTGGCTTTTACATTCCGGTTTTCATCTGCAGAGCAATAGAAAGGAACATGTTCCTTTGGCTTGTGGCTTTAAGTATAGCTACAAAACTCTGAGGCAATTAATACTAAGGTTTAAGACTGCTAATTTTTCCTTCCGTGATCTTCCCTCTTCTGGTCACGTTTTGGAAGAATAATCACAACTCTTGCAAGCTATGTCCAGGAAAAAAAAAAAAAAAACTCAGACAGAAACCACAGGTTCTGTCTGCGGCTGTTGGTTACTAACATCTGCATAAAGGTTTACTATGCCGAGTACATCTAATTGCTGCAGCTGCTTCCAGTAAAGTAGCAGTCAAAAAAGTTATTACAACAGACACTTTTCAGATCCTCCTGCAGAACACGATCCTTTCTGTGACAACATACTCAGCCTGCGTCTACATCTTGTACACATCTTGTACCTACATTTGTCATGACTGTTTTACAGTAGCATATTTGGTGAAGTGATTTTTCCAAGCTTGTTTTTCAGAAATAGAGCAAATAAAGGGAACTGTAGACGACAACTCCTGCATTTGAGAAGCATAAAGCACAGAACTAGCCCCAGGAGAAAAAGAAGGAAAAAAACCCAAACCAACACAGCGTTTCCTTTCCCTTAACCATTAGTATTCAAACTTACATGCAACTTCTGGTCCGAAGGTTATGGTAGTCTCTTCTGTCCAGTTTAACAGGAGAGGCTGAGGGAACCTCTTGGCAGCAGCACTCCTCTGGGACATGAGTTGTGACATTCTAGACACCAGGTCTACCATGTCTGCAGGCAGCATTACAGCCATTGATTGCTATGTAGAGGGTTGCTACCTTGGAGGCTGTCTCTTAAGGCTGATGGTCCTGCCCAGTTCTCACAAGGCACATCTTTACTGCTAAATAAGAAAGTCAGGAATTTAGGTTAAGCAGCAAGCCCACAAGTCACCCACAGTATTTAAATGTTAGTTCACAGCCTGGCTCCCTTTTGGACTGCTCCGGGTAACTCTCTCCAAGATAGATTTTGTTCCAGAGGGAGCTACCCCTCAGCTGCGCAGCCATGAGCCAGTTTGTGCCATTTGGCTTCGAGGTCAGGGGCTGGCTCATGGCCCCTATTTAATTAGCAGCATAAACATAGCTTCAAAGAACATATGTGGGTGTCAAACCTCATTAGAGGATTTGTGGTTGTGAATCCCAAGGGAGCAGAGTCCTCTCTGTTGCAGACTTAATTCAAGCACCTAGTCTAGAAAAGGGGAAGAATTTAATTAGCATTTCTTATTAGTTAGCCCTAATGGGAGCACTCCTCTGAGGTGTTTCTCTCTCCCTTAGCAATTCAGATGTCTCCTTATTTCACTTAGGATTTTGGACTACCTCTTTGGGGGATGGGAACGCCAAAGGTAGGCATCGCATTTTGTACCATGTAGGCACCTACTTCCACTATCAGATCCACCCCTATACTCCTTCATGGAGAGATTTTCTTTCATGGGTTTTCACCAGGCTTAAACTTAATCTCTGCTCATGCAATCTCTGCTGATGCAAATTTAGACGAAGAACAGAAGCTTCCTGGTTGGAACTGCTTAGAAGTGGTTAAGCGCCAAGGCAGGACAGAAGCTCACATACTAGTAAAAAAAGCACACCACAAGATTTCAAAACATCAAATAACAGCATCATATTCCTTTTTCTTTGCTGTTTTTCAAGTCATCATAGATGCTATCACTCTTGCTCTTTCTTCCTCTTTGAAAGGGTCAGCACCAGCTCAGGGATGACCACAGTTGTGTGGTCGCTGACTCTCACAGTCCTTCTTGTCAGAACTAATACTTCAAGACCAGCTTCCGTGGTAAATCGAAAAAAAAAAAAGGGATGCCAAAGAAAGCTGCCAGAGACATTTCTTTTTCAAGTACATACAATCTAGAACATATCTGAACTGCTTTATAGAAGTACGCACAGTTTGTTTTCTTTAGTATTATGCTGGTTTTTTTCCTTTCTTTTCAGACTCCTAAGCTCTTCAAGGCAGGGTCTCCTCCCCTCAGTCTTGACAGCCGGATTAGCAGTTGGCACGTGTAAGAGTGGACGCTAAAGGGCACTATTCCTTATTTTAGACCACAATTTTCTGCTATCTGAATTCTGGTTATACCTGTATCATCTTCACTCTGGAACATCCCAGGAAAGTCCACTATCCTTTGGGATAAGAATCGGTACATGTGAGATAATAATGAGATATGTAGTACAATTTATAGTGCTTTTAAGGTCTCTGGAGATCTTTTAAGATAGGTCTCTGTTTACAGCTCAAAGGAAGCAGCACAGGGCCAATAAACTGGCTCACAGCTGTCGCTTGTCTATTAGATTTTAAAATGAAAAAATGAAGAAGCTAAGCCAGCCCAAAATACGGGTTGTGAGATACAAAACCACCAAGTTCCTGCCCCATCCATACTGGTTCTCACTGTTCAGGGAATAGCGACAGGGAAAATGATGACTTTTCTCCATGTGCAAAACTACTTTGGCAGCTATGAAGTTGCTACAGAACATCAAAAAGCCATTTTTTCTCAGAAACATGCACTTAACCCAACAACATAAAAACACAAAGGGCCTGGAAGGGGGAAAGAACAAACAGAGGGGTCGCTTTAAACACCTTTCCTTGTGCTGGGATTTGAAGCTAGCGAGGAAAACGCAGACTGCTGGTGCACATGACAGATCAGCACCTGCTAGGAAGCCTCCTTGCCTTCAAACGAGTACTATTCCCATCAATTAGCTGTATTTCTGATTCTCTTTCTCCCCTTTCCTTCCACTTTTGTTTGTCCTGTTTGGTTGCATGACACAAAGATAGATAACCTTCATCAGCCTACAGAATAAAGAACAAAACTTAATAAGCTGTACACAGTCATTTCCTTACAGACACCTAAACTTGCTACAGAGCCTTCGCTCATTAATGACATGCATTGATAACACAAAATGCTCCCATCTCCACAGTATATATCCATACAGGAATTTGTTTTCAAATTTGAATAAGAAAGTTCTATTATTCCACTGCTTTCCTTCATTGCTATACAGTCATCTGTGTTCGTTAGCACCGGGAATTATTTGCTCCACTGTAGTTCCCGTGAGACCTAACCAGTAACTACATAATGCTAGGCTCTATGAGGACATGGTAAGTTCGTTAAAGCAAGGAGTGTTTAAGCAGAGATTCAATTAGAAAAGAACACAAAAACGGTCAGCCCTACAGAAGATGTCTGGGGAAGACAACCCAGGTTTTCTGATTTCCACTTTACTGTCCTGACTGCTTGCTCCCGTCTCAGCATTGGTTCTGCAACTCTCTTGCGGCTGCAAGAGCTTTACTCATACGATCAGGTGCGCAGACAGAGCTCAGGCTGTACCCTCACCTAGCCTCCCAGCTGCTTCGGACAAGGCTTTTTGGCTTTATTCCATGAAGTCCAGCTTGCTGCCAGCCCACAGACACTGCCACAGCACAAACACTTCATCCTGTGGGCACGTAAGGCGGGCTTGCTGGTGGTACTGAGGTTTTCATAAAATGCATTAATTTTCACTGCTTTGTGATTTTGTCAGCAGGCTAACACATGCCATGAGACAGTTTTTCCTGTATCTTTTAGTCCTCCAGAGGAAAGGGGGGGAAAAAAAAGCGCTATTTCACAACAAATTTATCAGCTCTGTGGAACTAAGGAAAAATTTCAAAACGGAGAGCAAAAGTGCAGTTTGCTGCTTCACAAAGGATTAAAGGAATATACAGGAGATGTACTTCATAAGTTCTCTTCAAGGAGATGGCCTGCTTTTACGTAAACTGCCTTTCATCTTATCATATATTGTTCACAGTGAGGATATAAAGTAGACAGGATATGGAGTGAGGCTACAAAACGATGCAGAAGGAAACAAAGCTCTCTTCAGCAGTTTATGTCCTGAAACAGTGCTGAAACGCTCCAAGATTTCCACATCTCCATTTCTTTCTTGGAAGCGTACTTGTGCTTATGTAAACCCGACAAGCACCTGTGATTTGTGTTTCGAAACAAGACATGAATTTCTTAAGCAAACTGTTGGTTTAGTCTGTATGGAGGCGGTGAGCCTGCTCTTGGGAACATGGCTCACGCTTACCACGATGGAGTCCTCCGTTACATAAAACCCCCTGGGTGTAGTTTTTGCTGTGCTGCATTATATAGTTAACTGGGATTTTTATGCATACCTGAGACTTTTTAATGAGTATTGGCCTTTTCACTCAATTCTGTATAAAGCAACCGGGTGCCAGGGAAAACGATCGTTCCAGTTGTCTGGAATAGCTTGTCAGATAAATAGCACTTGTCTTCCTGTTTCCTTTGGAAAATGTATCACCGACAACGCAAAACAATCTAAAACATTATTTTTAACAGAATGTTCTGTGCACTGAATGCAGAATTCCACAAAGAGACAGAATATCCAAAATTCACTGTCCAGACAGCGACTTTTATTCCAAGCCATTTTTACTCGATGCCATTGTACAAACTGCTTTCTGGAATAGACTTTAAGATACTGCCCTGTGAAAATACAATAATGAAAACTCATTTTAAAAGGGATAAGTGAATATCAGGAAGATAAAATCTGCCCAGTGTCTAATTTCAGAAGTGCTAAAAGTCTTACCATTTAGAGCTGGATGACCATGGGAGCTACAAGTGCTCAGTACTTCAGAAAAACATGCCCACCCTGTAACACTGTGCAGAATCACTTTTGGCTCTTCATCAAAGAGCGTCACTCAGTAGTTCACTTACAAACCGCAGTGCCTGATGACAAAGCCACGGATTTGTTACCAGCTGTGAGCTACCAGGCTGAGAGTACTGAACTAGGTAAGGCAGACACATGATCTCCTTCTACCCAGCTGCAGATCTCCATCTGCATGAGACTGTATCCAAACTAATAAGATATCTTGAGAAGCAAGATAAGCTCCAGAAACACTCGGCACAGCTTCTGGATTAGACCTCACTTGCATCAACCAGACGAGAGCATACCTCAAGGACTCAAGCCCACCTGCGCCCACCCAAGTGGCTGCATCTGTAAATAAAGTGGGATGGGGCCCATTTTACAACACTATCTCACACTGATTGAAAAGATCAGGTGCTGAAATGTTCCTTTTTTGGAAGCAGAAGTAGGTTATTTAACGTGAACTCTGATACAGTGAATAGCAAGCCATCAATACAGCAACATCATTTTGTCTGATGCTTTTTTCCTTCTCTCCTATATAAAAAAATCCTTCCTGTTCTATATGTATACATAATCAGAGTTGTTTAATTCAGTGCAGTCAGTGACTGCCAAGAAAAACATGGATTAAATCAAAACACATTTTTATGATTTTCTTTTGCTTAAAAAAAATCACTTTTTCAAAACTGATTTTTCTTCTGAGTTCTTGAACTTCTGCTTCCATTATTTACATTTTAAAGGAACTGAATGGGATATTAGCAGCATTATGTAAGGAAAATGGAGCATCCACTGATGCTGTCATTGGAATACCTCAGTTTTAGAATTAGTATAAAAAAGGCTTCTAAATAGGTCAGTAGTCACTAAATGTTTTGTTAAAAATGAATTCAGCACATTTTTATTGGCTCAGTAAAATTCATAATTAGAAAGTAAAAAGCACTTATCAAGGGTATCAAAAAAACAAAGCTCTTACAAAGTTCTGTAGGGAGGGCTGAAAAGCAAAGTGGTAGAAACATACCGGTATCTTTTCAATTTTCTATTATTGCAACAAAACAGTTCCAAATAGGTGTGTTGTAGTTGACATCCACATCATGTTTTCTGCTGCTCCTATAATCAAAAAGTTCATTCTTGGACACAGATACTACACCTTGCTCAGTAACATCTGTGCACAGACTGCGAAGTATGAAGGTTGGCTGGATCGCTAGAGCTGAGTCTGGGAATTTGGCTGCAGGCTCATTCTTTGTATAGGTCTGGCCACAAGGACAAAGCAATAATATTTTATTTTTCTAGGGAACAACAGAAATCTCAGCAGCAAGGAGTAAGTGAAGCGAACAGAAACAAATAATAAATATTATTTTCATTTTTTAATATAGAAGAAATGCTATTCTCATTCTTTTAACTCAAAAAATAATCACAGGAGATAAATACAATACTAAATGGTTGAGCACAGGGAAAGTGCTCTACATAGCAGAAAGATCACATCTGAAAAGGCAAAACATTATCTTTTGGCTATGCTCACAGAACAAAACCAACATGTTTTTGTATCATCGTCTAGCTGGACTCCACCCCAGTAACAAGAGTTTTTAAGCACTCCATGTTAGCAAGCAAAGGGACGGTCCGCTCTCCGGTACCTCCACGGAGGGAAGCGGACAGCGATGGCTGTGGGTCTGGGTACCAGAGAGGCAGCGGGCGCTGCACTCCTGGGAAGCGACAGAGCTGCTGCGGGGTAGTGGAGCCGCACTGCAGTTCCACACCACGTGGCTGAATCCATTCTGCGCATAGCAGCCACGAGGCTTTTTCTCTGCCCAGCCACAAGAACAACTTAGGTGGCTCAACTGGTTGCAGATGTCCAACTCCTCTCGCCAAACAGCTAATGAGAGAGGAATGGCAGTGACGGTTGCCTTCATTTCCTGTGTTTGACACATTTTTCTCCAAATAATAGTCACTTTAGGGTCTGTGAATGTTACCTACTGTCTATCTACCTGCAGTTTCATGCAATTTTGATAGCTGCATCTGGGAACTGCGCACATCTTTTGACCGCGTTAGATACCAAGCTTCTCTCCACCTACAAAACGTCAAGAGGGATTGTCTGTAGAACAGATTAACTTTTAAAGGTGTGTAGTGATAGGACAAGGGCGAATGGCTGTAAACTAAAAGAGGGCAGATTCAGATTAGATATTAGGAAGAAATTCTTCACCATGAGGGTAGTGAAACACTGGAACAGGTTTCCCAGAGAAGCTGTGGATGACCCCTCCCCGGAAGTATTCAAGGCCAGGTTGGATGGAGCTCTGAGCAACCTACTCTAGTGAAGGTGTCCCTGCTCATGGCAGGGGGGTTGGAACCAGATGATCTTTAGGGTCCCTTCCAACCCAAACCATTCTATAATTCTATGATTCTATGATTCTTTGCAGAAAGTTTGAAGTGCAACCACTATTCATTCCCTGAACTTCTTAACATGATTTAGAGTGCCCAGTCTATGGGTCTACACATTTTTCACATGAACCAGTGGAAGACAAGACTACCAGTTGCTTTTACAGGTATGTATCTATGCCTGCTATCATTTTATACTCTGCTCAAGGTAATGCATGAATTGTGCTTAGCACTTCTTTAAAAAAGCAAAGTAAGAATGCAACATTCCTCTCTCTAGGTCTAGGTGAGTATGTTCTTTGTCACTCTACCTATATATCTCAGAAAAAATATCAAATTATCTTCTCAGCTACCTCATCTATTCATAGTCATGAACATCACTGCGCTAGTCCAGCTTCTTTTAATGAGGGAAAAAAAGCTGCTAAAGTCAGGGTCACACTCAAAATGGCAAAATTGGGCACTATAATGCTCACAGTGCAAGATGAGATGGCCACAAGCACATGCCTCTAAGTAAATGGTTTGAGAGATAGTCTGTGGTAAAGCAAAGAGTTAAATCTGACCCAGAAACCATACATCAGTTTGTAGCTAATGCTATGCTTAAAGTACCCTCTTCTGCTGCCTACTACGTCCAGTCTATTAAAACCTCCTATATAGCTTGGAATATATGCAAAGAAATTGGCACCTATTTACACATCCACTTAAACAGTTTGGGGAGCCACATGAGCCAGTCATGACCACGAAAAAATGCTGGGATCTGCAAAAATGTGTCATAATGACATTTTCAAGCTCAGAGCTACTGTTCAGAAAATGGCAGCTACAATAGCTTTCATACCAAGACTTCCAAACATTCGACCTTCCTCTTCTCCCCTTTCTCCTTATGGGCTCAGGATGCTCAAAATACGCTACCGCGACGAGTGCTGCCCTGCTACACAAACTGCTTGCTATTGCCAAGACTTCAGCAGTGCAATCATGAATATGCCATAAGGATTGTGCCAAAACAAACATTTACATGCCAAAGGACTCCCAGTACCAAATTTGTTTGTTTATGGGCAAGGGATTTGTAATGCCAAAGCCACCTAAACGCTTGGCTTATATAAAAAAGAAATGAGATTTCAAGAATGAACCTATCTAATCTCTCACTTCCTTCCTCCCATGAGATGTTTTGTAGAAAGTGTTGTTGAACTGCACATGTAGAAAGATAATCTCTCGGGCCTCTTTAGGTCAAAGCCAACCCCTTGCATTGCACTTGGACTATCGGGCAGCCTGGTCAGATTGGAGAGTAGAGGTGTAACCCTGCTAAGGGATCACCAACTCTGGCATTAACTACCACCCTCTCAGACCTATTAGCATCTCTTCATGCCCTAAACTTCCCTTCCACTGTCATTAATTCACATTACACTTAACTGCTTACTTTGCCAGCTGAAAATCCAAACGACGGAGACAGAAGATGCACTGAGGACCTGCTCAGTCAGGACGGTCAGGAACTGCGCCAGCCACATGACCATGTGTAACCACTGACAGAGGTTACAAGGAAGGTGGGAATCTGGGGAGATCAAGAGCTGGAAGTGTAGACACAGAGAAAAAGATGGCTGAGCAGATGGGCTGGTCGGCTGGGAAAGAGAAAATTACACCAGACCAGCCAGGACATACCCTTTTCACCACAATGGTGACAGGGAAAGTTGTCCAGACTTAGACAACTATTTCCTTTTTTATCCAGGATTTCTGAATTGGTAAGTCATGCCTGAAGATTAAACGCCATTAATTTGTTCTTAAGAGAGAAAGTGTATTACCACCTAATTCTTTTTAACGATGAAACCTCACCCACCATTCACAGCGGATATTTAAACACTGTTTTTCATATGAAGATGCTAACTTTTAGTGTTCGTGTCAGCGTACCGGCATTGCAATGTTTGGCCTGAAATCCTACTCGGCTTCATGCTGAACAAACACATAGGAAAAAGACAGGAGTCCATGTCTCCAATAATTTGCAATGTAGGTATAGCAAAAATCACCAATCAGAGAATGAAAAAATGATGAGGCAGCGTTCGCTAATGGGCTCAAAAGCAGTAAGATGACACTGACAGTTTAACTGTTGTCCTGCTTTGAGTGGTGCTGTACCAAAGGAAAAGCCTTTAAGGAAAGATTTGAAGGTGAATAAAAATGGAGACCCATATGTTTATAAGGGACTTCCTCACAGTGAGGGACAAGACAGAAGTGAGCTAGGAGGTGCTTTGCTTGCAATAGGCACAACGCAGGCTGGCATCATGGACTTAGGTATGGGAATCCACTTCAACACTCAACGAGAAACTCGTCGTGGAATGGGATAGTGCCTGTGGCTTTGCAGAAGAGTATAACTAGCTCATAACTCGTTTTAACTGTATTCCACAGAGAGGGGGAAATCAGTAGCAATACACACAAAGTGGTCAAAGCAGCGATATGGTCACAGCAGGAAGACAGGAAAATTATCTCATCATTTTAGTTTGGACAGATCTCACACGCTGAAGACACTACAAGGACAAAGGTGACTTCAGGTGAGAAGGTAATGGATGAATGCACTATCTGTAGGGGTGAAAAAGGAAATGTGTATCTTCAATTTATTATGCACGCAGGACTTTGACTTAACCAGAAAATTAGGTTGTAGAAAAGTCAAAGACAGTGCCCCACTTAAGGGGCTGAATGACTGGAAGTGTAGAGGCTTTACCTCCAATGACTATAACGGGATGAGAAAAAGCCTTAGATGAACAAGGTGGAGAGTCATGACCCAGCCATCAGCTCAAGAGCTGAGCCCAAGACTACAGTTTGGACAGAAGGAGGTAGGTCATTTTTGGGATGGAGCAACAAGGAGACAGGAGTGGGATTTGCATTCATGGACCAAAAGAGAAGAACCAAGAAGAGTGCAAAGAAAGAGTTCTCAGACGCTCCTTTATACTTTGTTGTGAAAAATAAGTCTGAGTCTTTAAAGACAAATGCCTGGCCTTGCTATTTCCCATTGCCCTGGAGGAGATTCTGCCTCTCATAAAATCAAGCGCGACAGAAGTGGTTTTGTGTTGCATATTCCACACAGTTTGCTCCCAGTGAGACTGTGGTGAAGTGTGTGACACTGTGCAGCAGCATCTGGTTTGTCGATGCTCATCTCAGGGGAAACAGCCAGCTCCCTCAGCTGCAGGCAAACAGCAGCAGTCCCACAGCCCGTGGCTGAAACAAGTGATTCTGCTCTTTAAGTGCAGAAAAGACATAAAGCTGCTCACACCTTGGGTTTCCTCCTAAAATTTGACAGCATTCAGTGTTTCAGACACTTGACCAAAACACTTCAAACAGCAAAGCTATAAGGCGACCAAATCCTGCCACGACCATAGGATGTACTGCAAGGGAACAGGACAATTAAAAAGGGAAAAACAACTGCATCTTCTCAAAGAGTTCATTATATCCAAAATATCCGGCTTTCCAGCTCACAACACATTTTGTAGTGTGAAATTAAAAAATGCAGATCACAAACAGTTGGGCACCTTCCTTTAACATGCCATCATACATAAACAACACTGGCAAGAAACATATGCACTAGGTTCAAATGGAGAGCCTGAAAAATAGGAAGAGCTTTAGCTGCTAAAAAGAAAACCTTTTCAAAGCAGATACTGCCCTCCTGTGTACAACTCGGTATTGCCTCCAACAGTTGCAACCTGTTTCAAAAACTGAGAGTAATGTGGGGCTGTAGTGTCTCAGATAACGGATGAATAAGGATAAAATCCCAGCACTAGGGAACGGAGGGAAGCGACAGCTCAGGCCAGGGCTGGCAGGGTCAGCAACGCACAGAAGCTAACCACTGCCACTGCTCTCCAGCCGTCTCTTGCGAAAAACGTCACGCTGGTTCCCTAGCACCAGAAGCCAAACGAGATTATTAACTTGGGAGGTTCTGCAGCCCTCCTCGTCACAGGCAAACAGCAAAGCCCCCCCCGCCCCAATCTGGCTCTGCACCCCCGCCACAACCACTCTGTAAGCGAGATAAACCGTTCAAGACACGAGGTTGTCCACAAATGACTGACCAACTGCTTTAACCAGCAGTAATTTCTTCCAGTTAAAGTTTCTTACGAACAAGATGAGTTTGGCACACTCCTGCTGAAATACTTACCTGTGCAGAGATAATGTCCTTGCTGGAATATTTCTTGATGCCCTCTTCAACAGTTCTGCTTTTTTTGGGGAAAAAGGAATTTTAATTGGATTAAAGGAACTAAATTGTGAAAAATGATTTATCTCTGTTAAATGACATTAAACTGTGCAGAGACACTACTGCACTACTACACAATCACGTCTCAGTGTAATGAAGGGTTTACTCACCACTAAACACTTCTCCTTTGTTTTTTATTTTAGCTTGCCCTTTTACGAAAAGCAGGTCCTTAAGCAAATTCAGAGCCACGGTGAAAGACCCACTTCGTACACAAACTCTGTTTCCCATTGCAAGTCACATTTGCACTTGCGGAATCCGAATGTTAAATTGGGAAAAAAAAAAAAAGATCATAACAAGACTGATTTAATCTGTCTTCTATGCATACTATGGCTTCGTAACACAAATTAAAAAAAAAAATTTGCCAGATAAACTTGGTTACTATTTGCAAAAATCCAGCATAATCTAAATGCTAAATAATAAAACTTTCAGGAGTTAAGCAGATGACAGTTTCTAAATTCTGACAATGTTTACACTGCACACTCAAGAACAGCATTATTGCTGAAATAGATTCTTTATTTCTGAAACATTCCAAACCAGCAGTATACACAGTTGTAATCAAGTATTAAGTCATATGCCATTATAAGAAAGCATTGATTAGTGCAACTGGATTTTGTAAAAGATCTATCAAAAAGATTTATTCGCATTAAAACTCATTTTCCCTAAGCAACTGTTAATAAAACATTACAATTTTATTCTTTGTAATAAAGTACTGAAAATCAACGGTAGTTTTAGACATCACTGTATCTTTGTAAGTGCAATGTAACTTACGCTGCCATTTTAAATACAAAACACTATGACAATAAATTAACAATTGAACAAATGGTGAAAGACCAACAAAACCATGCTGACCCAGCTGGATGGCATTTTCCAGTGAATGCTACTTTTTTTTGTGCTTCTGCAACATAAATACACTGCTTTGTATTGCCAATGGTACGATTTTGTAAGATACGTTCCTAGCGCTAAAAAAAGTACATTACCCCAAAAATATTATTTATGGCACAGAAAAGTTAAATTATCTCTCTGTCGTTCAAGGTTCAGGCAAGTTTAAATGAACTTAAGTATACAAAATAAAATGTACTGGAAACACTAGAAAAAAATCCAAGCACATACGTAAGTCCCCCCCAGATTCAAAATAAAATACATCATGTCTTTACACTGAATAAATTATCTAAGAATTTCAGTACGGCAAAGCTGCCTGAAAGCATTTTCTCCTAGTTCTTTCCAAGGAAATATTCTGGTACTTTGTACAGGTATAATAATTTTTTCAGTTCCAAATGCCAACACTGCTGTTGTTAGTGTGATAACAATGCAGCTGGTTCAGGTAATTGATTAAGTGCAATATTTAGTATTGATAAGATGTTCATTTTTTAAAATGACTTTGTATTATGGATGGTTACATATTAAAATCCTGGGGGAAATAATACTGTACGACCCTCCTTTCCCAAATCGTTGTTACCCAGCCAGCTGGGTAATGAATTTTGCATTTTTTGTTTTCCAGTGTTGATGGGCGTCCTTCATCAATAGCAGCCATCTCTCCAGTTCCCATCCCGCATCGTGCTTAGTGACGAAAGTGGTTTTGGAGGCTGAAGAAAACTGTATTAAACGAATCACAAAAAATGACAAAGGAACTCATATTTCATGTGAAAAATCAAAGTAGCAAACATCATTTACTTTTGCAGAGACACTAGCTTTGTGGCTTGCTTGGAGACATCACTGGTGTATTTCTGGCTCCGTCACGCTAATGCAAATCTAAAGATCTACGGTGACACTAAAGCCACCTCCAATGAGATCCCATTACCGTTACTGGTCTTTAACAGAGTAAAATGTCTGTAAAAAGGAATTTGATGAGTAATTGTCATGATGCATGAGAGCCCTCTAAATGTGAAGATTTGGTTCTTCAGAGCTAAAGGCAATAAAACCCTATTTTTGTCACTAAAGACAGCAGATACGTTCCAGTACAGATGGACAGCAGAGATCTAATTGGAAATATTCTCTAAAAAGCTGTTGTGCTCAGCACGCTTGTCAAAAACAGCACCTTTTAAAAACACTATGCATTAACACTAACACCAAAGAATTTCAGCTCCTTATAGGGTGAAGAACTCCACTAAGTCCTGCTGCAGACCCTCTCACCCGAGACACATGAAGATGTGTTTCCAACCCACAGCTGAAGTCAGAGAGCCACCAGTCCCAGCACCACCACCCGCGGGGGTCTTCTGGGCTCCCATCCTCACTCCTGGGCTGCATCTCTCACTAATGAATGAGGACTTACCAAAAACTGTTTGTTGACCATCTTCCAAGCCCTCCAGGTACTACCAAGGTAATTGTTTCAAGTAAGATTAAAAAAAGGAAAGCCAGCCATCTGATTGGGTCTGACTGTCAACTCACTGGCGACAAGGCAGGCTATCTCCGATTTGCCGCAACCATATTTGAGTTACACCACAGTTTGCTGAAAATAAAGCGTCCCAATTCTGTGAAATTGTTCTTACAACACCAGGTCTTAAGCCTTGTTCTCTCAGTTCTCTGCTTTTCCTGTGAGCTACTAAAAAGGCATATGTATGTGGCAAGGCAGGCAGAGTCGGTAAGTTAAAAGCAGTCACCAGAGCAGCTTCTTGCCTCTCTGCTATAACTGCTTTTTTAGTGGCAAACGCGTTGCCCTTAAGCAAAAAAGATGGTCAAATTTAGGTTCAGCCAAGCTGCTTTTGCGCAGCTCCACTCTGTTGCAGGATCATTTATCTTTGACATAAATCCGGTTACTTGAGGCATAAACTACAACCTGCCTTTGTCATTTTCTGCAACTGCTGCTTTCACTTCTTTTTTTCCAGTAAGAAAAATAGGAAAGTATGTTTAACAATCTTCAATAAAAAACAGAGAGGCCAAAAGTAAAGAAGAACTAACTAAGTTGAAAATAACCGTAAGAATACTGCTATGTATCTAGAGTTGAATCTCTGCTGCAGGGCAGGGAATGGGAAAATGTGCCAGAGTTGAAAACAGTTTCAAATAAGCACAAGCTGTCAGCACGATGCCACGCGGTTTGAGATAACAGAGTTTTGGAGGGTCTGCAGTCCTGTTCTACTTTTCCATCACCAGCTGGATTGCAGAGCCCGGCTCCAGCACAAGGCAGCAGGAACAAGCCAGGCTCCCACCTCGGCTCTGGTTGCTGCCGTGCCTGTGCCTGGTACCTGGGATGATCCAGACCCTGACATGCTGATTGACCTCCCAGCTTTTGCTGGGACCTGCCTCGTCGCTGTGGACTTCTGTGGAGACTGGGACTGCTGGCTGACCCTGGTCACCACCAGTGCTGCTCTGGGTTGGGTACCGTGGGGCAGCCTGGCTGTCCCACTTGGCCCCCGGCTCACGTTGCCCTGTGGGAAACTGCCCCTGCTGCCCCTCGCACCGTGCTCCCGGGTCAGGATGGAAAGCGGAGGACTGGCGGGTGGGGGGTGGGAAGCGAGAAGGCAGGTCTGCAAGAAGCCCAGAGCATGGAGTTGGAAAGGGCTGGGCCTTGCACAGATCCATTCAACAGGAACAACAAAAAAAGCGCTGGCTCACTTGTCAGGCTAAGTGGAGATGGACTGTACTGTTAAAATCGCTTCAGACTGCTTTTGGATGCATGAATCTCTGACGGCAAGTACAAAAGCAATTAATATTTAGCCAAGTTGGTTGTCTTGGTTATCATAATTTTATTTTACAAATTATAAAAACGCACTCCCCTTACGTGCTTGATCCTATGCAGTAAACACTGAAGTTTTGTAATGCAGGCCCTATATAAAATGCCTAACAACCTATTTCAAATATCTAAAATACCAGTAACTTGGCTACCTAACAGTCTGGTCATAGGCATGAAGACACAGCCTTGCTGTGAATGTGCACTTCTCCCTGAACACCTGATTGATTTAAAAAAAACCACAAACCACCAACAAAAGACCTTTTCTACTTTTAATCAAGTTATGACTGAAACCACTTTGATTTTCAGTATACCGACAGAAGCTAGACTCCTAAATTGAAATCAGAAATACCATTCCTTAGAAATGACCATAGTGACAAAAATCAACAGTGAGAAAATCTGCCACTGACGGCTGAATTCTTTCCAAGAAAACTCCATACGAACTGAAACTGCCCTTATTTTCCACATGAATAAATAAAATGAAACAAGGGTCTTAAAGAACTGTAGGCTGAGCTTCAATCTGCCTATGCTTTCACAGTTGTATAAACTTGTCATTCCCACAGTGCAAAGACCATCTATCTACCTTCAAGGATCATTGGTCTGGCTCTACAGCAACATATGATGCTGCTAAGGTACATGGGAAGGTGAGAATATGAGAGCCCAGACTTTCTGGACCATAAACATCTTTGTCAGTGATTCGAATCAGTTTCTAATAAAAACAGCGTCGAGAGTACAGTGTCTCACCCTCCCACTAAAACCTCTTAATTATGTTTTTCTTTAATATTGTCTGTTGTATGAAAAGTTACAAAATAGCAAGGGACTGGTCTTCATGGCCCAGAAAATCTCTGTCTTTCTCACATGTTGCTATGAAAGATTTAAGAGCTCTTCAGAAGAACAGGTTGAGGAAAGGAAAAAGGAAACAAGAAAGAAACTCGTCTACTATAAAGAATTCTAACAGAGAGAGTTCCAGCAGAGAGCAAAGAAGGTTATAATAGAAATCTCATGGTACAGCCTTCATCAAAGAAGAAACCTGACAGCTCTTTATCACAGTTTCACGGCAGTTGGTCAAAAGCTGTTGCCAGTCACATCGGTGTAATCCCCAAGTAACTCAACCAAAGACAGAATGTGAGCAATTGAACTTTTTCTGGATCTAGGCAGTATCTAGTGAAGAGCATAAAAATGACAAGAGCTAAATAGTGACAGTTCATCCAACAGAAATCCAGGCGGTCTCGCAGCAGGGCCTCACAGGATGAGGGATGTGTGCGATGGGAAGAAATAGTTGGAAGAGTTGATGCAAGCTGATAAAAGTTTCTCTTTGAGAAACTTCATCACCTATTAATCACAGAACACACAGCTAAGAGTTTAACTCCCAGTTGTGATAAGGTGATTAAAACACAGTCTCTTTCCTCAAGCTTATTTTATTGCTTGCCCTAAAAGCAATATACTTACATTATATACTTACACACTTTGCTATAAAGCAAAATGTGATATTCCATGATTTCCTGTTTGCCTGCTGTCTCCCAGCTGGAACTGAGATGCCAGTTCAACCCAAAACTGTACTATCCAGAATATTTCCTTCCTCCCAATGCTGTAATGTCACAAGTTGCATTTTTACAGTCTACTACCATTTACCACAACAGAGATGCAACTCTTTCTGTCTGGGTACTGTAAGATTAGCTCATCTTGTGACACTGAAATAGCAGCAGGCACAAGTCTAGAAGAAGGCAAGTCACGTATGTCAATGATATGAGATGCCAATTTGTTTTGACTGCTTATTGGTAGACGGCAATCCGTACTTATGTGTATGTGATTACACTACCAATATTATCGTTTACTAGGAACTGCCAGCACGCATTGTCCATCACTATTTCTGGAATAAAATCTTCACCCATTTAGTGACTCCACATTAGGAGCTAAGAAAACACTTCTCTTTCATAGCCCAGCTTCATACTCAGAAGAAAAAAACCCCACAATCTAAGCCAAAGCCATCCTCACAGGGAAGGAGGCCTGTTTGACTCTTACCTTCGAACTGGCTGTGCAATTTTACTTCTGGGTATGCCACTCCCGTTGATCGCCAGCGATGGTCTCGGAAGGGCACTGCGCCCTACAATCCCTTGGCTGGCAGTCTTGTTTGGCATTGGGATCCCAGTGTTAGAATGTAACTGCAAGTTGTTGGAAACTGGAATGCTGCTGCTAGTACTACTACTACTGCCACCTTGTACGGTGGGGCTTACGTAGGCAGTAGCTTTGAAAGGCTGTCTGGCAGACACTGGAAAATGTCCCACACTGTGAACTCTGTGCTGAAGCTGTCCTGGTGATGGAACTGTAAAGAGTGGTAGAAAGGGAAGTAACAAGGTCAGCATGCAACAGATGAGGCCAGGTAGTAATGCTCGTTTCTAGATAGATCTGAATAAGGATAAACACACCATTACACAATTTACTTGCTAATTATAAACTGCTGAAAAACCCTTTGGATCCAACATGTATCCAGTCACACTGCACTGAACTAAAATATCCCATTCCATCCCCATGCTGAACAAAAATCCCACCCCATGTTCATCCTTCTTTCTCTCCTCAAAGGTTTCCTTACACATTACAGGCACACTAATTCCACCTATGCAATTAGAGCACTGAAGAGGAGAAATTGCTGAAGGTATAAATTAATTACTGTTAGATTATTTAGACTTCTGTAAGGTTACTTGCAACAACCACATCTTGTTTAAGGAACATTGCATTAAAGCATTATAAAACATCACAGAAGCTTAAGCTTTACATATAAAAAAAAATAAAAAGGCTATAAAAAGGTGTTAAATATAATGGCATATTCCAAGGCTGATGTTATGTAAACTATCATTTTAAATCAAGGCCATGGGTTCCAGAAGCTTTATATATAGATTTTCTACACAATCCTGCCCTCTGGTGTACATCAGACATGCATCTGCTTCAGACTCCGCATATCAAAAGCAAACTGTCAAAAGCCTGAAGCACATAAACTAACACACTGCATACAGGCCAATCCTTCTCAAGTCTTTGAAAAAGGACTTCTTAAATCCATTTAAAGACACAGGAGAAAATACAGATGTGTGATTCAGTTGACCAATACTGGCAACACATTGCTATGGAACTTGTATCATAACACAGCTCCTTAAACAACCCAGAACAGCCACTTATTAGAATTGGTTTTCAATAAATTATTTCAGAAAAATCACACCTTATACACACACATATATACACATACATAAACACACAGAAAAATATATATTTCTAAAATAGTAAATAAAATTAAAGTCTCAGAGCACTACCATGCAAATTCAAGTAGGAACCTGAACAACCACTTCCATTCTCCTATTCAAACAGGATAAAAATAAAACAAAACAGCAGTTGAGTATATATTCCACAAAAGATGCAATTTAATAGTTATGAAGACATTTGTAAATTCTGTTCAAATTTGAAAAAAAAAACACCCACGGGGAAAAGTTTGGACACCTTCTCCCTCCAAGACCTCACAGGACATGTAAGTTAAATCCTTTCTCCTGCCTGTGTGCAACGAAATCCACTTTTTCCATTTCCCCTCAGAGTACCTCAACCACTGTGCTAGAAAAGATGGGCTTGGATCTCGAGCTATCTTCTTCACGTTCTACGTTAATAGTTCAATATCCAGCAGATCAATACTCCCTTCATCCCCCCATCAAGAAACCACCTAAATTAAACATTCCCCCACTCAACAAGTATATTGTACTTGAGGATATAACCCTCCATTTACCGCATTTGCTCAGAAGAAAGTAGCTCAACTTCAGCAGGAGAGAGGTCACGTATTTTAAGATAGTATTAATACAGCGTACTGTAAAACCAGCATTGTACAAATTACCAAGAAAAGCAGTTTTCAATTCTAGTATCAAAACTAAAAAAGCAAGCTTATATGAACTAATTGCATTGTTGGTGTTTCCACACTACTACTACTACTTATGATTATTATAGTTTTACACTTGGCACAAAACGAATGGGCAAAGAAAAAAAAAAGAGTAGATTAAACTCTCAGTACTGCATAACAAGACACGAAGAATTTGCTTTCCAAAACAGAAACTTTGAAAATCCTGAGCTATATTAAAATCTGCTGCAAAAGGAACAGTCTGCTTTAAATTTTTCACAAAGCAGAGGATCAGTGACTGGGACCTGTATTTTACCCATCTACTGATTCCTTGCATGCAGCCAAAGAACACAAGTACTTACTACACGACTGCATCCTTGAAATCCCATTACTCGCTCCATGCAAATTGGAGTCAAAGCTCTGACTGTTCCTCACAGTGACTGGAGAACCAGCAAAGCCAGCATTACTGTTAATGGTGGGGGTACTTGGCATCCGAGCGAGGTTAGGCATGCTTCTTCGAAGTTTATCTGAAGCAAAAGAAGACAACACCCATAATCACGTCAGAATTTCCAACAAACACAAGCAGCCTCTGAATAATTTCTGCAGAAAATCAAAACAAATTACTTCAACGCAACAAAAGTTTTGCTCTGCGGGAAGAATACGAACACATTATTGACAGCCTACCAACTGAACCCTTCTTACTATTGTAACAGCACGATTCTTCACAAACCATTTTAAAGCCAGCAACAGGCAGTACATTTTTTGGAATCACAAGGATTTAGACACTGAAGTGTCATAATGAGTTTCACGTAGATGTGTAAAGTAGGTCAGAGGAATCGTGCCCTAAATGTGCCTGTTTCTTTGCAGTGAATACAAAGCAAGGCTGCAGTGACGTCAGACACAATCACCTACATTGTGGATGTCTAAAGACAGGTAAGATGAATCCATCCTAAGTAACTGAAGTATTGCTTTCAGGTGCCAATGAGATGCTAAAAAACATCCATTCAGTACCTAACCTGATTAGCATGTTAAGTTTCTGCAGGTGGCCATGCACAAAACCTGCCAAGTCTTGATGCTGTTCAGTTGCTTGGAGCCCTGGGTTGACGTCAGGATTTTCAGCTCTGGTGGTTCTTCCTCCTACGCCACTTGTGGTGCTTGATTTGGTGGGCACTTTCGGAACAGAAAGACAGACTATTTTTCATAAAAAGAAAGCTGCAAATGCTCCAAATGTTTTGGGGCAGGTTCACCAGCTAAGGCAAGTGTCTAAGAGGTCAGAAGATGTCTGAACCCCACTCATGGTAGTTGATTTGGAGAGACAAACTGAAATAATTTCTGACACTTCAAGAAGACTTCCCAGCCACAACAGCATTAGGTAACCTAAGGTGAAGCTCTTTTGGTCTCTTCTTCCGCGGGGCCAAAGGGAGATGACTCAGTTCTGTATAATCAGAAGGGACTGGCAGGAGCAGAAAGGCACACATGGAATGACCTGGTCTGAATTGCCTCCTGTGACGTGACAGACTTTGGTAAAGCACTGCTGTGGGGAAATAATGTGTCATATCATTAAATTGTCACTGACAACACTGCTAACACTGGCCTCTCAGACAGGTTCAGGAGCACAAGTGCTGTGCTCTGCTGAGGTGGCTACACTTCTCCTGGTACTGTGGTCAGTGTGGAGACCACCAGCTCCTGCCCCTGCCGCAGGTTCCAGTGCCTGGAAGATGTCTGTCTCCAGTTCTGACACTATAACAGAAAGCAGGGGTACGCTTGTCTTCTAACAGGCAGCCACGACTGCTCTCTCCAATGGCAAGCAGGGCATTTCAAGATGGATGTTCTGGATTTATGCACAGGAATGACACATCATTCATGGCTTGCAACTGCTGGTCTGCGTCGACCACTTTGCTCACACAGGGCAAGTTCAGTCCACAGAAACAATGAATCGACTTAAGAGTCTCTGTTTATCAGTCCACATAAACATATAACCTATTTAGCAACGTCATGAGTTCCTCTAATCCTTAAAGCTGCTAACAACTGAGGAGTAATAAGAAGTGACAGTACAGTTCTATCTATACAATGCATTAGTATTCACTTAGAGTAACTTCAGCATAGGTGATGTAACTCCAGTGAATTGAGTCACAACAAGCCTACAACTCCAGCTGGTTTTTATGACTGGTCCTCATGATAAGAACTGGTACACAATCCTGCTAATACTCGAAAGCATCTTCGTACTTCAAAGGCTCAGCATTTCTAATATCCTCGTGTCCCACGTCACAATTACTAGAGCCCACCAGCCCTGGACACTGTATCATGCACACGTGTCCTGTAATGATGAGACATTCTTCCCTTCCATCCCAACTGAGGCTGACTTTCAGTTAGCTCGGATGCTCTGACATAGAAAACCACTCCTGTCTAGGAAGGAGTTTAAACATTCCCATGAATTAAATACAGTACGTTTTCATAGTTTTGAAAACGGTAGGTATGGGAGGTGAGATAGGGAGGAGTTCGGTGCAAGAAAAGGAAATGCAAGGTCTGAGTTCTCAGAAACTAGAGTACAGCCAAATCCTAATAAAGAACCAGTTTGAAAGGTAACCCTTCATCACAGAGTCAGAGGTGTTGCGCTTCAGTGCCTCGTCACTGACACTGGCAAGGTGAAACTGTCAGTGGTACAGGGACGAACAGAGGGTTCAGTGGTTCAGTCAGGTGGTAAGTATTCCTATCACCAATGTAACAATGACAAAACAATTATCAGGCTTCCAAAACTGCCCTGGGGATGCAAACAATGCCATCCATACAGCTACTATAGATCGTCGTTTCTGAAATACTCATGATTTTGCAACCTGGAAAGGGAACTGGTCTTCCCATGATGCAAGCCTCGGCCTAGAGTGGCAGAAAATTCATGAATACGGGATGTCTGTAGCTACTGTTAATTTTGGAGCCCTAGCCTATCCTTTAAAATCCGAGGTCCCAAAACCCCCAGTTAACATTACAGCACTCGGCAATAAAGGTTTGAGCAGCAGGATGGTGGTAGGGAAAATAGCACTGCATAAAAGAGCTTTTTGTCTAACGCTATCCACATATCACACTATATAAGAGGAATTCCTTGGACTCAACATGCTCTTCCACGCAGGGACTGCATCAGCCACCGCAGGCATGATCTGCTCCTTGAATTGTCCAATGGATGCAGCTACAATAGCAGGGAAAATAGGGACAGAATCAGCTTGGATTTCTTCCATGTCATGGGGGGCCACGTCTCTTGCCGCCTGTTCATTAGTCCGTTCTCGTTCCAGCAGTCTGCTCTGCTGCTGATTCACTCAGTCCTCGGGCAGCAGATTCCTGCTGCACCTGCAAATTCTCATCCACCGAGCATCTGCGTTACTTCTTTGATGGGTCCTTGTGTCTGCTGAGATAAATGGCCCTGAAAAGCAATGAAAATAGGAGGTCAGTTTTGTGTTTGGGGAAAACCCAGAAACGCTCGCCTTGATGGCATTTTGCAGCTTTCATCTTCTTGGATGATGCATCCTCTTTCATCTCGTTCTTGAAGTTTGTTCTGTCACCTGCTCCCCTCCTAAGAACAGTAGAAAGAGTCCTACAGACATTTTGTTTGTAAATGAAACGCTGGCTCTTGTGAGCTTGATATATGGAAGCAGAAGGTGGGAGTTATGTGATTTTAAAATTATTTCACGTCGCTGAGATGTGACTAGATACTAACTTGCTGAAAACATATGAGAAGAAAACAAAAATGTTTTTACAAGCCTCTACTAGCAAACCTTCCCTTGCTAGAGTTCTTTGCTCTCCTAAGACTGATGAGAAAATTAACAGAGAGGAGGAGTAAAGCTGAGATGTATTCTCAGGTGAGAAGTAATTTAGTCCTGTTTAAGATGAATGCTGAAATCTGCTACAGTTTCTGCTACTTCTTCTGCACTAATCTGGTTCAGTGGCAAGCCTAAAAAAATCACCAGTTGTTCACAGTTTGTTCTGTGACGACAATGTGGATATTAACACCAGAGAGGAACTCCAAAGGCACCTTCTGCGGCACTGAAAGTTACTGTGACCCACTACTGAGTCTCAACTATAATCTAGGCTGAATGCAATATGATGTTGAAGCAGGATGCAGCCATATAAAGCACCACAGATGCATCTTCACCTTTCCCAGTCTTCTTTGAGAGGTAATAGCATGACCTACAGACGTTGTTTTATTGAGCTATTTGAAAGTGTGAAGAAAATGCAAGGACAGGTCATGCAAGGGAGTTCATAATCAGTTCTTGGTTACTGTCACCTCCTTGGAATAATTCATGCACGTACACACGTGCTTGTCACTCCATGAGTGTTCTATAGGTGGCGTACGCTGCCCTTGTTGCAGTATCTGCAGCAGAATGATACACCAAAAATCGCCTACTGCATGTTTACACTTCTTCCCCCATGCGGCACCCACGCCGAACTGCCTGTTGCCTACAACAGGAAAAACTGGGAACTGTGAAATACAGGGTCCTCTGCCCTCAAATGAAAATGTAAATGAGAAGATCACCCCACAGCACAGATCATAGTCACTACTGGTGAGAAATGGATCAAAAAGCAGGCAAAAGTGTCCCTTATCTTGTCAAACACTTCACATAATTACCACAAAGACAGCAGTTTGCCTCTTATCGAACTGCTTCAGTTCCATTTTTTCCAGAAAGTTCTTCCCCCGATGCCGTTTCTTCTCTGAAGTCAGCCTGGGATCAGTGGCCCACCTTCTTTCTGGCAGGACACCAGAAAAGGCAGCACCTGCCTTCTGTCTTCTGGTCCCTGAACTGCTGGTGGCCGCCCTCGTCCCACGGCTTCTGGTTTTCTTTTTATAACCTTTCTTGACCCCAGACTATCACCAGTCCAAGATTTAATGTCCATGTAGCGCACAGACAGACCTTGCCAACGGAGCAGAGGTGTGCTCTTGGGGAGCTGCCAGACTGGGAGCTCTGCAGCCGCTCTTGTCAAGTATCATCTTCTCTCTGCCAAGATACTTCATGCAGTGAGGCTCTCCTTGCAAGGAGAGCCTAGCTGACCCTACAGTGAACTGTCTTAAAACACATTTACTCATTCATTGTTATTCACTGCAAGCATTGTCAATGTTTTATTCAAGCAAGAGGACTCACAAGCCTCGCCAAAAGTGCACTATCGTTAAGTAAAGTGACACAATGAATCATAATTATTAGTGTCTCAAAGAAATCTGCATCATTGTTTAAGCTACGTTAGCAGTTTCTTACACATATTTACATCCCTCACACAAACCCTGCAAATTCAGCTCTGCCTTATCTGTACTGTACGTACAAATAAGTTGAGGAAAAAAAAGTAAGGAAAAAAATCTGTGCTTTTCTATTTTAAATATTTCAGTCTATATTAAGTAGATATTCAGCGTTTGTCCAGAAATCCTTAATAAACTTGTAGACTCAATTACAAATGCATTTTAAGGGATTAATTTCTCCTCCTCGTCTTTGAAGACCTGAGTTCAGTATCTGCATTACATTTGTGACTGTTATAACATTCATGACATCCCAAATGCACCAGGGTCTAGTTAAAGGTCTGCAGAATCGTCAGTTGATACAACAGGGACATCAGCATGTAAAAATACAAATGCAGATTAAGAACTAAGTCTTTAAGTTAAGAGAGAGACATCATTCTTCGTAATTGTCAATACCTACACCCTACTAATGTTGAACACTTCCATTTTATTTAGAATTATTCCTTTGTGTCACTCTGGCTTCATAGGTATATGTCTCCCTCCAAAGACAGTTACAGCAAATTAAAAGATTTTTCCATTATCCTTCCATGATTTCTCCCCACCGATTACTATTCTCAATATAACTTCAAAGGTGACTAAGGAAGATTTTTTTCTCTTTTTCTTTAATAAAGACTCTGCAACAATTTCCTACAGTGAATTCTCCCTTCCTTACTAAACAAGAGAGGCCACAAGCAGAAAAACTCTCTGTAAATCAGTAAGAACAGACCTTTCCCCACAGCTCCAAAGACACAAATCAATGTTAGTCTATACTGAACTGATACCTAAACACCGACCTACCCCCCCTGACATGTTGCTCTTCTATATCTGCCATGAGTTTACTTGAAAAAAAAAGTATCACATTTGCAGCTTTCCAAATGAAGCAAGAGCATTGCAACATTATGATAATAATATTTTGTCTGAAAAAAGCTATTCCCCAGAAGCACATGCAATAAAATAACTCAAAACTAGTAATTTTTGGAAAATAAAAGCAACATTTTTAAAGTGACTGGTATTCATGGCCCGTTTATGGCCTTATCAACCAAGCTAAAAAGTTAAAAATCAACACAAAAAGGTAATGGAAAACATAAATTAAAACTAACCACACTGCATGTACTGCTACTCACTGAAGGTTGTATTTTTCATCTGTCCCTTCTTACTGCATTACAATAAATTTCTTCTGAATAATTTGCCCAAAGTTTCCAATTTTCAGGTATTATACCAATGGACACTTTAAAATGCTCATGAAATAAGGAGTGCCAGGACAAAAGTCTGAGTAAGCTTATTTAAAGATCTTGAAAGTGGACATGAACACAAGATCAATTCCATTTTCAGTATCTTCTCTATCCTGGATTTTGACCAGTCTGGATATTTTCACAGCACTAGAGTTCCATTACTTCTGACTTCAGAAAGTCAGAACTAATAAAGAGCATAAATATTAACATCTATTAAAAAAGAACAAAGTGACCAAAGAGCTAAAACATATTTTTTAAAAAGTTAAAATCAGATTACTCGTGTGTCACAGTAAAGAAAAACCTCACGTGTACATTTATGGACAACATGAAGTAGAAAACAGCTTGTTTTTATGAAATTTGGTGATATTTCTTACATGAAAATGACTAAATATTAAGTATTCTTGATATTAATAGGGTTAGCAACATTTGAAGTGGCTAACCACGAACTTCTTTAAATTTGAGGAAGGGGAGATAGGTATAAACATAAATCTTTCAATTGCCCACATATTAAAAGCTTTTCTCAATTATAAAATGCACACTAGACAGACTCACTTTAGCTAATCGCAACAAATACTTAAAAGCTATTCACCTCCTGCCTCTCTCAGATCTTCTTTAAATGAGCTATTTCTGACTCATTAACCGACTACGAAGTCTCTGAGAACCAGAATGCCTTAAAAAGTTCACAGATGGAATTTTGCTGATGTAACTCATCATTACAGACTATTCAGCTGATTTAGGGAGAGGGTGTAATTGAATAAGGAAAAAAAAAAAAAAAGCAGATTCCATGCAAAGCTTTTTTATTAGTGTATTCTTGCCAGAGTGGAAAGGAAACTTCTTAGAAAGCAAAAGTAACGTATGCGTATACTACAGGTGATGGCTGCAAAATGTTGTTCAAGAGGTAACAATAGGTATGCCTATAACCTATGCTACAACGGGGCCCAAATACACCTTAAACACACCTTAACATATTTCACATCCTGACATATTTACATGTGCACACATCTGCCACTTCATGCCAGTGTTTACCAGGAGCCTTTCAGTACAGCAAGCTGTTGGGGACTGGCAGCAAACGGGACTGGTACCAGTCACACAGACAGTGTACTGGTGGGCTGAGGTGAGAGAAAGCAGCTGGGCCTGAGAGTGGGGGCTAGATGATAGGGTAATTTAAAACAGATGAATGGTATTGTATTTTAAAATAGATGTATGGCAATTTAAAACAGGGCAGAGTGTCAAAACTACACCAAGGGGCAGCACTTCTCTAAAATATATTGGCAAGAACAATGCACGAGTTCAAAAATACGGCCTCAAACACAGCTGGAAAACATCTGTGAGAGTATTCTCACCCCAAGCACAGGCAAAAGATTACCAGGGCACCAGAAACACCAGACAGATAATCTCTCTGACGCCTAAAATGCAATACTGTGGATGGAGAACAAGCAGACCATCGGCTACAGTGAGAGACTAGACATCTGCAGCCCAAGTCCATACCTACGTATAGATACTTCACGCCATCTGAGACACCCTGGGTTGTCCATGGCATCTGAACAGCACTGACCGGTGGCGATGGTGAAGCAAAGCAGAGTGCATCAGAGTACCTCATGCAGCACTAAGTGCTTCTGTGCAGGCAACTGAATTGGGCCCTGCACACACACGTGGGCACCCACATCTCAGCATCTAAATACAGGCTCTCCTCATCAGGCAACCAATATCACACCCTTAGAAGAATTACTGAAGTTTTCCAAGTTTATAACACCTTCAGCATATTTGTTACAGTACAGGTAGTTAAGTAACGTACCATACTGGACAAATTTCACTAAAAGCAGGTAGGACAGCATCCCTCATACCATTTATTCCTAAAGGCAAAAAATTGTACTTGAGCTAAACACATAGACTAGTTTCGGGGAGACGCTGTGTCAAAGTTGAACACTGTTTTTTCACCCCTGACTGAGTGCCAAAATTCAACAGTTACTTGCCACTTACTCTTCTTTTATGGAGAGCTCTGTGAATGATCAGATGAACCAGGGACCAGACTGTTGAGTACACACAAGAACACAAGTGACCTCTCTGGGGCAACAGAGAGGGAAGACTGCTGGGATGGCCGAGAGCAGCACAGCATGTGCTATATGCGATTTTGATTAATTATG
>Ga0065711_1000989_pt1 | contig 50431 bp, 22 predicted proteins | sample Hoacrofraction12_FD_59098 | JGI IMG/M metagenome (GOLD analysis project Ga0065711, IMG submission 59098) | Hoatzin crop microbial communities from Cojedes, Venezuela - Epithelial fraction 12 v2 (version 2) | ecosystem: Host-associated > Birds > Digestive system > Esophagus > Crop | place... | reverse complement strand
TAAAAAAAAAAAAAAAAAAAAAAAAAACCACCAACACAGCACAAAAAAAAAAACCAACCCAAACCCCCCTCCAAGTCAACTGGAGAGTAGGCATAGTGATATCTAAAGCAACTGTATTTATTTCCATGACAGGAATTTGTTCTGGTTTTTGTAAAAATTTAATACGTATTTCTGGAAATTATCTACTTGCTAGCCAGGAGTCTAGCTCAGTAACAAGGATAATCAATGATCCCAGCAAATATATTTTTAAATCTTAGTAAATATCTATCACATTGCTTCACACATTTACAATTTAAACACTCCATGGGTTTTGGTGGGTTAATTCTAATCACACATTCATTTTACAATACTGTAATTATATACACCTTGATGGAGTTAAATTTAGCTTGCATAACCCAAAATAAATCTGATTAAACCAAACCCAATGTCTATTTCCTCTTTATAGCAATAGACCTATCTTTTCATCTATGATTGAAACAATCATGTTTGACAAGTGATTACTCTTTGACAAGAATAATGCTTTCTTTAGCACAAAAACAACTTCAAAAAAGAATAATGGGGTAATAAAGTAAATTTGAATCTTGTCTACTTTTTAATCATTGTCAGTTATACACCCACACAGTCTGTTCTGTCCTGTTTCAGCTCTGACAATTATATACAAACAAACTACAATTTAAGAGCCTTTATCAAAGTAAAAGGTAACATTTATTAACATGAATGAGCAGTACATAATAAAACTGTAAGCAGCTTAATAACATGTAATCAAAATAATCAGTACAGTAAATACATTTAAAGGGTGTACACTAAAGGTTTTCATTCACAGGCGAATAATACTTCACATTTCCATAAAAATCAAAGTTGTGTTCTTTCAGGGATGATTTCCTCGCCCAGCGCCTTTACTGACTGTTTCTTTCTTTTCTTCTTGATTTTTATTACTCTTCTTTGCCCTTTTTTTTTACTGAATCCTAAAGGTAAAACAAAGAAAGTAAGATTAGATGCCATATGACTAACACATCCAAGATTATCAGAAATGAAAGACAAATCTTGTCTTCAAGAAATATTCTTAAAAAAAGAAAAAAGCACATTGTCTTACCTAAAGTCTTCATATGCCTGACCAGTGCCAAGCTGTCTTATTTCTGTTCCTGTACACTGTATTTTGCTGTCCATCTTTATCTCTCTAGGTCTGTCTCTCTTCTGATTTCCGTTTTCACTTTGCTAAGACTTTCAGCTACTACATTTTATCAGGCCAGTACTGACTACCAAAAGTTGCAAGAAAGTTTCAGCCTGCGTAATATTTACCGCTTATGATAGTCTGTGGCAGTATCACTTCCCATACCTTTTTTGCAGATCCTCAGACATGACTTCCTGGAGGTGAAATTATTTTCATTCCCACCACAACCACTGTAGCTAAATGGGCGGCATCTTCCAGTTGAGTAGTTGTAGAAAAATCTTAACTCTTTGGCTCTACAAAGTCCTCTGTCCATAGGGGTCATGCACAGTGACGGGATAGGGGGTGGTTCTAGAAACACCAAGAACAACAACGTTAGAGATAACACTGCAGTTCACCAGTTTTCTGTTATATCGATGTTGTATACGAGATTCGAACCTCACAGGACTTTGATATTTATGTGAAATTTACTGGCAAATTTAATTCTGTCCTCCTGAAAATCCAGCATACTTTACATAAACACCTCTCTTTTCATGATTACAAAAAATAGCACAGAAAATGTTATTCTCTCTTTGCATTCCAAAAGCCAGCAAAAGCTTACCTGAAAGCAAGGTTTGTTTCCTATATATTTAGTGATAAAATTGCCATTTCTCTGACCGGAATAGCATTCAAAATCAGAGAAGTTTCAAGTGAAGTGTTTGTAGAAAATGAAATAAATTAAACTTGGGCAGCTTTAAAAACATGGTAAATATTTATGGTAATTAACAAAGTGAATTTTCCTAATTAGTGCTAGACATTCTGAAATCAAATAGAAGGTAAAAGTACCCAGCATTTCCAATGTAAGATTCAATACCTTAACACTGGGTTTGTCATGTGAATTCAGAAAGCTTGACCTAAGTAACAGAAGTTGGTCTACTGGAAAAGACTGAGCAATTTCCAAGAAATAATTTGCAACTCGCAGAATAGCCAAGCATTGAACATGAAGAATAAGTGCACAAAGTGACTGAGATGCTGGTGCTTTAGTGCTGCTGTTAGGTTTTTACCATTCCAAGGAGAAGGCTGATGGTTTGTTTCTTCAGTGTCGCTGCAAGTGTGATATGAGAACTGAAACACTGGAAGATGAACCTCAGGCATCCGAAGTAACTGGGCACTGGAACAAGTTCAAGAAGCAAATCCGTGCCAGAATTCCCAAACCTGGAGAAACTCCACCATCACCTTGAAGTGACTCACACACAAAATCAGAACTGACACAAGCCTAGAATCATAGAGAGGTTTGGGTTGGAAGGGACCTTATAGACCATCCAGTTCCAAGCCCCCTGCCACGGGCAGGGACACCTTCCACCGGACCAGGGTGCCCAAAGCCCCATCCAACCTGGCCTTGAACACTGCCAAGGAGGGGGCAGCCACAGCTTCTCTGGGCAACCTGTGCCAGGGCCTCACCACCCTCAAAGCAGAAAGGCTTGCCAGCGATGAAAGGGCCAAACAGCACAGGTTTGTTAATGATATAACAGAATTTAAATATAAACTTTTTAATGTAAATTACTTATCTGGTATGTAGAATTTTCCAGAGAGACTCCAGAGTCCCCTCATGAAGGAGTTCTCACAATGACTGTAAGCTGTAGCAGAGCCATGGAGCTCCATGGTTACTGGTGAATAAGGACTACCTACGTACATATAATGCAACTGGCAGAGCAGCATCTAAATGCTATTCAGAATCCCTCTGGTACTCCTTCTAAAAATGATGTTCTTTGTCTAGATCATTGCTAGATAAATGTCCTAGATACCAAACACTATTCCTGTTCATCTTCAAAACACCTGCATATTCTTTACACTCACAGAAGCAAGCAGTCTGTGAAGAAGACCCCTTAATTTTGCCATGTAACAGCCATTTTTTTTCAACAAAACAGTACACGAAAATAAAAATGAAATTACTTACCATAATTTCCTGTCTGCTGAGAATCATAAATACTATGAATTAATTTTAGTATACCCATCACTGAAAGACCTGTTAACTTTAAGTTACTGTAAACATAAAATATGTACTGTGTCATGCCCAGCCGACCATCTCTATCGGCAGGACAATCCATATTCCTGTGAGCCGGTATGTTAACACAGTCACTGGGACCATTAGTTCCAGCTAAGTTTTCTCTGTTCACCCCCAGCTTCTACTGCTGTACTTATGTATATGACATTAAAGTAAGTTGAAATATCATGCCTGTTCTTGAGTTTCTCTCTCAAATATTTCAGTTTTACAACCTCACTTTTCTGAGAGCTGTTGAAACATTTAATCTCCTGTTTTTTCTATGAAGGAATAAAGAAAATTAAAGAAGCAAATCTTACAACCCACAAAATTACACAGAGAGGAAGTGGTACAAACTGAAAACAGTAAAAAAAAAAATGCAATACATGTCCCACTATCAGAATTACTTTCCCATAATCTAGTCATTACAAGCCTATGAATTACAGATATCAACTTTATTGAGAGACTACTTGAGATAGAAATCATGGTTTTAACTCTATTTTTTTTCTCAGTTTAATTACTTTTTAGCAATATTTTTCACAGTGCAATTATTACTCTTTACATAGCTCACTAGATGTTAACATCAAGTAGATCATAAGAACCCAAAAATTAACAAATGTCATTAAATGCTAACTTTTTTGTACATGCAACTACGTGACCTATCCTATGGCCTTTAATATAATTCTTACAGAAATCAACTGGTTATTTACACTGACAGCAACAACCCTTAAGAGTCTGGCTTCACCCTTGTGTTTATGCTATTCTGTTTATACAAAATATCGGATTTAAGCAGGTTTTAAATATCCATTAGCAAACTCATAAACTTGGAGTTGCTATGTATATTATTTGCCAAAAATATGTGCCATGTCAGGTCATAGACAGGCATGGGAAAAAAGAATTTACAATTCATACAGGTAAAGGACAAATGAACGCTTCCAAGCGGAGTTAGTCAAACGTTTGCAGGGGTAAAGTTCTCTTCTGTAAAATGGTGATGTAATGAAATACGAAGTGGTCCTCACAAACCTGCCAATTCCATCAAAAACTTTTGAAGGAAATTAGACCTTGGAATTCATCTCAAGTGGAACGTGGGAATTGGAACTCCCGCCACTAGCTCTGCAGGAGCTTCTTAAATGGGTTTCAGGCTTTACAACAGCAAAATACAGGGTAGATATTTCTGTTATCTTATCTTTCTATTACTTCTTTTTCTTGATGAAGCAGATGTTTGGACTGATTTTGTTTTGGTGAGAGAATAAGACCCAAAACTGCAGTATTTGATATTTTGTTTCTGAAAAAACAGGTAAACTAATTATATGAAATAAGCAGCAGATAAAAAAGGCTATTGTTTTTACCTATAAAAAGACTATGGTATCTTACCCTTCACTGTTATCTAAACAATCTTTAAATGTGGATGGTTTAAGATTTAATTCTTATAATACAGCCTTTTCTTTTTCAGCCTATTCTATAATACAGCCTCCCTCCCTCCCCGTGGTGTGAACAAATGACACGACTACACTTCGGAATCCCTGAAACATGCGTATTCACATATAGACTCATACTTATCAGAAATAATCCCAACCCGCATTGCAGCAATAATCATTATCCCTCAGGCTTAGCTGGGTTGTCTGGCAATGAACTGTTAATTGATCACAGTACAGAAGTAGTATGAAACAATCTTGGTGAGCTGGATAAGAAACAATGCTTACTGCATTCTCTTTTGCTAGAAACAGGTGTGTGACACTCATGAAGCTTCAGATTTACTGCCAGATTTTTGATACATGCAGACCTGAGTATCTCATTTCTGTTGCAGCAAAGAAAAAATAAAAGAATCTTCAAGTAGACAAGCTATTACAAAAATAATGAGTCATCTCCACTCGACAGTGCTCTATAGGTATAAATTGGTACAGATCCATTATAGCGAATAGAACTGTGTCAATTTATATCAGCAAAAGATACGTCCCTGACTTTGAGAAGTAAGAACAGGAACTGCCTCTGCGTGCCATTCCACATTCACCGAGCTGAAAATTGACTTTTGATCCTGCATCCCACTTACATCTCACAATCAAACGTAGAGTATAGCTCTCGTAATTTCCTACCATAGATCACTTTGTACAACCTAAAAATGAAAGGTTTGATTCTTGGCTTCACTTTCTCTTAACTTTCCCAGAACAAAAAGTTATTTTAGATCTTGCAGCAGAGTAAGACCAGAACAATCTTGACTCTCTGCAGAAAGTTCATTGCTGAAAGCTAGTGCTAGAAGTTTCATGTTTATATGCAGGGAATAAAAAACTGTTTTGTTTGGCCTTCGAAGAGTTTAATTTTCTGAAGATCAAGAACTTTGTTGGAATTCTGTTAATCCGATATCATTACAGAGTGATACCTACCACCAACAGTATTTATTTTTTCTTGAAATCAAGATGAAACAGCATTTCAATTGTGAGGTAAGGTACTCTATAAGAGAAAACGCTGTGAAATTTTTTTCCTAATGGTGGTCATGTATTCAAAAAAAAAGAAGATACATAGCCACACCAATATACATGCAAAATAGATGTTACAGTGGCAGACCAGCTACTTTACCTGTGCTAAAGAAGATGGGCATCAGCCCCTCCACCCCAAACAGTCCAGCTGGACCTCATATATGCACAGCCAGATTCTTGTCCCTCACTGAGGACCATGAAGAGTCACAGTGCATGTTTGTGTGAGATGGCTCTATCCTGCAACTTCAGTTTACACTTCTACCTCTAGTAATATCAGGAATGGAAGCTATGTTCTCCACATCTCTGTGGAGAAATCAGCTGTCAGTTTTGACCCTACCCTTTCCCCCGCCCCCGCAGTGGGATTTCACAAAGCACAAGACTTTAGCCTGTCCCAGCAGCCTGCACGCTACAGGCTGATCAAGAGAATGGCAGCAGGTGGCCGCACAGGACAGGCTAATGCAAGACAGACAAAGGCTATATAGTAGCGAAGAACCTGTGGGGTCTTCCAAGGTCACATTTCTCACCTGATCCATCTAGCTACACGGACTCCATCCACGCTTGTTCCCTAACCCTTTCTTCCACAAACTTTAGAGTCTTATTGTTCTCTTACCCTCACCTCTCCCTCCAAAAATCTGCTCTACCAGAAAACTCACTGTTGCTGACATAATCAAGAACCCTGAGAAAACATAATGAATCATGCCCCTTTGCTCGTATACATTAGTTGTTTTGGGGATTCATATTATGAGTAAAAACTTTCAGGGAACACATATGATCTTATGTCCCTAGACTTATTATCAGGTCTTAAAGCACTCAATTCTTTTTCAGTGAAATAAGTTGCCAAAAGCTTTATGGTTTATATTCAGGCATTTTAGTAACAGAGTGCACTGATGCTTTGTAGGTGGTAAGAAACCAATCCAACTATCACAGAAACTTACCTCAACCTAACAGTGCATATGGATCACAGTGCAGGCAAAAAAACAGAATACAATACACATTCAAGCTTTATTAGATATATCATTCTAAGTAAAGAGCACAGGAATTTTATCCTACATGCCCGTTATCTTACAGATCATATTAAACACAAAAAATCTTAACTAATTTGTAAGTCATCACTCAATCCCCACAAGTACAAGTAAGCATAAATGCAAAAAACACAACAGAAATACTTGGTAAGAATGCTCAGGCTTTTTCCAACTGTTTCTTGCTTCCTCTTGCATAACTGTGGATCACAAAAATGACATGCCTCAAATTCAATCACCCTTTACAGTTTGAGCAAGTACCAGCAATCACCTATAGTGGACAGCCGCCAGCTGTAGAAACTGTTAAAACCTAGCCCTCTACAGTAAAAGTCCAGATTCTCATCTGCATTATAACACATATCGCAAAAATGCTTTGAAGCAGACACAAAATTACTTCACGCTCACTTTGATTATACTCAAACCAAGCACTGAGTTTAATATGGCCTCAGTGAAAAAAAACTTATTGTGATAAATACATTGTGCCATATTCCAAAATCCAAGTATGGTCCTTTTTTTAACGGCTAATAGCAGATTTATATCAGCTGTCAATTAGATCCCACAAAAACATAAATGTTGACTAAAAGAACTCTGCACCACTGCTTTTGGTCTTTAAATATTTCTATTTATCAGACCTTCAGAAAGAGCACACTTTCACAAGAGAACAAGATGTGACCAGTATTCCACTTTCTGATATTTATACAAGATCTGACAGTGGCAGTATATTTCTTTGCTTTGACTTTTTCTGTTTACCAAAATATTTGACATAGATAGAAGCCCATTCTTTAGTCTCAGATATGTTGGAAAATGGGTGGAAATGGAAAAGCAATCCAAAGTGCATATAAAAGACCAAGAGCTAAGAACTGCAAAAGTGACTTCTTACCAAAAGAAATAGGAATCTGGTTGCGCTTCTCCTTTGAAGAACTACCGTTCATGGTGTTGGACTTCTCATCTGGAGCAGTTGGCAACAAATTGACTAAAAGGGAAGAAAAAAAAAAGGTCAAACAGTATGTGACGGGTCATCTAGACACAGCAAAGCTCTGAAAATAAGCTATGAGTGGTATCCTTTTGCCTTGCTCCATGCCAGTATTAATACCACTAAAAGGCAGCATTTCTTGAAGTCCCAAAGACACATGAAACTGATGTACTGAGGCAAATTTGGGATGGATTCATTCTCCTTCTTTAATTTTATTGATAGAAGATTTAAATCAAACATGGTTTGGTAAGGTTATTTTTATGTTCCTAGCAGACATTCTCACCTTTGCAATTGTAAGCCTTTTTCAAAATATGTGCTACTGACAACAAAATTGCTATGAAGCTAGTTTTAATGTTACTGAACTCACTGTGCTCATATATTGCAACTAACATTCATGCCTTCAAATAAATGGGAAAATAATTGGACAAGCCAAGGAGTGTCTGCATTAAAAAAGGGTAACTATAAACAGCAAAGGCAAATTCTTACCAAAAATCCCAGGGAACTGGTTGGGTTCTTTCCCTGGGGAGCTACTGTTCCCAGTGTTAGGATGCTCTTCAGCTGGAACAATTGGCAATAAATTAGCTAAAATAAAAACAAAAGGAAAACAATGCCAACAAACCCACAAAAAACAATTGGTATCAACTATTCAGTATCACTAAGGTAAAACCTTTGATCTATTTAAACCACGGCAATGGCCTCTAATCCTCTCTTTCTTATTGGGTATTCATACAAATTTACACGGATGTGTTATATAAAGTCAGGAATAAAGAGCATTCTGCTTTTAGTCCAGAATGTAAAAGTGGAATCGGAACCCAGAAAGAAATGCTTCAGCAAAGATAGGGGAAAAGCACATGTTTCTATACGTACATCTTTTAAAAAAACTTTTTTTAAGAAGAACCATAGTGGGTCCTTCCTTTTCTAAATGTGATTAAGCTCCAGTTCTGCTTGCCAAAATGACAGATTATGAAACAGTCCTGGAAAAAGACCCACTAGAGACAAGCAAGACAAAAAAGTCTGGAGGCTCTGGGTGGGAAAATGTATTCTTCCTACGAACAAAATGAAGCACTTTGAGAAGCGGAGAGGAGTTATGAAGGTTACTATATTCTGATATAGAACAATTCATAGGAACTAGTAGGACGAGGAAGTGGATGAGGATCTATGGTCAGTCTGAGCGGCTGTTTTGTAGCCTAAGCTGCACAGCCAAATCATTCGAAGGTGAGGTACAGGTTTCCCATGATTCTTGGGTGGGAAGCTAGCAACACACAATAAGGAAACAGTGAAACCAGGAATTCCTATATTAGTATCCCTTTTCATTACAAGACTTGATTTGAAAAGACTATATTCGGATGTATGGGTTAAAAAATATATATTAACATTTTATGATAATAAAAAGCCAAGCAGCTGGGAGATCTCAGATTACAGAAAAAGATTTATGTGGATGTAACCAGAATAAGTCCATTTCTTCATTCCCTGCCATTATAATATCTATTATCGTAAACACTCTGCCTTTTTCATAGTAGGCACGAATATTTTTACAATATATTTCAAACCAAATATCCCCAAATTTCTGTCCTAGAAAGTGCGTTTGCAAAATTTTTCCCCTAATGACAAGTTTAATGGAGAAATGTGATGCTCTAATGTCAAGGTACGACCAGCAAACAGTACTCATTATGGACCCAATCCCCTCTTCAGCTGAAACTGATGTTACTTTAATTACTTCATCTGTCTGTATTGCTTCTAACATTCTGTTTCAAATGATACATCGCACACTATTTGTTTGAACGTAGGTATATTAAATAGCATGCAGATTTCTGAAAATTAATATAGTTAATACGCATTTTGCAGAGGGTTGTAGAATTAACATATATGCAGGCAACTAACTGTCATGAGAAAAGTAAAAAAATAGGAGTCATAATATTCATTAAAATTAATAGTACCTACCAGCTTTTTTAGTTTATATTTTTCATTTTATCTTTTTCTTTTAGAAATATATAATTAAGGTTCATTTCAGATAAAAATTCTTGCCACCTCAGGATACCCTACGTTGCCTTTTTGTCCCGTGCAAGATACCTTCAAAACGCAACATTGTTTACACAAGAATAGAACTAAGAATAATGAGGACAACAACTTACAGTTGCCTTGGCAGGTAGTCTGGCATTCTTCCAAATTCTTGAAGTTGTTCTGGTTTCCTAGGCACCCACCATACTTGAATACTTCACATATCTTTGTCTCTTTGTTATAGAAATACCTGGAAAAATAGCCTCGGCAGATTCCAGGGTCCTTCTCATGATAGCAGAAGTTGGGCTTTTCTACAAACAATGGTAAACGATAGACAGGGGGGGGTGGTGGAATAAATTAACACACATTCCAAGACAACAATAGAACAGGAGGAAGTTTATAAAATAAACCTGTAACTTTGGACTAAAAACCGACTGTAAAATAACTGCTGCTTTATCGTACTGCTTTTCTTCTATATGTAACGCTGCAATATTATGCTGGAATATTACAGGATATTTTTATTGCTTTTTTCCCTTTTTTCAAATGGCCATTAAACTCTATCTTGGAAAATGAGGATTAATGATTCCTTGAAGTGTCCTCCTACATTGAAGCGCTAAGAAGAAACTTAGTTTTCATTCTGAATTAAAACAAGACTTGAATCTCAGATGGATCACTTGAATCTAAGTACACATTCTTGTCATTTATGTAGTCGTTTTAGTCAAAGTTTGTGTGAAATATACAGAAAGCAATGTTCAAATAGAAGGAAAGAGGAAATAGTTTTCAAAAAAGAACAGGAAATAAAAATCTAACAATGCATTTCATCTGGGACATAAAAGGATACAGGAAACTGGGAGACAGAACAGCTATTCCAACAATCATATTTCAGTCCCAGTTCCTAGTTTGCAATCAGTAACTACAATATTATCCAAGAAAAAGTTAACAAATTAATACTGTGTAATTTGACTGAATATCAAGGCATGATATCACGGCTTCTGGCAGAGAAGAAAAACATGTAGCCATACAATAATTCCCAAATGTCAATTTCTCACCATATTAAATTTTTTCTCAAAATTATATACTTAAAAGAAAACAATGGAAACAATAATGAAATATACATTAAGTTATTCTCAAATTCCTGCTAGTAGATACTTTGAAATATGATTCTTGACTGAGTTGACTTGCAGAGAAAATTGCATTTAGCCATCATATGACACAATAATCTCAGATGTGACATATAAAGGCCTTCCTTACCTGTGAAATTTAATAGAATACTAAGACTAAAACAGTGTGCAGAGGGCTGCCTTTTTAATAAAAATTACTATAGAACAACTACTTTGAAGTCTCTAACTTTTTTGAAGGAGGTTATGGAGTTGTAAAGAATTTAATCCTACTACATCTATTTTAGCCAAGTATCTATTAAAAAGCATTGCTAAAACAAGAATATTATTAAATTTAATTGATGGACATAATATATTTACAGAAAACATTATAATAGCTCATTAGTGTTTTTCCAATAATTAATTGTCAGTATCTTATATTTCAGTCGTAATAAAACTTCATGAACAGCAAAATGTCATTTTCAGAGACCACATGTAAAATTAAACCATTGAAATGTTCTTGCATAAAGTAACAAAATCAACTATTTTAAGCACTCCTGGATAGCCAAATGTTGATTTTTCACTACAAATTGCATTCTCTGCCAGTAAGTATATGTAATCTGCTGTTCAGATATTTCACATCTCTTACTATTAAAATGCAGCATCTATTGATGTTCACAGATTTACAAAACTAAGCTCACATAGACCAACAAATATGAAAGGTACGGGCAAGGCATACGATATGCTTTCAGCTGCGAACGGAAATGAGACAGTTATGCAGACAGGCAGCAGGCAAGAATCTACCAGAGTAGTATCTATTCCATACATCATCTATTAGAAGCTCACAGACAACAGCAGCTGCAGAAAGAATTCTCTCAAACATTGTACAATACTGTGAAATAACAGAAAAATATTATTAGATAGATATTAACTGAGCAAGGAAGGTAGATAATAATAAGGGTATGTAAAGTAGACTACAGGATTATGACTGATTCTTAAAAACAGCTGCTCTTCATTTATAAAACCCTTATATTAAAATGGTTCTTACAGAAAAAAGAAATTAAGTCCAAGTAAGTTGAGCACACAGCTAACTTTTACAGCCACATTTGAAGTGACAGGTCATGAAGGCAATATAATCCTAACTATACAAACTAGTATTATACTTCTAAATGCCATGTCCTTCTCTAGAGACTCAATATTCTAGACTACGTTACTGGAAACAACAGTAAACATGTAACGAGGGGGATGATATCCACGAGCTGAATTTAACAGGATATGTTCTGCTTTGTCATTAAAAGCAGGGAACTAGGGTCAGACCTTAAAGGAAGCAGCACCAAATGTCTGCTGCATCTGTGGAAAATCAACTTCAGTAACTTCCACAGCACAGAACCATGATTTTTTTTCATTTTTTTATGCATTAAGAATGGAAAAGACAGTAGACAACAGGAACAGGAAAAGAAAACCATCACCTCAGCATGAAAATATTCCAGAATACTATTCTGCAAAGATAAATTTCTTAATTTGTCTATTTCAAACTGTACGTGCAAATATTGGTGTTTCTGTGAGGAGTTAAACGCTCATCAATTCAAGAAGAAGCAAGTGGAAGGAGGGATAAGGGAAGGAAGGTAAGCAGAGAAAAAGGAGCTGACTTGTGAACAAATTTACTCCAGTCTGTATTTGGGGAACTCTGGCTACCAGCACTGGGCCCGATTCAGATATGTGTCTAATGTGAAAAGAGAGAGTGGGATGAAATAAGTCTTCACAAGCTCTACTATAAGTGTCAAACTTAAATACTCTTGTCAGGAACATAGGTGACCTCAACAGAACAACAGTATTCCAACACAAGCGATTCTCGGTGCTTAAGCATCAGCTACTTAGGAAGTCTGGGTATCAGGCATTTAAATTTCTGTAAACAGCCTGCCCCTTCAGGAGTGGGAATCTTGCCTCCTTGCTTAACGAGTAATTAGGGGATCTGCCCTAACCTCTCTTAGCTCCTACACAGGCAATGCTTGAAAAGTTCTGTTCTGGAGTGATTTTTCATATTTTTGTTAACAGTGGAGGAAGCATTTAGATTATTCTCAAAACACACAAGAGTTCCACACCATGGCTAATTATATAAAGCTTGAATCTCTGCAGATTCCTTCTTTTCTCTTTATTGAATAAAGAGAAAGAAGGGGTCATGATGTGTTTATTTTGTGGAAAAGAGATTGCAGCTACATCTTCAGTGCCCACAAATGTTCTCAAAGTCTTTGAGGAACACAGAAGAGGAAGATTGGGAATAAGAACTCACTTCAGTCTGACGTTCTTGTTTTTATTAGGAGATAGCTTAGAACAATACATAAAGAATTTATCAAAAGAAGTTAAATCTCTTATCGTGGTATAAGAGTATAAGATTGCTATGTAAACATAATTACCTTTCCTGATTTTTGCCAACATCATCTTCTGAGGTAATTCTGCAATATAAGTAAAAAGAAAAGTATTCAGCAAAAGCAGACATGTTAAGTCTCACCTGTGATACCAGGGTGCTTAGCAGTGACTATGAGGAGGAAGAACACAGTATCTTTTCACCTTCTTTCTTCTCTTTATTAGAGAAGTAGCACAAAAGCTTGACCTGAAGGACTGAAGTACCATTGCCTTTGTATGAAAAGACTTGCTATATTGGAAACTTGAAGATATGGAAAGTACTGGGATTACATTATGCCAAAATTAAATGGAACAGAGAAATTCCTCTTTATGTTACTAGAACCAGAATCCTGTATTATGTACTCTTACCCCTCAAAAGAAGAGTACTTAGCAGATTTACTTAACCCAACTGCTGTAGCTACTGATACTGCTAATAGCTTTGGAGCTGATCTAGTTAGCAATAAAGACCTCTCTTATGGTATCTAATTCCCTTTCCCATGCTATGTAGTGTCCGAGTAAAGTGTTCATCATGCTGTTTACGATACTAAAGACCATTCAGCCAAGTATCTCCAACTATCTTCAGGGATGACAATCTTGTTTGCATTGTTCTTTTCGTGCCTAATCAGCAGTGACGAACTTGCTGTTGTCATTTCTAATGGAGGAGCCTGGGTTTTACTGTACTTGCTCATGAAGCTGAACATCTGAATTCAACCCCACTTTCCTCTTCAGCTATTGAAAATAAACCTTCTTCCCCTTCTAGAAGGCTGCCTATATAAAACTACGAAGGAGTCCAAGGGGAGACACCGGCTCAGCCAAACTGTAACAAAGGCTGAAATTTTTTTGGCAGCTGAGAGAGAAAACTGTCCAAGGATAGCTTATATATTTTCTATTACAAAGATACTTTGCAAGGTGCATGAAATAGTAGCTTCTGGACTTCACCTGAGCCATCTTAATTGCATTGCTTTGTAATTCGTGTTTCGTAGTTGTGCTTTTCTTAATGGCATTATAAAATGCTAGTTTCTCTAAACTCTCTTTGCCTGCCAATCTCTTGTATCTGAGAGAAGGAATAGAGTGGTACAGCTAATGCTTTGCTTGAAGTTGTCTGCTGGAAAGCAAATGTAATTTTATTTTGCATTTTGCTCTGTCAGGCAATCAAACATACTACAATGAAGCAATATATTTGCCTGACCCTGGCCATCTTTCTTAGCTACCACAGCCCCCCTTAAGTAGATACCAATTCCCTATAGTACGTGCCAAAAGTAGCAGTTCAGTAGCAGAAGCATATTACAACTACTGACTAGGGCTGACGGCTCTTCCTGCGTCAGTGGATACATGTCTTCCAGAGACCTGCTCATAAAGCCTCAGGGTAACCCATGGTCTAGTCGCCTTTGAAACCCAAAATGAAAAGGCATTCAAAGGGAATTACAGATTTTAATCTGAATTTAAATCACACGCATTAGTCTCTCATGCCATGTTTCCCAGAAGGCCGCTAAGTCACACACCTAAAGGACATCACTACAGCCTCTCTGTGACTTTGTGTGTGTGTTGCTCTGCCCAGCTGGCAAGGGTGGGGGATACAGGAGTGCTGGGCCCTATCTCAGCTTGGAGGTACCTACTAGAAAGACCTCAGAGTCGAAACAATTCCTGCTGGAAAGCAGAGTTGCTGCTGTGCCCTTCCTTGTTCTGGAAGGAGTAACAGAAGGTACTTGAGCCATCTGTATCCTCAACTTTTCTGTAATTTGTAATCTTAATAAGCTCCCTCCCATTTATAACAATCTCTTCACAGTCCAAAACTGAAAGGAATGTTAGCAGTTTATTCTCCACTCATATTCCAGAGCAAGTGTTTCTAACCATCCTTTATATAACAACATACCTTCTGTGGCTCCTGTTTTAAGTGGTGCCAATGATGACTTTTACTATTAGCTGTACTGCCCTCGTGTGCCATAATCCTACCAGTGTTTTCTTTCTCTTCTGGAAACATGGCCTGTGTAATATTTTCAAAGTAAATCTATTGGGTAGAAATTCTATCATCACACGTTTTCGTTCCATCTCTAGGACAATGCAGCTGGTATCCTTAAAAAAATATTATTTCAAGACATGACATGCACTTTAGAATGACGTATCGTTTGTTTGAACATCTTTCCAGTGCTTCCTATTAGTAGGAGGTTGTGCCTTCAGCATTTAAACCCATGACCTAAACCACAGACACTCACATCAGGCCATTTCTCTAATTTCACTCAGCTGTCCCCTTCAGGCCAAAATCAGCAATCATATTTTGGCATATGATCTCTACTCTTCTGGCACAGAACAGGAAGAATTTATTGTGAGTTTATACAGGCCTAGAATATTTCAATCTTACTACCATGTCAACAGTGTCTTTTTGCTTCTGGTTTCAGTCAAAAAGCCAAATCCACAGCTGAGTTAATTTCTTCTTTGTAAACAAACTGTATTTCTGAGTAGATCTGCTGTGTAAATAATAGATATTAGAATTGCTTTCATGTCCAGAACCTTTTATCAGTCGGTATTTTCCCATGTTAGAAGCTTAAGTAGCCTAAGATATATATTCACTGTCTTGAAAATTAGGACCTTTGTGCTAGTGCTGACATTTGTGATTCTGCTCATATCCAGTAAACAATGGAGCATATTGGCAAACTCCTCTTAAAAGTAATTTTTTCTTCCCTGAAGTGGCAAGCATTGGGCACAAAAAACAAAAAATGCAGCTGATTTCTAGGAGACTTGAGTCAGAACTGGACATGAATCTGAACACTGTCTTAGAGAGGTCTTGGAGTGGCCAACCTGTAGCTGGGCTCTCTGAACTCTCTTGTACTGACTTCAATAAGTTCCGGGAATTACTAATTTCTGTCTTTGATGGTTTATTAATTCAAAAATTTTAAAAAGTTGCTCTGATTTAAGGAGCCTGGCAAATCACTCACGTTGGCTCATTTATTCTTGCATTTGTGCTTAATATTGGAAAATCTGACACTTTGACTATTCACATTATTTCTTTGAAATTTTTATATACATTGCGTAACCTCCCTTTAGCTTGCTTTTAGTGATCTTGACTTTCCCATTCTTCACAGCGATAATTGTCTATCTCTTAGATTTTTCTTTATTTTTAAGCATTTTCATGTCACTCATATTGTCTTTTCGGTCTGATGTCTACAGTAACTAAACAGTGATCTTCCTGCAGTAATAAACACTGGAAACATTAAGCAAGATGAATATAACCATATACTGCAAGACTGCAGACAGAGCCATATTTAACAAATAGAACCTATTGAATTATATTTTTTTACTGAATTACATTGGCAAAAGCTGGTTAACTTGTTAGTTTATCTTATGGCTGATGGTCGACAGAATACTGTGTGTGCCACCAAACCATTTTATCTGCTGTACTTTATTCAGAGAATACAGAAATAATGAGTCTTTACTGATCCATTTCCTCACAGCAGATTCAACACTTGCCGAGTGTTGGATCGTTATTATCCATACACCAAATACTGTACTTGGGCTGAGTGACATAGACCCTTAGCCAGTTTTGATTTTAAATAACTTCCAGTTTTATTCTATGGATTTATGCTAATTATACGTCAGCACAGGATTCAATCCAGAAGATCTGTTCCAGATATTGATCCAAACTATAGGTCAGAATCAAAATAACAGTATTAGTCAAAATAGCAACATTAGATCAAAGAAATAATGTTATTGATCTTCACTCGTCACACCTGATCATGACTTTTGGACAACTATCATTCTAAATTCTGTATCTATCAACCCTGTCTTTTTCAGTTTAGCCCTCTGTCTTAGCCTTTAAGCTGGAATTTAGAACAAACATTCCAAATTACCAGGATGTCGCATGTTTTCCACAAGATACTGGCAGCTGCAGTCCTGCAAACAACCCTGCTCCAAGCATGGCAAAAATGCTGTGAGTCCAGCTGAAACCCAAAACCAGACGTAAAGTACCAAAAGCCAACCTGGTGACAGAAAAAGAGCTATCTTCACATTCTAGATCCTAGGGCCTTCTGATGCTGAACGCTAATTAAGAAAAAAAAGTTTCCACTTTTTTACCTTAAAAGATCATTAAACTTTGTGGAGCCATAATGAGAAACAGATTAATCACAATTTTCTAAACAAAACACTGCAGAAGTGAAGAAAATGCCTTTTAAGGCATTGTTCTCTTAGGATGACATTGCCAAGATTCATTTTTTAAACTTAGATCTTATTAACTTACTTATTAACTGTGTAGTTCAGTAGCAAGTTTCATTAATTTCTGTGCTGAAACTGTAATAAATATGGTAAGAAACTTTTATGACAGTTGTTCACAAGGGGGAAAAAAAGCCCACAGTTAAATCCATGATACAAACTTATGACTCATGGAAGCCAGCTGACAAAGGAAGAACTTTAAATCTAGAAAGGCCATTTGTCAGATAAACAGACCATTCCTATGCAAAATATTAATGCCATAATTTGAATAATTTTTAACTCCTTAAAATTATATTAATCTGTCTTCAACACTCACAAAAATATCACCATTCAAGTCTGATAGAGATACATCTTCTGGATAACCATACAGAATAAGTAATACTAATCAATACTCAAAAATCTGCTCTGTCTGGGTTGAGTAGCAGAAAGTCATCAGTTTCTTCAGCCATAAACCTTTACGCGGGTGATGGTTACTAAATGCTAAATGCAAGTCTTTTACATTTGGTGGGTGGCAACCTTCAGCCCAGATTGGCAGCAAGACCAACTCCTGTCTTTAAAGCCTCAAGCACTACATCCCTACCTTCCCTACTAACAAGCACTAGAACTAGCATATTCTGGTTGGAGAAAATAATCCATATACAGAGATATCAGAATTACCATTTAGGCCTTGCTACAAGAAATCTGAAATCCATTACTAATTCTAAGCTATGCTATAACCAGTATAAGGCTATTTGCTCGCCTTAAATATTGCAGGTTTCAGTTTCCGAACAGCATGAACAGCTAGAACCTTTTGTTAGACAATTTGTAGAAATGTATGAACAAAACATCAGAGGTAGAAAAGGAGAAAAATACAATTTTTGTGTTAGTCGTTTATATTCAGGAAGATGCTTTTCTCTATGTAATTTTTTTTTTTTACTTGAAATGCTAAATTATGTTATTTAGTAACTAAGGAATAATGATTTCCATATAATTTTTCCATGATGGGATGTCATTTCATACGTTATTTTAATATCCTTGGCACTATGTTTACCCATATATGACTCCTGAAAATAGAGTGAGACTGTGATTGATTCTTGTCTCTTCTTCCCTTGAACACATCTGGTCTCTGAGGCTCAACTTGCCAGCAGCCATCAAAAAGATAAGCTTCAGATTAATCCTTAGAGTAAAATGCACTGAAAAAACTGCCATTCACTTAAAGAATGGAGCGATCTCATCTTATTCACTTTGACAAGTTGTTAGTGAAATTTTGTAGTGTTTTTTCCATTCTGACACAGATAGTTTTACAAGCATGCAATTGTTTGAAAGCAAAACATAACCGATTAGAAAAATAACCAAAACCTGCTTTCATTCTAAAATTTAAGGGTCATGTTTGTGTTTATTCTCTTTCTGAGTCAAAGAACTTAATTGCAGACCAGAAATTTGCAAAGCCTATGCTTGACAACCACATGTGTTGCTGTTGCATTGGTTTGTATTCAAACAAATTGTTTTACTACATAAACATAATCAGCTAACTGTACCGGTAGCTAAAAAGTAGTATAAGGCAACACAGAAGCTGCAAAAACTTCTTAATAATTTTTCCTTTCATTTTAAACACCTGTAACTTTTTGAAAAAACGGATCAACCTGTGTATTAAGACTCTATTAAATAGTATCAAGACTATACAGGTCACATAGACAGAAGACAAGAGATTATACCTACTAGTCAAGTAAAGGCCAGGCACCCTGGGCTGTACTCCCTGCGCTGACTGTTACGCCATTTATGGACTTCACTTATTTTTCTGTTACCTTATCACCTTTCTTCTTCCGTCAGTAAAAGGTAAGATAACAAATTGCTTATTTACAGTACCTGGCTTATTGGTATGAACAATTAATGATTGCAGATTCTGAGGATTAGAAGCATTATAACTAACAAACATTACTAAAATATTACTTAGGGTCATGCGCACATCAGCTCCAGTCATTACTCTGATACTGGGATGGGAGAGATACGTACTCTCTATTGTGTTCTCTACTGTGGGATTGCCCAGCGTTACTGTCTTGAGTTCAGTAACAATTAATGATGTATTTTGCTGCTGAGCAAGGCATATGTGACTGAAAAGTACCTTCTATTAAGAATGAATCCTTCTATTTTATCTCAAAGTCTAAATAAATGAACATCCAACATGCGAATTCGCTTAGGAAAAAAACACATAGTTGGTATACTATCTGAGGGTTATCACATACCTTTAAGGAGCTCTTTATTCTGGAATTTCTACTGCCCAGCCCAGTACCTCCCTCACCATCACTTCCTGTTTACACAGCCAGACACATTCCATCTAACTCCCATGAAAGCAAGATCCATACTAGGTATCCAGAGGAAACTCTCAATAAGACTTGAATTCCATCAGTCTCTATAAAACATGAACTTGTCAATTTTCAAGCTCTAATGACATTAACTTCCAAATTTAAGAATCTTCTAACTTTCATACACTCCTGTGAGGAACAGGAGTTGGTTACTTTCACAAGGCTGAAAGCCTTAGTTAATTACCAGGATCTTTTTTAATAGCAAAAACAGCTTTCACAAGACGCTTTCTGCATATTCTGCTGCATATTGTATTTTGGATCTCATTCTCCTTTTTCTAACGATTAATTGATGAGGATTCAACAGAACAGATCTTTTATGACAAACAGGTATAACTGACATTTGTATTGAGGACTATTTACTAGTTCTAATTATGTTGAATCATAGCAGATATCCAAAATTTTGGACAGTTTCTATCAGCTTCTCAAGTGAAGGAGAAACCTGGGATCAAAAATTGGGTTAGATATTCTGAAAGCAATGAAGAACATCTGTGCCACCCACCAGCTTAGCCCAGCCTCAAAATCAATTTCACTTTAAGAACTCATTCAAAACAGCGCTCTAGCTAGAAAATGAGCTTTATTGCATCAGTCTCTCCACAGGTCCACTAAAAAAAGTCGCATTTATCTTTTCAAATTCTGAATGTTTGTTAGCACAATGTAAAATAATTCAGATGACTACAATGTGGTATAATACTTGGGAACATAATTAGAGGCACCACATTACTGTATAAATAGGAACTGAAGAGCACTTCTGTTTCCAAAATTCATACAGTTTGTAGATGAGAAATAACAGATGCAAATTAAGCACTGAGAGGAGGATAAGAGAATGGGTACTGGCCTGTTGCTACACACTTCTTCTGACATTCTTCCAGTGTCAGGAAGTTGTTCTCATTGCCATGGCATCCACCATATTCAAATATTTCACACTCACGGCTTTGGATATTAAAGTAATAGCGCATGTGGATTGCTTTGCATGGACCTTCATCTACTTTCATGGCACAGACTGAATGCCCAAGTTTCAGTGGTGGCAAAGCAGCACCTGTAACACAGAGGAGAAGTAGAATAACTCTTATTAAGTTAGTTTGCTTCATTGCACAGGATAACTTCAAAAAGAGATTGCTTGCATCTTCTGCTAGAGAGGCACCCACATAACATCTGGCTGTAAAGCTCTGAACACACTAAACAGATATAAAAAGAAAATCATCATCTGCATTGGAACACAAATCAAACAAAATGCGTGGTTTTAATTTTCAATCAAAACAACTCAGATTATAAACTTTAACCCCTCATCATAAAATCTTTAAATAGCTATGGATAGTGGCTTAGTCACAAGAGCTAGTGAGCAATTCTGAACAATAAACACATTGAGAAAATCCTAGTAGCTCCCAAAGACACAGTGACTACCCCTGCATAGAAAAGGCAGAAAGAGGATTCCTTGTGCTCTTTTCCATGCACTTCTAACAGTGAACAGCTCATAAGGACCTCTCACAGCACAGTGTGGGATGAGCTAAGCAAGACCGCCCTGCAGAGGGCACCATCCCCCTACCAAAGTACCTTTACTGGTACAGCAACCCACCAGGTATAATCGAAAGGTCTTCGTTCTCTCTCCTTTTCTTTCCTCTCCCTGTTCTTGCATTAGAGCTTTCAAGAGCTAAGAAGCACACAACTACAAAGTTAAGGTGAAAAGAAACGGTATCTTTTCAAATCGTGACATTTCTGTGTCTTTCAATATACATTATTAGGTCACGGAATGTTTTGTAACAATTGTCGTATATATTGTGAAGAACACTAGCAAAATTTTACACTGTCATTGTCTATAAGGAAATTCTGACTGACAAACCAGTTTTTGATACTGTTCCCTTACCAATATATGGTTTAATATAATTTCCTGTTGTGCTTTTCCAAAGAACTATTTTACCCTAGAGAATTTTGAAAGCTTTACAGAGCTTGTGTACTTGCAATAGCAGCCAGAAGCGCAGACCTGAAATTTTTCATTCATTCCCCAAGAGCTAGTCAGAACCTTGATGTCTCCTAATATGTATATGTAAAAGTACCTATCTGTGCTTTTTGCAGTGGCCTGGGAAAGAGGAGGAAGGAAAAAAAAAAAAAAAAGGGATGAGGACGAGAGTTTACATGACCATTTACACAATAGCAGCTACTGAGAGGAAAATTAACGCTATCCCAGCTGAAACCAGGACATTATTGCACAGCTTTCTACTACCAACTAGATTAAGTTTCCAGTTTTAATTAAAAGAATCCACAAAAATCAGGCTTTATGACATGGCAAAAAGGAAATTGATATAACTACTACCTACCTGCTCTGTGGATATCTAATTTTAACATATAAAATTGGCCTTATAATAAGGGCTTTAAATGCAATGCACAGCTGAGACAAATCCTCATAAACACTGAGGTCAATGGAAGTTTACTAATTTTATTCCATTTGAGTCTCTGATAACTTATTAATCCTACAGGAAAGAAACATCTTTCAGCACTAAAATCTTTTAACTCACAGCATTTAAATCCTTGAAAAATTAACAGCCTTTACTGCACAGTTACCATCAATGCCAAAATTGTAGCACACAATTAGACCATCCAAAAATGGACAATTTGGTGTTAAAATACATATTAAGATGACTCATTTAAAAATTGCACGAAATATTCAGTCCTTAAAATAGTTTGTGACTGGTTCTTCATGAGTGAAATTATATTTACAGATTTTGATGTTAGGAAACCAGATCTGAAAATACTATTGAAGACTGTCTAATAGGAAATGTGGATGAATTAAAGAATCATTTTTAAGACATGTTAGATTCTGTAAACTTCCTGTGGAGCTCAGCTTGCCAAAGAGATATCTGAATTTTGTTTCTTGCCAGTTTACTTATCTGGGTCTTCCTGAGTCCACGAACAATTAGGATTTAGAAGTCACAAGAGATTCCAAGTTGGACCTCAAAGGTCTAAAGTTCTACGACAGGTTTGGAAATCCTTTGGAAGGGACTTAAAAAGGCTCATCTTGAAAAGTTCAGAGGATACTGCACTGCAAAATGAAACTTTGGAATTCCCCCACTCAGTAATAGGGAAAAAACGCCTTCAAAACATCAAAGTTTTCAGTAACTTTTGGAATAACTCCTGAAATGGTAAAATCAAACATTCAGAGTTCCACAGAAACTGATCCAACTCAAATGCAGTTGGAGTGAGGGCTGGCAGCTGTTTTATAAACATGTTATTTTCTTGGCACACCAAAAATGAGATCCCTTAGATGACCTGTATCACTGACCCAGTTCAGTCTAGAAGAGGTTGTGAAAACTTACTAGGTTTCCCAACTACTGGAATTTCAGACATCGGGTTATATCAGCTCATTTTTCTAGCTACATTGTGCCTGTGCCCCACCAACGTTGTTGGCTATCAAAACAGAAATAGTGTGCAAGCATAGTTGCAAAACTACACAAAGATGATGAACAAATGGCTTAGTAAAGTTTATCTTCAGAACTTTCTGGTCTCAACTCCTAGCCTATTTCCCATCAAACCCACAGAACTAAATCATTATTTTGCTTACCTCCTGAGGCCTTTCCCCAGCAGTCACAGTGACGCTGTTACCACTGTCAGATGTACTGACATCTGCTGCAAACACAACGACCATCTGTGTCACCCTTTCTGGCAATCAGATCTGTATTTTCTTAGGAATGCTAGAAAGTTACCATACTTTGACTAAAGTCCATACCCTGTGAAACACTCCGGGGCCAAACTCTCCAACTTTGAACAATAACCAAGTGACTCTGAAGAAAGAAGTCTCAAAGGGATTCATGGGAACTGAATCATTCCTGTGTTTGGGAACAGTGAACAAACTCTTCCCCGCTATTTTACACCTGGGAATACTTAGATGATATAAAATTAGCTTTCCTTCTCAGAGTAGCACAGCAGATGAGAAGGCGAGCATGAGTGTTTGGCCAGTAGATCTACACGGATACAAATGTGCCTGTACTGATTTTGCATGTTGAATATACCTTGAGAAAACTAATTCTTAGTATAAGGCCTCCTCCTCTGCTTTTGAACACTGGAACAAATTGTTCCTACTACATTTTAGATTCTGTGTGAAGAGCACAGGATATGACATTTAGGGAAGAAGTCTGTCAGGAAGGTCAGTGAATATTCTTCAATAGAAACATGGGAAGTTAATGTTGGAAGGAACTTTAATGCAGCTCCTCATTCAAGTTTTGGCATATTTATATGGAATAAATACCTTGAGACCTTTTCTGACAGATGTCTAAACTGTTCTTTAAAAACTCCAGAGAAGTAAAATTCCCAGCAACCTTAAACAGCCAGTTCCAGGATTCATCACACTTCTTGCAAGACAGGCCTTTTTTGTAACATACAGCCTAAATATTATTGATTACATATTAAATCATTGTATACTTTCTTCAGTGCACAGACAGAATAATCTAAAACCATTTATATAGTAAATTTGTTTTGATTTTCTAATCCACCACTCGTGTCTCGCAATTCAAGGCTGCTGCAGGAGAGAAAGTGGCCTCCTGCACTCTGAGCCTTCACTTCGGGCTCTCCAGGTTCCTTCCAGCCTTCGTGGTGCAGCAGCCCCCTAGCACTCACTGTATCACTTCCATAGCCCACCTCTGGTCTGCCTTCTTCCTTTTAGAAGACTTTTGTCTCCTCATTTATCTGTATACTAAAGGAACTCCTTTCTTCCAATCTTTTTATAGGCTTTGCTTTCTAACCCTCTTACAACTCTCCTTTGGACCGTTTCCTGTTGGTCTGGATTACTGTTAAAGTGTGCTGCCCACAGCTGAACATAATCCTCTACCTGAGGCATTACTGGTGCCAAATAGCTTGGAATAAGTATCCTTGGGTTTTTTTTCTTAATAGAACACAGAATTGCTTGCATTTTTTTACAACACTGCATTATTTTTGTAATGCTCTGCAACTTCCACTTACCTTCCAGCAAATACAACCTCATTATACAGATGCTTCAACAATTATTTTCCACCTTATATTTATGAATGCATTGATTCTCCTTCTTAAGTACAGCATGATGTATTTGTCATTTAAAAATTAGTTTAATCCTCCACATTGGATGTGGCCCTGTTGGATATTTAGTACTCATCCAATTTAGACATCTGGTCCAAATAAACTTAGAAAAGCTATAGAATTACAGGACTGTACTACCCTAGATGAAGAAAATTGAGTTTGTTTTGCTAGAAATATATTAAGTAATGGTTACAGATGATGCTCGCTGTCACACATGAGTTGCTGCCACACAAGAGTTTTTACTTGCCATACTAAACCCAAAACAAAGCAAAGCAAAACATCCTCTTTTCTCCTACCCCCCACTCCTTGAATGTTTAATTTAATGACTTCATTACATCAGCTACATAGGTTCTTGTAACAGAAGGTACTAAGTGTCCACTGCTCTGTCTTAACAACCTTTCCACTCCATAGTTTGTGTAAGTGCAAAGCAATGTTGATGAAATGGCTCACAACAAGCATGCGTTTAGTGTAGACATTTTGGGTCACCACCTTCTTTCTCCATTCCTTCAGTCTTCTTACTTTTGGCAATTGTCAGAAACAGGATACTGGCCAAGACTGTTCCTACACAGCAGAGCCATTCTCACATTTATTGTCATTCACATTGCAACTTTTGCAACTCATTAACACATGAACAGCCACTATTAACCAACATGGCAGTAATTTCATTGTGAGAGCTCTAATAATCTGCAGTTAGTCATGCTGTAGCCTTATACGGCCAATGCACAGCACTGCTATCACTTCACTAGTAAGCAGCATTTTACAAAACCAGAGGCGGTGAATAATGTCTCTAATCCTCTTACATTAATACAAGTAAAACCAATACTTTTTCTCCTGGCTGTAGGCATAATAAAGGACTCTAACTTGACTTTCAGACTCTTAAGGATAATCCGCAGGGCTGGCTGTTAAAAATACATCCTTTTAATTAGATAGCAAACTGATTTCTGTATTATACCTATGGCACAATAAATATGAGAGGCAACAGTATTATTGTAGTTGCTTTTCAGAACAGAACTATATAAATTAAATTGGGAAAACAGAACTTGGTCAGGAATATTTCAGACTTTTTATGCAAAATACTTTCTGGTTTTGTTTGCTTAGGTTATGGGTGCTCAACCTTATGTGAGTTCCTGTGGTTATCCTTATTATAAAGATATGCTGTCATCTTTCCAGGCTTTCTTGTAAATGCCTCTCTTTGATAAGTGATATCAATACTAAGCACCTTGTCACTAATGAATAGCTGTTTCTTCTCTCTCCATCTTTGTCAGTTTGACAGCTTCCCACCCACACGCTTTTCAGCGCTCTTCCTACCCACATGTTTCCTATGCTTTCTTTAAGCAGTCACATTTATTCTTGATAAAATTTCACATAGGAATAAAAAGCACATTCAATTTGTGAGTCATTTTCTTCAGGCTTTGGAACATCAACTAAAGTGCTCCCAACCACATAGGGTATTACTGAACAACATACTTAAACTATTTATATTTCTAGCCTTTTTTTTGTTATTACCCTTATTTATTGGTGCAAAAAAGACCAGTGTTGCCAGAAGAGAACAAACTGAGAAACCTTTTTTATCCCATTGGACTTGACTTGCAACCTTAGTTATTACTGTAATTTAAATACTAATAAGCAAAAAAACCCTCTTAGATTCAAAGCACTTCTATGCAATGTGACCCTAAAGTAGGACATTATGAATAATGGATGTACACAACTTATTTTATCCTTTAATACCTGAAATTTATTGAATTGTAGGATAAAATATCAATGTTTTATAACCATCTAAGTCAAAAAATAAATGTTATCAGTGAAATTGCAGCCTACAAAGTTTCTAGGGTTAAATTTACTGAGACTAGAATTTCACTCTTAAGAAACCACATACATAATTTTAATTAGCAACAATCTAATCATTTTACAGAAACAGAGTACTGTAAAAATATCTTATGTAAACACTGCAACTGAGTCTTCAGTAGTCACAAAAACAGAGTCCTAGTTTAATTTCTAAGGATTATATTTGATTGTTTTTTACTTTGGAATACAAGCCCAAAAGTTCAGAACTGTTCCTCATACTAAATCAGTTACTGGTTGTATAATCTTAAATGTTGTAAAATAACCAGGGATAAAATAATGACCAATAAACCCACTTTAATTTCCTTGAGATTATTTTCCTACTGTCTTTTATAAACAAAATAAATAGAGGAAAAAATATCAACTCACTTGGGGTTATATAAAGAGCATCTTCAAGGCCCAGAAAAACAACGAGGGCAGTAACTGCATTATCTTTAGACGAAATTTTGAAAATTAACTGTGACTCAAGAGAGCTGTGCACAGGACAGAGCAACATCAGCCTATAACATTATTCATCATGTTTCTGCTCCATTTGCACGGGCAGATAAAACCTGAGTTTATCAGATGTGTATTCTTTTCCCTGAACATTGAACTTTTCCATGGGTCCTAAAGCAGAGCTTTAAGGGAATAATCTTGATGTCTAACACAATGTTAGATTAGGACCAGAAGTTCCAAAAAGCATGGGAAACAGAAGCCTTTATAGAAGGCAATTTTGATAGAACTTAAGGCAAAATCCTGAGCATCTCCCTGTTAGTTAGAAACCAGGGCATTTTTAGCTTAGTTCCACTTTCTAAAGTTTCCCAGAAAAAAAATCACAAGTACAGAATTACATCTACAGTGCATTTTAACATATTGGTTTTTGTTGTTTCAGCTAGTTTTGTGTGTCAATTTTGAAACCTCTTACCCAGAACATCCTCCTCTTCGCTGTCATCCAAGTCAGTAGTTGCACGCCCAGTGATACAGACGAACAACAAAATACAGGTTAAAGGTAAGGAACGTCCCTTCTTTCTTCCTTTCATCTTTCCTGTATAACATATAAATGACAACGTACACTTCAACCAAATTCCTTGAGCACTCTGCAAAAGTCATTAGCAGAGTAATGCGTAGACATATGGACAGATACAGAAACAGGGAGCTTTGGAAATAATGTGACCTATGTTAGTATAACTACATTGTAAGCACAAGGAAAAACAAGAGCAGATTTTTAGTTGTGCTCAGCTGATTGCAAGTCTCCTATCCCACCCGCAGTACAGATTAGAGGTATTGCTATTAGTTTTATTTTAAGTCACAACTGAAACCACCTCCAGAACAAGTAATGATATAAAACATAACATTTAGTACTTTTAATGCCTTGATCATTTTTGCACAGTGGCTGGCATGGCCAATCAAGTTTTATTCTGTCTGCAGACCCTAGATTCATTGCCACAAACATAGGATTCTATTTTCAACAAATATTTCATCAATTTATAATTACCAAGTTCCTGGACTGTTGTATAAGTTGCATTTCACAGGAGTCAGTGAACTTTTTGCAACATGGGCTTCAATGCTTTAAGAAGCATTTTGTATCTTGCAGATCTCTTTAATACTGAATACCTCATTTAAGTGCAGAGCTATTATTTTTCATATAGGATCACTGCAACCATAGTCATTCACACAAAGAAAACATTTCTATTCCATGGCAACTGGCATGTTCAAGTTGCCAAAGATGAGGTTATACATGCACATATGAGAGTACCTCTACTTTAACTTTTTTAGAAATACATATTTTCCAACTAATTAAAAGTTCCTTAAGGATGTTTGAATTCTAATTAGAGAATAGGCTCAATATCTCCTTTAGCTACCAACAGATAGACTCCCTATAGATATCCTCTTTTCTTAAAGTACAATACTAAACTTTGGATAAGTTAATTAATATTAACTTCACAGAAATCAAAGATCTGAGGACTGGGAAGTTCCTAGCTGTCAAACAGTGTTTTGTCTTCAGTGTTTTTGTTTACATGCCTGTGAAGATAGCATGTCTGCATCACCTAAAACAGTGAGGGCGGGAGAGGCTCTAGAGTAGATAAGATGACCCGTCACTGTGCTTGGGATACAGCTTTCTAGCAGGAAGGCTAAAGAGATGATGCTGAAATGGCAGGTGACATTAACAGAAGTCATCTTTAACAGATCGAACGTTTCGGAGTGATGTATCTTTTTGTATGAAGTTAGAAGCAAATCATAGCTATGATAACTAAGAAAACACTAGTAAGCAACGATGTCTCAGAAAGGCGAAATCTGTGCAAAGAGAGATTAACCAATCTGCCACAGCCACTCCAAATGGTGCCAGAGCCAGAAGGTACAGTTATGTCTTCAACGCCAAATCAGAGTCAGAATTTTCATTTCTCTCTTGACAACTCACCAATTTTTTACTCCTGCATACTCAGTGTTTTACTAACTTGCAGCATATGTAGTAAAAAAGAAATGCATTCTGAAGACTAAGTCTTGGTGAAATTACAGATCAGACCATGAGTAGCACTAATTATTTGGATAATTTTTAAATTGACAATTCCCTTTAGAAGGCTTCAGTATATATCATATAAACACAGAGAGATGTCTTCATTCCAATTTTTTTTAACAGAACAGAACTTTGGTGTCAAAGGAATTTCTATTTTAGCCAGAAAATATAAGAGCAGTAACTTTTTCACCATAATGCTTTCCTGCCAAAAATAAACAAAATAATGCATTTGTCTTTCATTCCTTCTAAGCTTAATTTTTAAGCTTACTTTCTACATTGACATATTAAATCCTTCATCCGCATAAAGTTTGGCAAAATGTCTGGCAACATAATTCAGATCTCATTTTGTGCTATCAATCATGATTTTTAAACAAGCTTTCCTCAAAGACTATTTTTTACTTCTATGAACAAATTCAGAAATTGTTGCTTTTTACTAGAGATGTAATAACTACTCTTGGAATAGAAACCAACTGTTACAAATTCTGAAACATTACATAAACTGAGAAAACATGCAAGAGCTACAATTGCTCATTTTCAGTTTTTTTTCAAAGAAATAGAAGTAGCGTTCTTATTCATGTTTCTAACCAGTACTCCAGTTTTATATTCCTATATTATTTTACATATTAAAATTTAACTTAATAAGGTATTATTCCCCTTCCCCCAGAGACAAATTTCTAGTGATCTGTTTACTCTATTCAGAGTGAATAATCCATAAATGAATTTTGTCTGACCTTTCTGCTGAAGGAATTACTTATGGGCCACTTGGCTGACTGCAGGATATCCCTACAGTATTGTTAGAACACAGGGAAAAAAACCCATGCCAGCGTGCTATAGATTTATCAGTGATAAGGTCACTCTAACATGCCAGACATTTAGACTTAATTACATTCATTAATGCTACTGTCTGCATTTACTTATGTACACCATCTGCTCTTACTTGTGTTACTTTTTTGTCAGTCTGCTTGGAAGTCTATTGTTTATATGTGATAATTATATGCCAGTTAATTATTTCCATTTTTTAATGCCATCCTTCTCCCAGCTGTTGTTCCAATGTTATCTCATCACTGACTTTTTAAAGTATTACACCATAGAGGAAAGGAAGAGTCTTTACTGAAATGCTCATGGCTATCCACTGAATATTTCTGAGTTACAGCACCCAACATTAGCATTAGATGCTCGCTCTCTGGGGTATTCTCAGTATTTCTTGTCATTATTCAGGTAATTTTCAGTTTTCCAGTCAATCAAAGAACAGATATTCTCTCTCCATCCTTTTTCTGAGTATGGTACATACTGTAAGTTAAATTGAAAGCAACAGAACTGTTCCAGACCAAGGGCAATGCCCAACCGTGACATTACTGTCACAGCTGCAGGAAGTTTGCCATGAAATTGATCAGCTTCTGCAAAAAGTGGATGATGTGTAATGCCAAAAGACCTCCAGAGACAGATCTCTTTATACACTACCTGGCAAAAATAGTGTCTTAGACTTCAGACGCTAGAAATAAATCACATATATCATAAGCAAAGCTTTTAACATATCAAAGTAATACCATGTAAAACACAAATCCAAAATAAAACAGGAAAACATCTTAAAAAGTAATTCTATTGACTATATTTTCACCCAAAGTGAATAGAGGTAACAATGTTTCTTTTCAGCTTTCATAGTCCATTCTATGATTTCCAGAAACAGACTACCTCCTACAATGCATTTGGCCTAATACCAGATTTTATTTTGTGCAAAGCTTTGTGGCACACGACCTTGGAAGAATTTTACTTTTTTATCCAAAGGTTAGAGAAGTAGTTACAGCAAATCTTTTTATTCCCCCTGATAACAAGTCCAGTCATGCTTTAAAAGAGGAAGAAAATAACTCTGTACAAGGTAACATGAAGTTGTCTAGGATTGTCTTTATGACTTGAGAGACAGCTGATTTATGGTGTTAAATTGACATTAACTAAAATTAAAATAAATTCACAATGAAGAAAAACTGTATGGGGACAAATACTAAGTAAAAAATTTCAAACAACTGCACAAGTACTTAGCATCATAATGTAAATAAAGGCGGTGATAGTCTGACATCATCTAGGCTGAATAAAAGCAGAAATATCATCAAATATTCAAATTTGATACTTAGATAGTAATAACTTTCACACTGTCTGGCTCTTGTGAGTTCACAGGAATGAAATATTACAAAACACACTTTCAATTTTAGTTTTTGAAATAACATGAGAAAGGGGAATTTTCTAAGCACGTAGTTTTCTTTAGAAGTTTTAATTTATAATCATGGGTACAGTGGTGACCCTTTATAAAGGAACTTGCAAATTATCCACCATCTCTGTTGCTGGTAGATTAATTCCAAGTTTGACCCTGGGCTCTCATTTTCTGTATTTAGTTGTTCCAAACACGACAGCAAAAGTCTCACTAGTTCAGGAAAACTCTATTTGAATTTGCTTTTGGATCACTCAGACTGAGGCCTTGGTTCCTTCTTCCAGGACTCTGCAGAGCATAGATTTAGATTGCAAAATTTAGTAATCCATTTTTACACAGTCATCCAGTATTCCCAAAAGCTTGTTCCCAAGCAGAAGAAAAATACAGGAAACAATCAGCCAGAAATGGAAATCTTCAATAAGCTTCTCTTTTTCATTTGAAAATAGTGTTTTGTATATCATGAGCTACTGCATATAATTTTACTGTGAGATTATGAGGATAAAGTAGTGGCTTCGTACAGAGAACAAAAATCTTACCAGTGTCCAGGATTTCTACTCTTCCACTCAACTCCTGCATTTTCCTTAAAAGAGTACCTTGTCAAAAGCAGGGCTTCTTGATGCTTGGGCAGTTTCCCAAGAGGAAGAATTTAGGCTGTATAACCGCATTTCTGCCTTACGGCAAAGTCTACTGACCAAGCACAATCTCCTTTATCGTCTTCCTAACCTTCCCCCAGGTTCACACATTTCCAGAAGACTGTGTCAGGTATGGGTGGGGTTGGGATGAAGGGGGTGAAGGTTTTAGTATGGCAATGCTTAAATCTTTCTGTAGTTTATTTATTTCTTACAATTTCTAAAGGAAGAGTGAAATCCAGGATCAAAGTGAACTTGGCACTGCTTTTTCAATTAAAGAACCCAAACCCTCTAGAAAAGTCAAAGTTATCTGATTAAGTGTTCAGCTGCCCTGTGACAGAACTTTAAAGCTTTAAGCCTTTTATGATATCAATTTTATTTCCTTTTTGAATGCATTCTGTTTATTTCTTATTGTATTTACATGGAAAGCACAATTCAAAATACTTCATCTATGACATGTGGCTGAATAAAATATCAAATACACAAGTTTGCGAAGGACTGTCATGCAAAGACAGGAAATGTTTTAAGTTTAAATAATTCATGTTAAATGGTCTGATTATTTAGGCCAAATTCTGAAAACCTCTGGGAGTAAATATAGCCCCTTAGTCCAGAAGGCTTCTAACTTAGGACAGCCAGGAATCAGTCCAGCATTAACACTGGCTTTTCTCTACATCAAAGTGTCATTAATGCCAATTTTAGAAATTCCTAAGACATTTCCTTAGGAACTGTCACTCTACTGCTCCCAAACCAACTACCTTTTGAATGAGATATTTTTATATCTGTAATGGACAACATCTAAGTTACTTGGCAAAGGAGATCACAGGTCTGCGGGTAATAATTGGCACGGATTTACTTACTGGTTTAACTAAATGCTTTCATTTGTGAATAATGCCGTTAGCTTCCCTCAAGCTGGAATATAGGTAGACAAAGCAGACCACAAGCAATCAAGGAAGTTCCCAGTAATAGATCCTTATCACTTGGTCTTATAACTAGGCCTTTTTGATCCTGCCACCTAAACACAGAAATACAAGAAAGCTCTCAAGATTTTTTTTGCTGAAGACAGACAATTATAAAACTCCATGTGTTCTCTGTGCAGTTTGCAGCCTCTACAGTCAGATCTCGTGTGTGTGTGTGTATATATATATGCACGTAATCTTTTTTTTTTTTACTTAGCAGTCTCTTTAACATCAATTTCTACAGTTACCAGGATGTTTAGAAGAAAACATTTCTTCAGCCTGGTATTTATCTCTAACTAGCTAACTGGAAAAAGCAAAACAAAAGCTAGCATTTCTGGTAGTAGCCAAAACCAGACAGCTTTAGAAAATGCCACAAAGTGTCATTGTAGTGACTGTAAAAGTGACTCACTCACAGTGACAGCCCAGGAAATGGAAGTACACACACACACACAAAAAAAACGGCAAAGGATATAAGTAGAGGAATGAATAGCAAGAGATAGGACGTGCCTCGTCAGAAGTTGAATTTAGCACAGCGTAAAATTAAAGACAAAAAGGTCTCATTAGACCTGATTATAACACCTCTGATTTAGAAACAGACTTTTTTTCAGTTCACTGTACTTCAGAGGCATTATATCTGCCCTATGATATCTTGTACTACCTACTAGGACTTGTATGAAAGAAATTTAATGAGATGTATCTTTCACATTGTCTCCCAGCTGGCAGTCAGTGAGTGCCCTTAAATAATATTTTATTACACATGCTATTTTGCAGCTGTTTGAAGCATCATGTTTCCTCATGTAATCTGGAGTAAGTATGAAGAACGAAGTAAGTATGAATTCTGTCACCTCTGCTTTGATATAAACTGAACAAAGAATGATGATACATGACCTAGCTTTGTAAGTCCCAGAGTCAGAGCTGGTCTGTCATTCAAACTGACTTTCATCAGAGCAAAGCCTTGCAGTTTCACAGTAACTTCATAAAAAGGGAGGCAGTCTACTGTGGATCATCAGCATGCAAACATTACTGATTGAAAGCATGAGCTATTGAAACTCTCCCCCCCTCAACAAATGATATGTTTTGAAATTGAAACAAAAAAAAACCAAATTAATAAGCCTACCACAAGAACACCCTTCTTTTTTCACACAACTATAGATCTCTCATCTTTTCACTTTCATTTGCCAACTCCTTTCACTTGTGCTTTAAAATTGTTTTCCATGTTGCCAACTTAGCTCCAGGATCTATTTATTCCCTTCTCCTAGTCAGTTCACACCTGGCACTGGGTACTTCTGCCATCCTGTCTCCACTCAACTTCTCTTGTGACACAGCTCCAGATCCTAGTTTCCTCCTCCATTGAGTCCTCCTCCTTACCTGGCTTAGCTGGGGTCTTGCATCCATGACAGCCATCACAAAAGAGATGGGAACTCAATAGATTCTGGGAAGCAGAGAGATGGTGAGACTATGCCTTGGCAATAGTAGCCTGTGAGTAATTTTCCTAACTCCCTGATCATACAGTGCAGAGCACCTGATACCACAGTCCAAGTGAATTGTAAACTCTTAAATTAAGAATTATATTTTTAAAGTAGCTGCTCTTTTCACAGGAACACCGGGTTTGCCAGCATCAAATTATTTAACTACTAATGATACCCTTACGGAGAACAACTTATGATTGTGTAGCTACTTCTACTAGCCACAGGGAAAAAAACGCCAAAATAAAACATATGGCACAGGATCAAACATTATGAGCTTATCACAAAGGACATACGGAGAACATTATTTGAATTTCAGTTTCCACCTCACAGAAGACTGATTTCAAACAGAAATAAAGAAATAAGCCAGTTATTTATTTAGATGTGGCAACTGCATCTATCTGACATGCCACATCCCAGTCTGAGGTAAATCTCTACTCCACGTATACAGCCTGTTTTCACTGTGACGTAGCTTTCAACAGGGAAATGTTCTTTTGCTCTTACCAAAATGTTCTACAATGTGGACCAAACCAAATTACTAGTTGACATAATTTCATAAATCTTCAAAAACAGAACATCAAACGCATCACACTCAAACCTGTACTACTTGGACAGAAACTACCCGTATGTAGCAAAAATACAGGTCTTATAACCCTATTTTCAAACCAAGCATACCTTCAGCATCCTAGTAATAGCTATTCTCAGAGCACAAAAGCCACTAGCAAAACAGACAAGTAGCATTGTTAGTTATGGTTTTAGGAACACAGCATGGCAGTCTCAACATTAGCATTATAAAGCCTTTAGCCTGTTTGCTTTTTTGTTTCCTAGCAGTTTGGACTGGAAAAGTGTAGTGTATGTTTTCAAATCTCAGATGTACTTGTCGATAAATAGTCATGTATTTAGAAGTCAGTTAACTTACAACAACTTCTAACAGAGAGAGTCGTTTCAGTCCTGTTTACTTGTTATAAACTCAGTTGTGCATAAGTTCACACAGTACACACTACAGAAACACAACTGCTCAATTTCACCAAAGTAAATCTGTCAGCTACTGAAAGTATAACAGGCAGGCACAGGAGGAAACTGCCTGCCACACCGATGCCTCTCGTGATTGATTTTGACTATCTGACTATCAGCCTTTGTAACCTCGTCATCACATAGATCACATTTTGCACACATACCAAAGATCAAAATACAAGTTTCTTTGCTTTGTCAAAAAAGTTTAGCTCACCGTGTCTAACTTCGCAGCTGGAGACACCACATAAATTTTTACTGCAATGGATGTAAGAGCTTTGGATCATCACACAGGTTAGAAATGCTGTAACTGTCATCAGTGGGAATACCCCCAAATCCAGACTGCCTCAGACTATCAACCTGCAAATATTTAAAACCAACATAAAATAACACTGCCATAAAAAAGGGTCATATTCCCTTCATCTCGCACCGTAGTATAGATAGTGCTTCTTATTCTGCTGGCAGTGTCAGCTTCTGTGGACCTAGAGAATTCATCAGACGAGTCTCAGAGCACAGAAAACTTCAGCCTCATCTTTCTACGCTACCTTTTCTCTAACTGATGAAAGCATAAGTCATTGTCCAGAACCTCATTATGCTAAAGATTGTACAAATATAGAAGAAAAAGATTGCTTCTCTGTCAAAGCAGATGTTTACAGAAAATGCTACTACACTCCTGCAGACCTTTCTGTCAAGCTCTTTTATAAAAACTGTACCAGCTAAGTATTTCCTTCATAAAATACTTGTATTTCTAATTTATTTGCTGCAATTGCTATTATAAATATAATTGTTTTTAATACAGTTCTTTTAGAATGCTCTGTTTTCTGGAAGAAGGTTGAACTTTCTTGCATCCAGATCATATCCTGGGTCAATATGTTCAAATGCCTTGTCTTATTTTTTCACTAAACAGTAAAGCAAATTAACAAGTTAACTTCAGAGGTATACTCAGTTATGAACGGCACACATCAGGGAAGATGGCAACAATACAAAAGATGGAAAATGAACAGCTGTATTAACAGCAACAGGAAATAATTAAGGAAACTGAACAAAGGAATTATGAGAGAAAACTAAAGGACTAAAAATAAGTCTATTTTGCTTTGAAATAACTATGAGAGGAAAGGAATTATACAATTCCCCATATGGTTTTGCTTCATTCTATCCCCAGGGGCACTCTGTCCCTATTGTAAAGTAAAAACAGTTTCATAAGAGGAACATACAGAAGTAGGTCATTTGTCCCTGTTTTGTAAGACAGTTCTCCCTGGTTTCAGTGTGAAGAAGAGCTTTAGATATGAAGACCCCATCTTCAGTCCTTACCAGAACATCTATCCAGTCCTGGCTGCGTTAGGAACTGTCGGCTTCTCCTAGGTTCTTAGAGAGAAAATGGACTGTTCAGAAAGTAGCCCAAACAAAGAGCAACAGTAAGTACTGGCATTAAGTAGATTTTAAACAGTTTGCTCCAAAATTGTGAGATATGAGTCACGTAATTCCTGAGGCTCCTAAGCTCTACTGATGGTCTACTTATTGATTTTAAAATTTCTTGTTCCTGTACACATGCTCGACTCCCTCTGGCAGACCTTCTCAGAACATACTGAATGCACACCAGCAAAATAATCATCTTTACAAAGCACTTCAAGCAGCTGCCACTGTATTTTAAAATACAGATGAGAGTTTTTGCCAGAATTGCCTTTTTAAAGTAAATATGGGTGCTAAAGCAGCTTTCCAGAATGTGAAAGATGGTGTCAATGTCTCTTTTTTTCCAGAGGAGATTTAATATTCAGGTTTTCCGAAACAATCCTAATCACATTGATACGTCCACAAGAACAATCTGTGTTCTCTGCCCTAAAAGTAATTCAAGATCCAGAGAGTCAGAAGAATAGCATAAAGGATATCAGTGCCCATGTATGACAGAACTGGCAGTCGGAGTGCTGGTACCCACTCCTATTTATGCACTTAACTTGGAAGGGTTATTGGAGAAACATATAAACAGTCCTTGAAGCTAGATCGACAATCCAGTAATTCTCCTTCTCTGACTGCGGGTCTGCTCTAGCTAGAGGTGAGATTTCAAACTCACTGAAGGCTCCAGACATGCTCTCTGAAAGCCTGTTAGGAAGCTTGTTCTTTTACACCCTTGCTTTGTTTCCTAGACACACTATGTCTTGGAACACTTTTCCCTCAATATCTTAAAATTTCCTCTCTGACAGCAGCTCTGCCTCCTTTTTGTACACTCTTCCTCATTGCTCTTTAGATCTGATGCTAAACCCTAAAAGAGTTACCAACAATTTGTAAGTTTTTACCATTAGACTTCCAAAATCAACTCTCAAATGAGATTAAGGATAAATTAAATGCCATTAATTATTCTATCTGTCCTGAGTCAAGATCATAAAACTTTAAGTTATTCTGTATTTAGAATATTCGCTAGTTGAGTTACAACTGAGCTTTCATTAGTAACATTAGTAAATGTGGACACTGCACTGCAAGGCTAAATGCACTTTAAAGGTCATATAACTCCACCAGACAGCTGAAATGCATTAAATCTCCAGATTGCAAACTATTCAGTGCACAATGTAAGGATGAACATAAAGATTACTGAAAGTCAGTTTAAAGCACATTTGGAGATTTTCCAGCATAAGTCATAAAAATTTCAAAGAAATGAATTTATCAAGCAATCGCCCACGACTTTTAATGAACCCTTTCACGTGGGAGATATTTGACAGAAGAAAAAGTCAGAGCAGAACGTGTTTTAATCATCTTTACCTCCTCAATATTGCTTTAGTTGTGTGCATTTTATACAAAGCGAACTCGTTTATAATTCTCGATTTCATTTTAAACAACCACCCAAATTAATTTACTGTGGATATAGATACTTGCTGCCTTCACAGATATCACAAACTCTCTCCTAGCAGAATTAAAGAATTAGCAGAAGATTGCAAAGGGAAAAGGCTGACAGTTTTTCCCCAAAAAACTGGGAAAGTTGCCTAGCAACTCCTAAAGCATGCCTTTGCTGTTTGTATCTTTACTGACAGCCGGACTTCCCGTCTTTGCATCTGTCCATAAGACATTCCGGAAGGAAAATTTAATCTTCACATGTTTTCCATGAAGTACTTTGATGACTAATTACTAGAGTACTGAGTCACATTGACCTTTCACATACTCCCCCCCGTTCAAATTGTATTTGTTCTCCCTACTCCACTTTTCCCATTGTTACATGCCTTTTCCTCATTTAAGTTGTATTCAGGTTTTCTAAAACATAGTTATTTAAAATTTGGCTAACTTTTTTTTTTTTTTTTTAAAGTACAGGCTAGTATCACTGGTTTTCATTACAGAGTTATTGAAAATGAAGTTTATGCCAGTTTTTCCACTGAAAATACTACAAATGTCACCAATAACATTCTGGGCTTTTGGGGTGGGGTTTGTTTGTCAAATTGGCATACCTGTAAGCCTCACTACCCTCGTCACTGTTCAAGTGGTTTTAATTTCTTGAGAATTCCAATATACATTGTGAGTGAAATTGGCTTATAGCAGCATCAGCTTAATTTGTTTCTCCTGAAATGTTCTTGTACTTCCAAAAATATTAATTGCTTCAAATGTTACACGCCTGAATCAAGCCTTCTTTGCAGCTACTGTAGTGGAGAAATTGTTTTAAAATACAAAAGCTTTTTTTCAAACTCCAGCTATTGATCAAAATTAACATATTCACCTTTTGGACAGCTTTCTTTCAAAAAACTGTCTTGGAGCTCAAATACCTTAGTCTGACATTCTGACAACTAAAGATTATTTATATTAGTAATCATAGAAGTACCTACATTGTCTGACTGTTTTGAATTCACAAAGAAGAAAGGTCTCCCTTTTTGCAGCATTCCTGGCTGGACTTTGAATTTAAACGTCTGACTAGAGCATCTACCACATTCTAAAGAAAACATAACCGTAGATACCACGTTCTGACAGCTAAAGAAAATAAAGATCTCTCAGGAAAAATAACGTCTACCACAAAGTACTCACCAAACTCCTAGCAACAGTTCTTGAAGAAAGAAAGAAATCCTCAATCAGTGCTGAATATGATCCTCCCCTACTATTTCACGTTGAAGGGGTGTGGTGTAAAGCTACAAAGGCAGGATTGCAACCTGATCTTCCTAGAGCAGGCTCCTGCCTGTGGATTAATCAGCTAGTCCTTGTTACTGCGTTTTGCAGAGTACATGGGTTCACCCTGGGTAGAAGTCAGAGATCTGCAGCAGCGGCAGGCACGCTTCCTGTCTAAAGTTTTCAGATCTGCCTGCAGTTTAGAGCAGCTGTTTTCTAAACAGCGCTAGCTAAAATGAAAAGCACTTTCAAAGAATGAGAGACAGTCTGTAGGGTATTCTACTCGTTGGACCTTGCAGGCTTTGATACGGCTCACGAGGATGCCATATTCACTGCCTATTTAAGAGACATATGTTGTGTTTACCATTTTTTTGTTTGTCTGTTTTTAATAAAGCCATGCTACTCACTCTAGATCCGGGCTGTCTTCATCACAGTATCTGGAGCTGTAATACAAAGGCTATTCTCCCTTCAGCTGGAACATACCATCTAGTTGTAAATCATGCTAGTATGTGCTATAACTACAGTTAAGTATCATTAAGAATACAGTGCTGGGGACTCTAGTTGTAAGATTGAGACCTTGTAACTTGCAGATGTAGAGACAGACGACCAGAATCTTAGTCCTGGACACAGGATAAGAATTTCCCAGATAATGAATCAAACAGCATCACAGATAGAATTAAGTGCTGAAGAACAGTAACTTACACAGTTAGAAGCTGTAACTACCTGCAATTATTTCTGGGCAAAGACAAACAGGTGAGTTAAATCACTTTCATTGAAGATTTATATTTATCTGTTCATCAACATCCTGAAATAGATTGGAAGTTTCTCGTAGTTAGTTAACAGGTTAACTGTCTCTGATACAGCAGAAGTGCTCCCTACAGCTTCTTAGATCTCCTGTCTTGTTACTAACCATAACAATGTCTGTAATGCTTTTCAGGGCAAAGTCAGTCGTCAGCTGAGTCTACTGACTATTAACTGGGTCAATAATCACACAGATTAACCGTCCTGAAATGGACTAGAAGCAGTCACAAAGCAAAGGGGCAGTTTAAATACTGGGGGTGGGGTTCTGCCATACAGTTACTAATTACCAACCCCCAGCTCAGATAAAGAGAGGTACAATCCAGCTCAGAAGTCAGTTAAATGGAAATGGTCAATCTCCCATTTGTGTGACACCAAGACTCTGAAAAACCTGTTTTGCAGGCCCATGTGTTAAGAATCATTACCTAGCAGTGCTATCCATAAACCTCTTCGAGGGTCACAAGTAAGACAGCCCCAAACAGATGTACTAAAATGATGTCGCAATTTAAAGAAATCTCAGTCTGTACACTTACAATAGAAACAAAACCAAAAAAATTACATACTTTTGCATTTTGCATTTCTTAGAATTCATCTATGTGGATGAGCAGAGACAGCTTCACACTTGCTCCAATCTACAAGTCATTCACAGACAAGCTGCTTTATTTTTAGTCATACTGGATGCCAAATAGTCTGAATTTGCCAGTCCAGGCAAATATATTCCTAACCTAGCGAATCGACCTTATCAAAACTTCAAGTGGGCTCTTTTTGGTTTTAATAAGAAATACGTATTTGTTTAACGGAACACGCAAAAAAGAATTTTCAAAGTTTGTGTCACAATTTGTTAGTATCATTCCTTCTTTTCCCGCAAATCTCACTCCAGTCACTCAGATTTGTTGTGCAAAATAATAAAGTAATTCTGGAAGAAACAGTCCACACAGATGTGAAAAACAAGAAAATGCTACAGTTTTAAAACACATTTATCTTCTTATGGTCAAATAAGTTAAGAATCACAGATAAAGAAAATTACTTTGAGGGACATATAAGAGAATGAAACCCCTTATTTTGATTGAAAGTTAGATTAAGAAATCTTTCGTAAGTAATAAAACAGGTTAAGAATAAAGATACCACTATGTGCAAGAAGAACACATATCTAAAAGAAAAATTCAAAGGAAACAGTATTTCAGTTTATGATTAATATTTTTGCTTTCTATTCTGTTAATGTGTCTCCAGTTCCCACATGCCGTCCTCCTAATGTAGTTGTCAAGAGGGTCTCTGGACTCCTTTGCATTGTAACTATAACCTAAAAGGCTTCAGCTGGAACTGGAATCAGACTTTGAAGATGGGAACAAAACTGTTTTGACCCTTTAGCGGGATCAAAGAATTCCATTCAGCTATGACCTGGCCTAGACAATCACACTAACCTCTGGCTTGCCCTGAAACCTGCCGATAGCTTAAGACAGTTGTCAATAGTTAAAGGTTCACAGTGGAAAAAGGCCCTACAATTCTAAAAAACATTTTTAGTTCCTTTTTAAAAGGGGCTTTTGAGATGAGCAAGATGAAATTGGTGAGCACTAAAACTAGTCACTAAAAAGCACTTTTCTAAGGTCCTGTGGGAGTCTAGAAACTTCTCAAAAAGTAAAACTTGCAAATTGCAAATCTCACCAACTTAGCTTCTCCTTAAGAGATCACTTAATTGTGATTACTTTTATTAAGCTTTGTTGCTGTTCTGAAGAACCCAGGCATCCGTACTTACGGTATTTCTAACCTTTGAGTATACAACATTATCATTATGTTCTCTCTTCACATTTATGTATAGCATGTGCTATGTGAATCAATTCCCAATACAAATATTACAGTTTGGAAGATTACCATTTCACATGACTTCCCAGGTCAACCCACAGAGTCAAGCTCTGGTCAGTTCTGCAACAGTAGGAACTGCATGCATTACTGAAGCAGTGTGAGAAAAGACTATTTACAGTACATACACCAAGAGGCCAGCTACCAATTTTTGCCTGCTTTCCACAGAATATACTGGCATGCAGCAGGGACAGTAGAAGCCTAATATTCCAGTCCCCTTTACAAGCTGCTTTCTGCTGGCCGGTTTTGAAATGACTCAGGGTTGACAGTCAAAGGAAAGTCCAGAAAGCACTTATATGATTCTTCTTCTATAGCCAGAATAGCTTTGCTCAGGGACTACAACCCCAGAACATCACGTATTGATGAGGGGCAGAAAAGGCCCACCATGAAGGTCTAAAGGGCAGTAGACAAGACCAGTGCTACTGAATGCATTTCAGATCATTCATATCACCAACAATTTCCATAAAGAAATTTGACACGAGCAGTTTATACCGCATTTCTGTCAAAAAAAAAAGAAAAAGACTTACAGCTCTATTTTTCGTGACTGGTGTACCTCACTAATGTATTAGTAAGCAGATATATGAAAAAGTACAGGTAAAGTAAACTAAAACAGAGATGCCATAAAAAAACACCTTGTACAAATTCTTGGAATACTCATAAGTAGTTTAGCTCTGGAGAGTTCAAAGCTGAGATGATTAGATTTTAGCCTTCTGACAGTGCATAGAATTGCTACCCACAAACTGGAAGATCAAGGAATGAAAAAAAAATGGGGGAAGCTTTATGCAAGGAGTCAGCATCATTACAAACTTGATGAACGAATGGACACTGCTTGAAAAGGCACACTGGCTACCATTTGCCACAGGAAAAATCCTTCAGCTCCATGTCCTCAGCTAGTAGCTCTCACCGTGGAAGTCTCTCTGGTGATAGCCCCACTTTTTCCAACAGCAAAAACAGGAGAGAATGTGCCATCCCAGAACATCCCCTAGTTTGGAGCTCTGTCTTCACTAGTGGTCTGCGGAAGGTAGTCAAGGGTAACAATCCTAACGGTAAAAGTACTAGGATTTGAAAAAATGCTTACAACCCACAGGTCAAAAACAACTGACTCTTTCTTGAGTCACACCAGTGACTTCAGGTCAGATAGCCCACCCTCCTCTCTCCATCATCTGCCATGGTACTACCAAAGCTTACATTCCCACTGCAGTGTGGCAAGCTATTACTGATTTTACACTGGGAGTACTGTTAGAGCCAGAAAGACACCAGGAAAATGGAAGACAAGGGCTAATAACTAACCTAACAGCTTCAGAGGACTGGGGCAGCGTCACTGTATTCTGGAATGTCTGTCATAATTTTGGGTTGGTGGTCGTGCTGATACTGAAAGGGATGGAAAGACAGTGAACTTCAAATTCAAATTCTCCTATACTATGCATCTTTATTTGGCTTTAGCAGAATATGTTACACTTAACCATAGTGCTAAACACATGATGTTCAGTAATGAAAACGATGCATAAATGTCCAATCTTACTGTTTTACTGTACCTGAACAGAGATAAAGCAGCACAAAACTACATGAAAGGTTTTGTATGTGCATATATAAACTTTCATTTGAGCTCTATGATCCCTGAAGCAAGATTTACTGTGTAACACAGCTGGAAAAACACAGAAGCATTTGCTTGCACAAGCTGTTCTTCAGGTCGTAACACAAATGCCCCTGTCAGCGCGGGTGTGACATTGCTTGGTCTTTAACAACATAAAGGTTTCTGATGTTTTGTTGCCCTCTAGTGATACCACTTCATTTTCCCACTGCTTAGTCTTCAAAAATTTTCATAAAGGCACGAGCTTCCTGTCTTCTGCCTTCAACAAACTAAATCATAACTGCATGCTTCTACCTGGTACTTGAATTTTATGAAAAAGTATGGGTGTTTCTGAATCTTCATAAGGAACTAGATAGCAAGCTTACAGGAAAAACACCACCAGTATAGTTGGCTTGCCCCCGTAAGCTTAAAGTCAGAGATAAGATGTAGCAGCCACTGTCACTGCAGAGGGCAAAAGGTCCCAAGGGGCCTTTTCCTCAGTGCAAGCACTAATCATCTTACACAGTGTTGCTCTTACAGCATTTCTGAAAGCACTGAAAGCTGCTGTTTCGCATATACAATGGCACGCCACAGCAAACACTTATAAGAGGGGACAATCAGCTACCTACCACGACTCCACATTTGCACTAATAGTAGTCAGTTCTGTAGTTGAGCGTTATGTTATCTTAAAATTAGCCCATTTTTTTGAGACCACTGAAGTACATGCCTGCTTTTCCAGCTGAGGTCATCTACATGTTCATGACATACAACTTCAAAAGCCCAGTCAGGTTCTATAAGAGGAACCTGAGATACTTTCCACCATATAGCTGCATTTTGATCCGGGGTGGATCATAGCTGAAGCAAAATAATAGAAGTATTGCCTACTGAACTCTGTTGTTATTATTGTTAAATAATAAAAAAGTGTATGAAATGGTGAATAGTCTTGTTAAACAACTTACCTCACTGGAAAAAGCATTTGTTTTAAAATTACTTATTCCTCACTAGGCTCGGCAAATGTCTAGTTCTGAAATAGATACGGGTTAAATAAATCTTTATATAATTATTCAAAATTAGCTATTTATCATGTCATGTATTCTCACACAGTGTCTAGTTCACCCTCTCAATGAGTCCAGTGCTTCACTGAGGATCTTAGTAAATAAGCCTCCCTTTCCATCCATGTCCTTTAGCATTCATTTCAAATGCAGATGAAGTCTAGAACTAACTGGCTTAGTCACTGGATGTCACTGTTGCAGCACTAAGACCTTAGGTATTTTATCTGGAAACTGGAGGCAACTATACTTGCATGTATTTTATTACTTCATTATTATTTAAGGGTTGCATTTATGCTCAGGTTGAAGTCAGTGTGAATTTTATTATAGGCTGAGTATTTAGATGTGTTCAGGCCTAAGTATAATTTATGCTTTTAGGACAGACTATTCTACCCGAGGCTTTTCATGTAAGTTTTAAAACTCTGTTTTATTTTATTTTTAAAATGTGCCCTTTCTTAGTTCTTTGTTTCTGCTGCTCTGATAAGAGTTTTATTTCTGAATAAATTTTTATATACACACAGCATACATAATTCTGGTACTACATACATACGCACATATACATACACACCAGTACCAGAATTATATACATATTTATGTATACATATGCACATGTAACATCAACACAAGATTTCTATAAAAAATTCCATCTTCGTAGGTTCATATAACCAACAAATCTAAAGGATTAATTACTGCAAAAATAAAACACCTACCCTTTGCCTTAACAAGCCTGAGGGAAGCAGATTAGACACAGGTATGAAGTCTAAATATCAGTCTGTACTTCAAGGAAGGGAGAAGTACTGGATTCAAGCTGTGAAAAGCAAAGCATACTCAAGGTCCAGTATCATACCGTTTCAAAGCTAATGAGTCAACAGAAGGCTATGCTGAACATGGAATATTTTGTACACTGTAATACTGAAACTCGTGATACTAACAAGTTGCATGTCACAGGTCCTGTGAGATTGCTCTAGGTGAGAGAACCCTACCAAACTCATTAGGTAAGAGCTACCTTAGATGACTGCTATACATCAAATTATTCAGTAGCAATAACATTTGTTCCATTCTTTTGCAGCAAAATGACTTCAATTAATATGCTGGATTCAAAACATCTCTTATGTGCAACAGTTGCACAGTGCACATACAAAGCAACAAAAAACCAAAACAGATCCTTTGCAAGGCTGCCTGTCTCAGGAAATAGGAAATGGAACATAATGCCTTTCACAAGAGTTTTCTGTTTGGGCTTGATCTTTTCAAAATGAAGAGTAAACATCTGGGATGCTGACCAGCCAAAATCACTTTACTGTGTGCCTAACTCTAAACATGTAAGTAATAAGACTGGAATAAGGAAGTATTTTTAAAAGGAGAAAAACACGTAACAAGTTGCTACAGAAAATTGTACTTGCTGCTGCATTCTTTTCTCATGTAGGAAGTTCAGACATACTGGCCTGTCAGTAACTGGATGAATGAATCAACTGAAACTGTATCCACAGTAGTTCTTTAACGGAAATTAATTAATGACAGTTCATATGGAAGACTTACTACTAGTACTATCAGAGGACAAGTCAGATAGCAAACTGAGAGTGTAGGCTAGGGAAGACTGACAACAATGTAACAATCTTGTTTAACTCACTAGGAAAAAAAAGTGCTTCACAGGGACCAAGTACATCCCTAGTACAGCACAGTTCAACACAATTGTTCAGAATGCTCACAAAAGTTGTATTTACAGTGTATGGAAAACTGTGTGACTTCTATGGAAAAATCCAAATTCAATTTCTGTAAAATCCTAGTTTTCCAAGTGGCAAATTTGTAAATGGCAAGAATCTCCCACTGGAATATTCTGATCATATAAACAGCTTTTTCATAACTATGATGAAAGACAATATACAATCAAAACCCACCACCACACCTTTGGATGCTTCTCTGAACCAAACCTGCAAGAGTTGTGTTTTTTACAAATGAGATTTCCTTCTGATGCTGACTTTGGGAGGCTTTTCAGTAATGCATCTTCTTCATTAAACATCACTGTGAACCTGACGAAGGGTTGAAGTCTCTCTTCACCTTCCCTAAAATAGCCCATTTTAATAAGAAAACACATGGAGAACGAGAATTTTTCATAAAGCTCGTGTGCTATTGGTAAAAGAAGATTAAGAATTACTCTATATTTTTCTTTGATCCTCTGCAATCTCTTTCCAGCACCATACAAATCTCCTCTAGATTCTGGCAGAAGCCTGACAGCTTATTTGCTTTCTTTACAGCATGTGGGATAGCAGGAGTGATATTTTTTCCTTCCTTACACTACAGCATAACAAAACCTGCCCAGAGTCAAGACACTATAATACACGCACCCTGCTCCGATACACTGGATTCTGATAGAAGCATATACAGTACTTTCACAGAATAACCTTCATACAAACAAGTGGCAATGGCTTACACCTATTTTTCAAGTAAGCTCTTAATGCAAACTACTTGAAATAATTCAGATGCTGGAAGTTTCCTCTCAATAAATAAATGCAAGCTGCACAAAGGTTTTTAACAGTCACCAGAGCGCTCTGTTAGACCATATTTAATTACAGATATTTAAATATTCCCCCAACAAACTTTTTCCCTCCAATACTCTTTTTTAACTTTGTTGCTTGTTAGAGAAATAGCTGATATATAGATATCTATTTATGGTGGCTTTTTCAACCAAATTATTTTTTCCTTCAAATGTTTTGTAATCATATAAAAATAAAAACCAAAAAAAACCCAGTTATACAAAAATACTACAATAATTTAGATAGAATAAGCAGATTACTTGGAAGCTACATGCAAAACAAAGCATGTTACTACTAGATTGACTGAAAGATTTCCAATTTCCTATCTTTTTGAGGGAAAGCGAGATTTTTATTATACACTTCCCTCCCTCCCCATTGCCTTAAAATTCTGGAATATGCTGACATGTACAGATTTCAGCCAGCAATGAAAAGTAAAAGAAAAGCTATATATTCAGAGAGACGGATTCCACATACCAACTTCCTTTAAGAAGGATCTGTTCATTCTCTTGTTTCTTCCAGTTTCATTTTACAGCAACCTGTTGTGAAGTAAGATCTTGTCCATTGTGCGCAAGTCAGAATCTAAACTGGATTAGTAAAATAACCAGCCAGTCTTATGATCTTCAAAGCAGAAAATCTCAAGTTAATCTTTCTTACCCACCATTTACACCACAACCAAACTCATGCTGGTAAAATTAAACTCAATGGGGCACACCAAGTGAGTCTGGAACACCGACACTTGTCTCCGCAGGCCAGTTCAGCAAAGGCAACGTAGACTAAGGAAGCATAACAGACAGTTGAGCAAGTCAACTGAGACAAGCAACAAAATAAATAAACTGTGAAATTGGAAACTAACCAGCACCACTTTTTTCTGCAAAGTAAAGGTTACCACCTGCAGAATGAGAGGTTGGTTATTTTCTAATACATCTGTCTGTGAACGGAGATACAACCTTGATCTGCTGTGCAGAAATACAGCAGTCAACTAGTACCTGTGTTTCGTATCATGATTCTCTTTATGCACACAAATGTTTGCATATCTGTATGGTTGGGTTAACGTTCATTCAAAAATAAAATGGCACATCAGACAAACGGTGAATTCTTTGAAGTCTGAATGGCCTGCGTTGACTATCTTTTCTTGTTAAATGCCTACTTCTGTATATGCAGTTCTGTGCTTTTGCATTCTTGTACAGACTAGAAGAGCCAGGTAAGTACTGGGAAGAGCATTGTTGCAAGGCATTGAAATCGATGAGGAATTCAACACACTCTCCTCTGGGGCACTGTGGAGACTGCAGTGTCATTCTGTACTTAGAAAGATGTCACAGGTCTGTAAGCATATGAAGCATTACAAGGATTGAGTTACAATAGTATGCAGTGTATTTCCTGCTTGGTCAGGACTGAAGAACTTCAAGTTTCAAGGGTGAATCATTCTGAGAAGCTCTTCAGGTTAATTTTGCAGACTAAATCGGCATAAATATTTCAGTTACACTTTAAAGAAATAACTTTTCTCCTTTTGTATCCTGCAGAAGGGAATCAGGTAATCTCTATTGCACTTAAGGATGGAAATCTTGTAACCATGCCACTCTATCATTTCAGGTATCAGCCTCACAAAGTATAACTCTGATCATTTAATCAGAAGTGTGACAAATGACAAACTTCTCTCTTATTTTTGTTTCCTTACTGCTGAATTGACTAAAATAGTTAGAAGTGTGGATGCTTTGTAAATAAAAAGAGGCTTGAATAGGTTACAGACACAGAATAGAGTTAGAATTGTTCATACACCGAAATGCAAGAAGAAAATGAAGTTTTTCAGGACTTGTTCCAGAGACATAAAATGATGTGTATACAGACAAAAGGCATTTTTAAAATTCAAGGTTTTTATTCATTCCTGTTAGTGTGGTGCAGGGAACGGAGGATGGGGTCAAATTTAACAAGAAAGCAAATTGGAGTGTTCTTTGCAGTAGTCAGTTGTTCATGAGAGAAGAATACTTTGTAACATACACACAAGAACATATAATAGTTTAATGAATACTTATCAACCTAAGCATCTTTGACTCTACTACATAATCTTCTTTCTTAGCGCAAAGAACATTAGTTCAATCATCGCTATTAATGAGGATGTGGGGTGGTTTTTTTTAAAGTTATGTCAAAGTTTTAGAAATAATGAAGAACACAGGCATTATTATTACTATTATGTTCCATTTAAAAAAGAAAAATCTTCCTGGTTTTTGAACTTTGTGTTTTGGATACAAACTGTGAGCTGGTGGACAGCCAAGCTGGAAAGCAGAAGAAAAAAAAAAAAAAGTAACTCAGAAGTTAAAATTTCCCAAAGCAAGAGACACATTTACTTAAAGAGGAATCCCTAGGGAGGTTTTGTAAAAATTATTTAGGAATAAAACTATTCATGCTAAATTAGGTCCCCTCTCAGTAAACAGTATTTTTTTTTCTGAAACTAAATTGCTTTTTGCTAAACATAACTTATTCACATCATGAAAAAAAGGTCTTTTGGTTTTTACAGAGAATATTCACTTTTCTTATCAAAATCTTATTCTCAACTATCAATGCTCTGCTCAAAATAGACAGCAGAAAAACCACTAGCTCACATATCTGTGTGAATAACAGGCTACCAGTTCCTCCAGTTTATGGAATTCAGGAGACACTGAATAATCAATTAAGCGATCTACTGAGTAAATACCGTGCCTGGGCATAAGGCACATCAAGGGGCATGTGCTTAAAACACCAAAAGTTAAAACAGTTTTTTGGTGATTGATTACTGCTTTTTGGTAAAAAGAATGAAACCAATATTTAATTTAATTACTTGCTAATGATTTTGCAGAAGCATTTGTGACTTAGGTGGTAGCTTTTACTACCATTAAAGTGGGAAAATGATATACCTTTCTTCATTGTTGCATACCAACCTACCCTTTGTGCCTTTGAAATCAAAGAAAGCAACTGCAGCTCTGTAACAATAAGCATGGCTGTACAGAGTACAGCCAGCCTGAAGCTTTACTCCTAGTTTGCAAATGGACCTTTATGCTTTGCGCTAATGCCTGCAAAGTGTCTAAAGAGAACCACACAGAATCACAGAATCACAGAATGGTCGGGGTTGGAAGGGACCTCTGAGGGTCACCTAGTCCAACCCCCCTGCCGAAGCAGGGTCACCCAGAGCAGGCTGCACAGCACCGCGTCCAGGCGGGTCTTGAATATCTCCAGAGAAGGA
>Ga0065711_1027360_pt1 | contig 50436 bp, 27 predicted proteins | sample Hoacrofraction12_FD_59098 | JGI IMG/M metagenome (GOLD analysis project Ga0065711, IMG submission 59098) | Hoatzin crop microbial communities from Cojedes, Venezuela - Epithelial fraction 12 v2 (version 2) | ecosystem: Host-associated > Birds > Digestive system > Esophagus > Crop | place... | reverse complement strand
AAAAAAAAAAAAAAAAAAAAAAAAAAAAGAAAAAGTTTGCTGATGTTCAGATGGAGCCTCCTGTGTTTCAGTGTGTGCCCACTGCCTCTTGTCCTATCATTTGCATCACTGAAGAGAGCCTGGCTTGGTCCTCTTTGCACCCTCTCTTCAGGGGTTTATAGACTGTGATAAGATTCCCCTAAGCCTTCTCTTCTCCAGGTTAAAGAGTTCCAGCTTTCTCAGTGTCTCCCCATGTGAAAGATACTTCAGTCCCGTCATCATCCTTATGACCCTTTGTTGGACTTTCTCCAGTATGTCCATGTGGTTTTTGTACTGGGAAGCCCAGAGCTTGATGCAGTACCCCAGGTGTGGCCTCACCAGTGCTGAGTAGAGGGGAAGGATCACCTCCATCGACCTGGGGTCAGTACTTTGCCTAATGCAGGCCAGGATACCATTTGCCTTCTTTGTGGTGAAGGCACATTGCTGGCTTATGTTCAGTTTCTTGTCCTCTGGGAACCCTCAGGTCCTCTTCTGACAAGCTGCTTTCCAGATGAGTGGCCCCTAGCATATACTGGTGCATGGAGTTGTTCCTCCCCAGTTGCAGGACTTTGCACTTCCCCTTCTGAACTTCATGAGGTTCTTGCCAGGCTGTTTCTCCAGCCTGATGAGCCCTCTGGATGGCAGCTTGACCGTCTGGCGTATCAGCCACTCTTCCCAGTTTTGTGTCATTTGCAAACTTGCAGAGGGTACACTCTGCACCATCATCCAGATCATTAATGAAGGTCTTAAACAGTATCAGACCCAGCATTTACCTCTGGTGTACACAACTAGTTTCTGACCTCCAGCTATAGACTTCATGCAACTGATTGCCACCCTCTGGGCCTGGTGGTTCAGCCAGTTTTCAGTCCATCCCAATTTGTGCTTATGCAGTCCACACTTCAACAGCTTCTCTAGGAGGATCTTACAGGAGACAGTGTCAAAGGCCTTACTGGAGTTTAGGTAGACAATGTCCACAGCTCTCCCCTCATCTACAAAGCCAATCATTTCACCATAGAAGGCGATTAAGTTAAGTTGGTGAAGCCATGCTGACTACTCCTGGTGACTTTCTTGTCCTTCTTGTGCCTGGAGATGCTTTCCAGGATTAGCTGCTCTGTCACCTTCCAAGGTATTAAGACAAGGCTGACCAGCCTGTAGTTCCTTGGGTTTTTCTTCCTACTCTTTTTGAAGACAGGAATGACATTTTCTTACCTCCAGTCCTTAGACGCTTCTCCCAGTTGCCATGATCAGTCTAAGAGTATGGAGAGGGGCCTCGCAATAGCGTCAGCTAGCTCCCTCAGCACTTGTGGGTGTATCCCGTCAGGCCTCATGGATTTAATTGTGTCTAGTTTGCTGAAGTATTTCCCGACATGATCCTCTTCCAAAGTCGTCATTGCTCCAGACTTTCACCTGGTCTCTGGGATTCGTAAAGGCTGGTCTTGCTAGTAAAGGCATTCAGTACCTCAGCCTTTTCCGTGTTTTATGTGACCAGGTCCACCATCTTGTTCAGCAGTGTGCTCACATTTTCCCTAGCCTTCCTTTTGTCATATTTACTTACAGGAGCCCTTCTTGTTGTCTTTGACATCCCTTGCTAGATTCGATCCAGGTGGGGCTTTGGCTCTGCTAACCTCATCTCTGCATGCTTGGACACTGTCTCTATGTTCCTGCCAGGTTACGCGTCCTTGCTTCCAACCTGTGTATGTTTCCTACTTGTTTTTGAGTTTTGCCAGGATCTCCTTGTTCATCCATGCGGGCCTTCTGGCAGTTTTGCTTACTTCCTACTCATTGGGTTAACCTAATCTTCTGCAGTCTTTTTTTGTCCCTTTGCCATCTGCAGGTCAGTTTCCTGTGTAGAGAAAGAAGGAAAACTCTCCTTGTGTAGTTTTTGTTATAGATAGTTATATGAAGTAGTATAGTATACTGTAGTAGAGCAATACATAAATACTACTATATTTTTAAATATACATAGTATATAAAACTGTGTTGGTTAATATAACGGGCTTCAGCATCAGTAGCTATTGAGGACAGCTGGCAACCCTTTCTGAGTTAATATTTTGTTCCTTATGATGAACAGTGGAATTTAGTCTAATCTGAAGACTGATGCTCTTGAGATAAAAGGCAAGAGAATGTCCTAGTGAAGATAAGAATTCCTTTCGTGCTTATTGTGTTTAATGGAAGTATTCTCTTTCATCAGCTTCCCTGGGATTGTTCTCCTGTTTGCACTTTCTTCTTTGCTTGCTCTGCCTAGTATGTCTCATCAGCTAGATTACACGGGGAAGTAGGAAAGCAGCAGTGGCATAAGATGCCCTGGCACAGTTGTAGCTCTATTCCAAAGAATTAACTATCCATATAATGTTTTAGAAATCTGAAGGCAATCAGAGAAGGCTTCCTGAGGCAAATGTACTGTTCTATTTACCACATCATGCAGTTTTGCCAGCAAAATGTATATTAATACTAAGAACACAGCGTTAGTTAACAGACTGTGGCTCTTGTTTTTCTTGTTTAATGTCCTCCTCAGTGGAGAGTCTTTGTATTTATGTCCTGATTTCAGCTGGGATGGAGTTGATTTTCTTCACAGTAGCTGCTGTGTTTTGGATTTAGTATCAGAAGAATGTTGATAATACTGATGTTTTCAGTTGCTATGAAATCAAGGACTTTTTTCCAGTTTCTGATGTTCAGCTAATGAGCTGGTGTGCAGGAGCTGGGAGGGAGCACAGCCAGACAGGTAGCCAAGCTGGCCAGTGGAAATATTCCATACCACAGACATAATGCTCAGTTTGTGAATGGGGGTTGGCCGGGTGGCAGGGGTCTCTGCTTTTATTGTTTCTGTGAATTCGAATCCTCTCTTGTCTGGGAGTTAAAACTTTGCTGGGAGTTCACTCTTTTTTTGTGAGTTTTGCAAATTTTTCAAAAATTTGTGAGTTGGGGGTTCTGCAGTTGCTGCTCGGGGACTGACTGCGAATCAGTCATTGAGTGATGAGAAAATTGTGTTGTATATAGTTTTTTTTTGTGTATTCATTATTGTCACTATTGTTATTATTAGTGTTAGTATGAGGTTTATTATTTTATTAAACTGTCTGTCTTAACCCACAAGTTTTACCTTTTGTCCATTTCTCCTCCCTGTCCCACTGGGGACAGTTGTAAATCAACCTGTACAATAAATGAGTAGATATAAACTGTAGTTGTTCTTCACACAGTATTAATGTCTTAAATGTGACAGGGTATAGATCCATGTTATACACTGCAAATGCTTGGAGAATTTAGTTACGTGTGTTATGGGAACTATGACTATGTTTCAGTTTTGGGGCGTGTACAGGCTCTTCCATACTGTTTCCTTTACATAGTTTTTCACATTTTATCAGTCATAATGTCTCCCAGAAGACTGATCCGTTCACACTCACTCAGCTCTGGCTCAGTTCAGTTCTATCTCAGCAGAGAATGTCCTCACCACTATACTAGGAAGTTGCTCGTGAAAGTGTGTTTGCTGCTTCACTTCATTATTCACTTCAAAGTCTTCTCTTGTTGTATATTCCAGGTGGCAATGATATTTACTTGTATGAAATAAATAATAGTACCTCCTTGGTTCCTGTGGTGAGCTTAAGGTTGTGCTTATTGTCTGTTCTTTTGGTTATATAGGAAAATCTGAAATCTTTCTTTCCTTCCTATAAAAATGTTTGTTCTTATCTTTAGGTTCTGAACTGTATTTTTCACTAGGATGCTGATGATATGACCAAAGTGAAAATACTTGCTTTTCTGTAGACCTGGAGGCAATCCCGTGTCTTAGTTCTGGAGAGCTCATATTCTTATTTCAAGTGAACAGTAATACTGACCAATCTGTATTTTATATACAATAGCACACTCTAGTGTGTAGATTAATTAGCCATTATGAACTGATTCTTATCATGTTTAACTCAATTTTTCAGTGATTTAGTTCTATGGTGTTCAGTAATATTATTTTTTTCTATACTTGGGTGAATTGGAGGAAATGTGCATCTTCAAATGAGAAGTTACCAGTTACTTAACACATTAATTATGATACTAGATGTTATTTATTATTTTTTAAAATGATGCTTTGAAAGAAAAAACTGATAATTTTTGTGGAGAGGAGAATCTTGACATAATGGAGGAATTGAGTCCAATATGAAGAATCTTAATCATGTAATTGTATACAGCAAAACAGTATAAGGTGGAGTTAAAATTTGTCTTCTGATTTAGTCGCCTGCAGGGAATTACAGTTTGCTTGTTTGCATTAGTAGAAAATGTAGGAGGGAAGAGAGTACATCACTTTTTGAGACGTTGGCTCAGACTTTCAGATAATTCTGCAGATACCATGGAAGATAGGCAGTCAACATCAACTCAGATAACTGGCTTGTACTTTATATATAGTAATAGAAGACTCTTAACAGTTGTTACAGAAACATTTGTACAGTTAAAACCTGGATGCTTTGTGCAAACTTACAATTTTATTGGCATGTTTTTCCTGACTTTTTTTTTAACAGGGTTTATGAATAAGAAATATAAAAAGCACAAACTATTAATTGACCCCAAAATACAGGATTTTATCTTATGGATTATATTTGATTATTTGGGAAAGTGGGAAAAATTTGGGATCTTTTTCTGAATTGATTTTATTTCTTCTATCATTTTTCCCACATGTAAATGTGATCTCATAGTGCTTCTTTGCAGTACTGACTTTTGCCTCATCTGTGTATTACTGCTGTGATCTTTTTTAATGTTAGAAGTTGTGATTACTGATAACCTAATAAAAAGGAGGAAGAATTAAATTAAATTTCTTTGGCTCTGATGTCAAGCGGAAAATCAGTGGGGGGAAAAAAAATACCTGTGGAGAAAATGTCGTAAATTCAATAGGCATGATCTACATTAATTTCTTCAGTTATTTTAAAAACTTTGGGTTTTTTTCATGTTAGTTATACCTGCTGTAGAACTGGGATTGGGAAATTATTATTGTGTGTACTGTTGTGGGCTGATTATTATCAAAAGATACTTTGATACGTAGGCGTTTGCTTACTTTTCAGGTGGCTGTGTTCAGTGGCCCTAATTTGAAGTATGAAGTTTCTTTTTTTTGCTTCTGTTTTTGATACGTGTTAGGAGCATTGAGACAAAACAGTTTTTCTAAGTATCAGCTTTTGATAAGGAGAAGAATTGCGGTTGCTTTGAATTAGATGAGAAGCAATTAGACAGCGAGTATCTTTTTCTTCCCTTCATTTATATTCTTTCACTTACTGCTGTTAACATGTGTGACATATACAGGCATGCCGTAGTGGAAGGTTAGTAGGGAATCTGTGCAGAGTCTGTGGGTGGCATGCACTTTTCCCCAACAATTCAAGACAGTTTGCCTCTTAGAAAGTTAGTAGAAAAATGTATCAACTTAAGGGTAAATAAATATAAGAAAATAAAATAGTTTTGAGGTCTTTGCTCTCTCTTCTTCCACTATCTGATCCTACAAATCCTCTTACTGCAGGTCTTACATAGTGCTCTGCTGAGAAGTGTTACCCTTACACTTCCCAGTACGCGCAAACACATGCCCTGCATTTCTGTCGAAATGCTGGTTGTTAACAAAGAACCCTGCTTGAAACTGTTTATGCTAACAATGGTTCAGTTAGACTGAAATGATTTAAGAAGCAATTCAGCTAAAAGATCTGAAAGAAGTACTAATGCAGTTGGCAGGCGGTGACAAGCAGTTGGCTGGCGGGTGGTCAGTAACCTTTGCTGCTGTCACAGCCGCTTCAGAAGACTTCTCTGCTCAGTGGCGTCCTTGGGAATGGCGCCTCTCGGCAGCTCATCAGGCATTTGGATCCATCTGCCTCTGTAGTGGTTTGATTCACAGGGGCCTAAGAGAGTCCGGAGTCACTTGGGTTTTAGACTGTAAAAAAGCTTTCAAAATTCAATCCCATTTTCTCATCCTTATCATTCAAATTTTATTTGAAGTATTTCTGAAGGCACATATATTTGGTACCATTAAAACATTTATTCTTATGCATAAATGGTTCGCCATGGCATATTTCCCCATATGAGTCACAAAATGAAAAAACTTCTCAAATCCTGTTTGATTCCTTTCTTAGGTAAAGGAAGGGGACAACAACCTTCTTAAAAAACATCTTTGAAGTCATACAAACCATGCAGGAGAATTCTACAAGAGCCAGAAACCACAAAATTCTTCTCTCTTTGATAGGAAATATGAATATTACATTTTAATTTCAGGTCTACACCATTCAGAACTCTTAACAGAGCTTCCCTTTTTGTTTTTGCAAGCAGAGTAATAATTCCAACAGTGGTTATGTCAAATCATTCAGCTTATTTTTGTATCAAAAGTACACATTTTATTGAGGTTTTGTGAAGAACTGACATGACCATTGTTCATCAAATGCATATACTGCTGTTCTTGGAATGTTTCTGTTGTGTTTGTAGCCAAATCATGAAACTCAGGAACTTTGATGTGTCTTCATTGTTAAGACAGTAAATCTATACATACACTTCCATAATGTGCTACTTAAAGTGACTATGGGTCTTCTCCTTACCAGTTATTACAAGGACTAAGCATGCATTCCTTTGAGGGATGTATCTATAAGATTTTGAAACATTTTTTTACAGACTTTCAGAAAAAAAAAGGCCAGCCAACCTGCAAAGAATTGAAATGCACCCTTACAAGTTAAAAGAAATAAACTTGCAGGCCTCATGTCTTAGCTGAAAAATCTTGCAAATAGACACAGAGAAAAAACAGTGTAGTGTTCGTCAGACTGCATAAAGCCCTTACTTGGAGGGAGCATTGCAATGTGACCTTAAACTTTTCATCTTTGTGCTTGTAGTTCCCTTTCATTCTCTCTTTTCTCTCTGTTGTAGAAATTGGTTGCTAGACCTGACCCAAGCAAAACTGATGTCTTGGTATTAGTTCTGTGCTACTGACTCTTTTCCTTTACTTAGGAAATGTTTTAAGAAAGTAAGTACTCTAAAATATGTTGGGTGTAATCTTCATGTTGGTAGTTATACCTTGATGTTGGTGCTTCAACTTGTGTGATCAGTTCACATTTAGTATATGACTGAGAAAGTCACTAATTCTGAAAAACTTGAGAGATTTACTGTAAGAGGACAAATTGCATTTTTCACTTTGTGTCTTCATTTGCCTGGTAATGCTAGTGAGAGGCACTGTATTTTTTAGGGGAATGAAATACGTTACTTCCTCAGTCAACACACTTCATCGACTTTGTCTCGTTGCTTTCAGGTCAGTTCTGACAGATGGAAATCTTACTGTTTTAACTCTTCTCATTTAAAGGCATTTCTCATCACGGAATGCTTACTCTTCCATTTTGTTTTTGTTGTTTTGGGTTTTTTTCAGTTACAATTATTAAAGACCATTAACAACTTCTTTATATATAATTCTTTTTTCATATTTATGAATCCAGGGTATACTACTATAGTAATTACATTTTTCTCTTCCCCCCACACTCAGTTTTTGCAGGGAATGTATTTGTTAATGATTTGTGAAGTTTTGGAGTTAAGCACTGTATAACATTTTCCCCCCTTACACCAATTCTGTAGTTTTGTACTGTAAAAATATTTCTAGCTCAGCCCTTTTTTTTAAGTGTATAACATCTGAGTTTACCTAGTTTGTGGTGTCTATGATACCTATGCATCACAGTGTGATTAAACAGACGTACCCAGTTGTTGTGCATTGTTAACTGATGTAGTAGTTTGTTTACCTTCAAAATATTTCCATTTTCAGTTCTTCTGCTTCATTTCAGTTGTTCTTGCAGGGCTTCACAAAAAAAACCCAGTTCTACTCAAGAGAATCTCAACGTCTCATATTTGGGCCGACAATAAGGAGTTTGTGTAGCTATAATTTCAAACTTTCTGCTGAGATGGCCCATTCAGGAGAAAAGAACTGAATGGCAGAGCAGAAACCTATGATCAAAGATAGAGTTACAGACTGATTATTTTTAATGGTGTTATATGGCCTTTCATAATAAAATTGAACATGCTTTTAGACACTAGGTTTTGCTTATTTCAAGCATAAAGATCTTAGAAAATATGGAATCGTGTCAATTAATTTCAACTTCCATCCAAAAAGCAATAAATATGTAGCGTAAGTTGCGTATGGTTTTACGCTGTAATCACTGCAAGGTAAGGTTTGCGATGAATGTCTTTCTTTTTTCTGCACCAGTTTTCCAAGGTGATTTCAAGCACCTATGGCCTGCTGTACTAGCTGATTTAAGAACAGATTCGTGAAGCAAAAAATGAGGGAAGAGGGAAAGTTTTTCATCTTCTTACTAGTTGGTGATTTGAAAAAGCGGTGCTGCTCATTGATAAGCATGAAATGCTGCTGAGAATCTAATGAGGTGTTCACATTGCAGACTCAGAGAGCAAACCACAGACAAACATTTCTATGTAGAGGCAAAACTATTAGAATGTTCTTGTCCATGTTATCTTTATGTAATACCGGGAATAAAGTAAGAAGTAAACAGTAGAGCTTTATTTGAAAAATATATTCAAGATGTCTTATACAAGAATGCTTTCCTGTGAACCTTAAGAATAAAAATAGATTTAAAAGGAACTATGTAATGAGTAGGAGAAGGGTGTGCTTTTCTGAGGAAGCTGGATCTGACACTAGTCTGTTTCAACATTTTCATTAATATAGGCAGTAGATAACGTTTACTAAGAGAGTGATTTGGAAATCCTGCCACCCACAGGTATACCAAGAAACCAGAAAAATTAGAGTAACAAATTTTTTGAAAAATTTGGAGAACTGTTTAGAATTATCTGGGAACTAATAAAGTAAAACTAAGAAATAAAGAAAAATAAGATTAATACTATGACCAACTTGAATTGAGCATATATGTAATATCTAAAGAGCCAAGATGTGTGCACTTCTTCATGAAAGATACCAAAAATGAGGAAAATAATTGGTCTTTACTCTCGTAATTAAAATTGTTATGTCAGGTGCCTATGTTGTATATAATCTTTCCATGTTTTTGTACAGGAAAAGCATAAGCAGGAGTTAGAAGACATGAGAAATGCTGGACATGAAGCCTTGAGTATTATTGTTGAAGAATTCAAGGTGAGTGAGTTGCCAAGATAACACAATTTTTCCAAATAATATTGTTGTAATAGTATATAAGTGTGCACTACAGGCAGTCTTCTTTAATATTGCTTGTTCTTCAGATAAAATATGTTAGCCATTTTCAGTAATGAGACATAAAACCAGACCAAGAAAAAAATGCTCAGTTAATTGTGGTAAATTTCAGGTTTGATTATTTATCACATATCCACATTTTGGACCTCCTCAGTCTCAAGAGACCACTTGGTGGAAAGCAGCTTCACAGAGCAATTCAGCAGGTTTTTATCTACACAGCACTAAGAGAAGGAGTTAAGGATGAAATAAGGCTCAATCTGTAATTCTCGCATGTTGTTCCTAGTTCCTCTCAGCTCTAAAGGTGAAAGAACTGGGTGTTATCATGGAGGATAAATCTATGTCTTTTATACTATTATGGAAACTTTCTAGTAACAAATGCACAGAGGACAAAACCTGAATCCAGTTAGAAGGTGTAAGTAAAGCTAAGAAGTCTAATTAGGCTTAAAGAGGTAAAGAAGATCCGTCTCGGGGAAAAAAACTGGTAATGGGAAATGGAAAAGAAGGCTGGTTTTGAGAATGAGAAGGAGACATCAGACCTGGCAGGCAAATGTGAGCTGGGAACACAAATCTGACAGTGTAGTTAGTGAAGGGGAAATTCAGTTTGTAACTGCTCAGCAATGGTAATTCGTGACCAAGGAATGATCTGGCATGGACGACAACAAGGTTTGACTGCAGAATGGTTTAAACTTGCTGGAAGCAGAAATGCCAGAGAGAGAAGGACTTTGTGTAAGGGAGTGTGATTTCCCTTGGTAATGAGGTAAGAAATGTCACAGCTTTGTCTCCTAGCAATCCATCCTGGAATGTGAATGCTGAGGGGCACTTTTGGAAACAGGGCTGATGCTGGGGGATGAACTGAACACTGGGCTAAGGTGCCCCATGCCGATGGTCATGTGATCGGTGCGGGTTCAAAAGTACATAAGGAATTGTCTCATGTTGCATCTTTGCAAACTCTTTGTAGAGCTACTTATGGAGGTAAGACCGTCCACTCCATTGTTTATTAAATCATTTTCTGGTTAAGCACAAACATGTTTACTTTGCTTCATGGGGTGTGATAAAAATTCCCCAACATTAGTTAGGGTTGGAATGGAACTGCCAAGGGAGAAAGGATTGAGGTTGGATGTTGTGTTTCAGGTAGTAAGCTGAAAACTTGAGTCTAGGACCTGCTGGTCAAGAAGCCTGCAATACGTTTTTAGGTAGGGCAGGCAGGTTTGTTTTCAGCAATACCCAAAACCTACTTCCAGTGTATGTTTCTTTGTGATGGTGTCAGGATCTGCAGCTCCAGGAGAGCCATCTGTGCCAGATTCCGATCCGAGTCTGTTGCAAAATTTGGGATATTACTATTATGCAAAACTTTTTTTTTTTTAAATTAGTTTCTATGGGACTTGTAGGCTTCATTCCTCACATGTAAGGTACCCCTACCAAGTTCTACGTCTGAGAAAGCTCCACTCTGTAGGGGACCTTATGATACTTTTAGGAGCCTCTGCTTGAAGGCAGCCCATGTCGTTGGCTGCAGAAAAGTATAAAGTAATTCTGGACACCATACAAGTTTGCAACAACTCAGAATAAGAAAGCCTTCTAATAATTTTGCTAATAACCATTAGTAGTGGTCTAACTAATAGTTAAATTGGAGTAACTGTAGAAATTTGTCTGTCTCCATCAATGCAACTTACACCAATTTCGTCTAAAGGGAACCTATCCAGAAAAAAGTTTGAAAAGTTTCCATTCTTGAGAAAAGTTAAGCATGGCCGCTGGTGATGTTCTGTTTCTCTGTAAGTCCCTCATTTCACTTCTGGAGGAGAATTATTGTGTTTGTTTTCCCTTACTTCTTTGGGGAACACTTTGCAGTAGAAGTACCCAAATCTTAATTTTCTTTGGGTTGTCCCACTTTGGATTGCTCACTGAACATGTTTTGTATCAGCATTTTTGCTTTCTGTTTTGTGCTACGTGTGTGTGAAATATCTGGCTATTTCTGTATGAACTTATATTTTGAAAAACCTGTTGAGCTATTGGTAATTGCTGTACTTATGTTTCCTCCTTTTTATTTCTGAAAATACAAACAAATTGTCATCTGTGGCCATTTTATAGTATTGAAGGAAAGTTTTGTATGTTTTCTAGATATACTTTTTCACTGTTTTAATGCCTTTGTGTGAGGTAAAGCAGAGTTTTGCATAGATGATATTGTCCCTTTTAAGGAACAATTTCTTCATGTATAATTGGATAAAGGAATATACTTATGTGCCATATTGGTTTTTGAAAGCTATTTTACTAGTCAACAGCAGCTGGTAAGATCTGATATGCCATCTGGAAAAGAGGATTTATATTTATCAGTTTCTGTGATTTGACGCAAAATATTAGGGATTTAATTGAATACTGTGATTCTAAGCAATATTTATATTTATCATATAATTTCTCATAGACTGTTTATATTCAAGTTATATAAAGACATTTGTTAATACAGGGGAACCATGGTATGAATATACTTGATACACGTCTTCCTGTTACCTCCTGTGGATAATTGCCATATTTTGGTCAATGAGATCACAGTACTCTGAGGAGAAATAACATCAGATATGCCAGCCTCTGAGTAAAATACTTCAACCAACTTTGTCTGCAAACATGCAGTGAGTTTTTCTTCAGGGTAGCAGGAAAAATAAAAAATGTTTGTTGGATTTAAAAAAAAAAAATCAAGGTTTTGTTTGTTTGTTCATGGCTTAAACACATTTTTAGTAACTCTTTACCATGTACTTAAAAAAAAAAGGGAGTAACAGTGAATCATCAGAGACTTCAGAGAAAGCAAAAACTGTTCTGTAGTTTTGTTTGAGAAAGTAATCTCATGGATTCTTTTAAAATGTTAATTCCTGGTTAATATTTCAATATGGAACAGGGATATTTTTTCTTAAGTGAATGAGTCAAGTCTCTTTTTGTAATTATAAATGTAATTTTTTACATTTTGGGGACCTTCATATCTTTAGGAATTGATTATTTTATGTTGGCAGTTAGTAGTCGGAGGTGTCCTACATTTAGTGTTTGATCAGATTTACTTTAGATTCTTAAACAATCCTTTTAGTGAAATACAGAATTGTGAAATTTAGTGACTCTTTTAATCCAGTGTTGATTAGCCATGCTTAATTTTGTGCTGAAATGTGTCGTCTTTACGGTTTGAGACTGTGTTACATTAATACATATCATTTATATGCAGCAGTGATTTCCATTTTCAGTATATTTTGTAAGTACTATCTAATTAATTCACAAATTGCCTTGAGTGTGGAAATTCACCTGAATAAGTCTACTGCATTGTTTAAAAGGCATAGAAAGGAAAATCTTTCTTATAATGAATACAGTTCTGTTTTGCATTCCTTGGGTTTTAATAAAATGAACGGATGCAGATTATTCCAATCAAGTGCTTGCTCACATCCCAAATTAAGTTCTGTTGCAGTCGTAGCTGTTGGAATTATGACTAGTCCTCTTTGATACCAGCCAATTATAGTTTTGCAAAGCCACTCCAAGCAGAGTTGTAGCATGAGTGAATGTAATGCTGGACTTCGGTTGTTTAAGGATTGCTGTGTACAAATATGAACCGTTCATCATTAGCCCCGGAAAATAATCCCGAGAATCCCTCAAGCCCCAAATCCTCCGAATTTGATATTGAAACTCTGGGTTGCACAACAATGGAAAAGAGTTGACGACTTGCCTTTTTGTATTCACGGGGTAGATGAGTCTTTCTGCTGGTACATTTGTGAAAGTGCCTTTCTTTTGTCCTACGAGGGAAAAGAGAGTTGCAATTTTTTCACTTCCGTCTACAGTGTTGCGAAGTTAGTAACCAAAAGCTTGAATTTTTCTTGCATTTAGAGCTAATTGTTACTCCTTGCAGACTTACTTCAGCAGACCAGTTGTTGTTGTATCTTTCTCTGCTTGAAAATGGGTTATAATTTCTGATAATTGCTCTCCTGTATTTTGGTGAATTATTTGTTGCGATAGGAACCATGTTTCTGCACGTTGATCCTTCATTAGTACGTTATACCTAGGCAGACCAGGCACTCAAACTTAAGACTAAATCCTCTCAATTTCTCCCCTTGTTGTGACTTGTCCTTTTTAAGATGGCAACAGTGTCGAAAATGGAGCTTACAAAAGAAGTCAAATAATGAATGAGCTAATGTCAAGGACCAAAGCCCTTAGAATTATTGCAGTTGTCTTTGGAATATTAGCTTGCCAGCTGTGCTGGGAAATCCATTAACAGAGACCATTAGACACTTTGTAGCACAACCCCTCAAAAACCTTGGCCACTGTTAAGCATCTCGCATTCTTATCTTCCTTTCAACAAATAAACCACCCACAATGCAGTCACAAGATTTGTGTTAAAAAACATAGGAAAACAAATTAAAAATTAGCTTAGTGTTCCGTGTAGGCCAAGTTTCCCCTTCTCATGTTTACCTAGTTTTGTTTAATTTTTGTCTTTCATGTCATTATTTTTTTAAACTTTTATCCCTGATAATGAACTACAGTAAAGAAAAGTAAATGTAGATCTTGGAGATGATGCTTGTCACATTTTGACGTGTTTACCACAAGCAACATAAGGATTTTTTCTCTGCTTGTTTAATCAGGCTTTTGTTCTGAAATTGTCATAGTTCTGTAAATAGATGAGCGAAGATTTTTAATCTGTTTTGTTTATATTTCTCACCATATAAAATATCCTCTAATGTAAGCTTTAAAGAATATGAGGTTACAGGCAGGTGTATTTATTTGATGGTATTTATTTACTTAGGGAATTTTATGCAGTTATTAATCTTCTAAAAAAGACAGCTTGCGTGAATTAGATGTGTATTTCCTTTCATGGAAATTAACTTTAAGATGCAAAGTCCTTTCCAGCCCTTTCTCCAGTGAGGGTTTTCTCTATCCATTTTCAGTGTTGAGTGGTTGGTTTTTTTCATATTTCCAGAATGTAAGAACAGACAGATTTGCAAAGTACAAGATATGTGATGGGCATCAGATTGTCTTTCAAAAATATTTGTGTCAGTAGCAGACCTCTGAACTGAAAGGTTACCCTCTAATAAACAAAGGATAATTTAAAAGATTTCATTACAAGAGAAGTTACTCTAGAATCAGGGTATCTTTTTTTAGACATAGTTTATCCCTAATGGGGAGGAAAAACTCTTGGAAGTGTGGCCAGTTCTCAGCTCTTTAAAACGCCAGTTTAGCTTACGAAGTTTCCGAGATGACATGCTGGCTTAGAAAGTCCTGACACATAAATAAGAGGATAAATTCAAAAGTTGTTGCAAGGTCTTGTATTTCACTTCCAACTTCTATACTTGTCCATGTACAAGTCGCACTAGAATTCAAGTGGGCCTAGAATATAATATGATATTCTTTTTTGTCATGAAGATGGCTAGAAAAGAGATTCTGTGTCATATTTACAATATAGGAGTATTCATGTACAACAGCGATGGATGCTACTGTAAAAATCTTTCTACGGAACTCTGATAAAAGCAAGGTACAATAAAATCTCAATCTTCCAAAGATAAGGCTATTAAAAAATATGTTATTATTGATTAAAGCCTCTTGATACTTTAAAAGTAATTGAAAAATAATTACAAGATATCTCTCCCTCCCTTTTTAGTAAGGATGACTTTTTATATGTGATTCTGACTATAGAAGAACAAATGCAATGCTGAATATTATAATAATTGAAAGGTTTGATTAAGAGTGAGTTTGCAATTTGTTTCTGACATAAATTTGTTTTGGGGATAACAGTATTTTGTGGAAAAGAAATCATTGAAAGTCACATGCCAGTAAAACTGAGATATAGAATCATAGAATCATAGAATCATATCTAGGTGAACTGAGCACAGTGTTCAAACTGTAAATTGTTGATCATTGCTAGTATACCAAAAGTAGCTGAAAACGAAACTGAGTTGTTATACCACTATACAAAAAACATGTTGCTCTACGCTTGTATTTGATCCAAATGTCTTTTATGTTATGGCTTTGAAAGACTTGACTAAAATTCAGTTCATGGTTAGTGAAACCATGAAGCTTCTTCATACCTTGATGCACATCAGAATGTGTTGACCTTTTGTAAAGAATGACTTGTGAGAAGAATTTTCCATGGAAAATACTTTTTGACTTGATACGTAAAATTTTGCAAAGCTCTGTTTAAAGATTTGGTAGCATGCCATGACTATGAATGGAATCAACATTTTGCTTTATTTCATTTAGAACCTACTTCATTGTAACTTGCAAGTTGACTCTGACCTAAACAGGAGTTTAATTGCTTTCATTTTGATTAATATTCACTGACACAAAAAACCCCTTTATTCCTTGGCACCTAAAAGGACATGTTTCATTTTCACTTAAAGGGAGACTCACCTGAAAATAGCCAGAGCAGGAAAATATACAGTATCTTGGGCTGAAGTGGACAAGTCGGATTCTGTTGAATAAGACATTTTCAAAAATCTCTTTAGTAGTTTTATTTATATAGTATGTGTACTAGCTAGTAACTGAGTTATAACACAATTGGTTAAATAGTACATTTTATTGAGTTAATGTATCTTCAGCAAGGGTCAGGAAAGTATTTTGATTGTGTCCTCTGCTCTGTTGTATCTTTCAACAATAGGTTAATTATATTTTGCCTTTAAATAAAGTAGTAGAAATTAAGTAGTGGTGGAGACAGGATGCTGAATTAGATGATTTATTGTCTAATGCTATGAAGCATAGAAGTTCTTATGTACTATTGCTGAAATTAATGCTGGTAGCTAATATAGTTCTTATGGTTGAAGTAGTATGGTAACTTTGCTTTTCGGTAGGTATCTTTATTGTTAAAGATGACCTGTTTTGGCCATCCTGATCCAGCACTTTAGAAGTAAAGAAGATGTTTGATGTACTTACTGGCTTGTATTTAGTTACTTAAGCAAGTTAATGATGCTTGAGCAAGGGAAAGAAACCAGAGAGGGTATTCTTTAGGATTCACTAAGGGTTTTGTTGCAGTGCTTTTAAGTAACAGTACAGAACATAACGCAGCAGCCTATACATCATGATGCATGTTTCATACTGATGTTTCGTGTGAGTTGGTTTAATATTTTCAAACAATGTTAGACATCTGAAAAGTCTGTTTTTTGCACAGATTTGAATTGCTTTTATAGTGTTTTTCAGAAGAGATGAGAGGGGATAATAAACTCTGCTTTGTTTTTCCTTTTGCTTTTTTTTTTCCCCTGAACTAATTTTTTCCTCCTATAAAAAGAGGGTATTGAGAGAAAGAGATCTGGCATTTTGTTACTGTTAGGGAATTTGGGATGAATGTAGGGGTAACAGTCTATATTTTGGCTATATAATCCAAGAAGTTTTCTCATAAATTCTGTTTCTTGGCCATATGGTAAATCCTGTTCTGGGCAAGCATCTGTGGTTTCTGTTGCCAGTGGAATTAAGACAGTATGCACTAGAGCTGGGCATATAGGTTTGTATTAAAAATGGGCTGGAGTGCCTGTGCTGTAGTTTTGGCAAAATCTTAATCATTGCACTTTTACCATTCCAAGGATGAGGACAGATTTTAGAAAGTGTCTAGTAGTCTGTGCATGACAGAGCCTGTAGTAATAGGGGATGAAATTTGTGATCATTTGTATTTTCCAATCTTTAAACTTTTCTTCTCAGATTGGGTACACTACAGTTTTTAAGTCTCTAGTCCATGTGCAGTGACGCAGTTCTCTAGTGCTTCTGCAGTACGTCTAGTGTGCTGTTGCTAGTATTGCAGGACTACTTAATTCTCTGACCATTGCTAAAGCATATAATAGAGTAATTAAGATGTGTATTCGCTTAAGGAGACCCCAAGGTGATTATGGATAAAGTTCTTATTATGATGTTTGGATCTAGTTTCAACTCAGGGTCTTCCAAAATTATTCTATTGTATGAAACTTACAGCCAAGGTTAGCTCTTTAAATGAATTCAAACAGGGCTTTGGACTAATTTACTTAGTTACACTTTATTTTGTTTTGGTAAAGTTCCAGTTTATAAAATTAAGATGGATTCACTTTTAATCTTTCTGCAAACTAATTTTAAAATGTTTTGTACTGTCATTTAAATGTGTGAACGTTTTGATAATGGTTTGAGGAAGCAGTAGTTTCCGTGATTTTTTTATAACCCATCATATATAAAACTAAAATAGATATGAAGACACTTTAGAGAACTTGTTATTAAGGGATTTCATTCTCTCTGTTCTGTCAGAAGCCACCAGGTATTTATGGCTAGTGAAGGAAAAGTAGGATCAGTTCTCTGATAGCTTTTTTTGGGTTAGGAGCGTGAGAAAGGAGAGAAGAAGCAGGATTTCTTGAATGGTTTGGAATGTTTCTGATAGTTCAAGCTTCAGAAGAAGACTTACTTTGCTGTCATTGTCATCTTACAAGGCTTGCTATTTGGAGCATTCATTTCGAGCAGCCACACTGTATATAGTTACTGTTAAATGTGAGCATGTATGTTACTCCTTAGCTTTCCCATTAACAATGTGAATTTGTTCTTTTAAAAACCTCCCCAAAGTTGTTCATGTATATATGTTCAGAAACAATGAACAGAAAACATAGAACAGTTTGGTGATGAAGTATATGTGCGTTGGGACTATGAATTATTTCCAAGTGGCGAAGTACCATGTAGGAGACAGAACTTCTCCCAAATGATTTCTAGAATTTAAACTACGTTATCATATAATTAAACCATTACAGACACCAGAACATGTCCTGCCCCACCCCCCCCAAGGAACTACAAGGTTCTAACACATTCTGCAATCCTGCTATTATTTTGTTATTCCTTGCACCGTAAAGGCTGCTTTGCTAACAAGAGTCCAGAGATACAGGTATTAGAATAATAACTATAATCAAAGAATCTTTGAAATTTTAGAACTTAGAAAATTTCGCTTCATCTGTAGTGGTTCAAGAGCCATTGCCCTACTCTCTGGGAAAGGAAAGTCAGGACTGAGGCAGAGTGCAGACTCTTAATTTTCCTTTTTGGTTAAATTCCAATGGTTTTACTCCTTATAAAATGAGAAGAGCATATAATGATTTTTTTCATTTGTTTCTGAAAGGAATAAAATACAACTGTACATCAGACTGTATTCCATCTGATACCTGATAGATTTTGGAAAGGGGCCTAAAGGTTTGCTATTCCATATCTGACTCTGATAGTTTCTTGTCAATTCTTTGAATTATCTTAAGTTCCTGTACCAAAACAGAGGATATGAACCTGGGTTAATTGCTAAAATATGATGTATTTTATTCTCGTCCCATATTTTTTTGACCAAATAAAACCCACTGGATGTCTTACGTCAGTGTAATTCTTGGAAATAATTCTGGTTTTAGAGGAATTGAATCTAGATGTGCTGATTTGGCACCCTTGTCTTGCTCTAATAACTGTCTCAGTGCTACTTTCTACTGTCATTTTCTTTTTCTGATCTATAGGCCAAAACAGCTATAGACCAATTTTTAGCTTTGGTTAGCTAAGAAGATTATATTAAGTTGAAAATGAATTAAAACTGATCCAAACCTAGTAAAACAATGTCAGTGTAGACATTAATTCTTGGTTTTCTCAGTTAATGTTTTATTGCCCAGTTTAGTAATGGTAAAAGTATAATAGGCGATATGAAGAAGAAGGATATGTTAAAAGGCCATATATTTGTCTGATTACTTGGAGGTGTGGTGATATTTTTTGTTTTCTCTTTGGGAGTCAGAGGAAAGATGTTACTATTCTTATTTTATTATACTGAAATATACTTTGATTATTTAGTACATAAACCTTGTAAATTCTGTCTTTGATTAGCAGAAAGGCATCAGTTCAAATGATGATGTACTTACATTCATAACTATAGTTCGTTCTTATGTTCATGCATGGCTTTGTATTTGAATTTTAAGCAAACAGCTTTAAGTAGGTGTTTATCTAAGGCACCACAGTCCTTTGCACTCTTCCCTGATACAACAGCTTACATAAGGGAGGGGGTCAGAAAATTTCTGAAAGCTGAGGACATTAAAAATGGGAAAAGAAGATCTAGTAATTCCCTGGAAAAGATTGTTTGGCTCTAGTAAAGACCTAAGAGGCAGACGTAGTTAGGGTTTGTGAAGTGTGTTGTGCTGAGGAAAGAAAAAAGAAAAGCCAAGAAGCAGTAAGGACTACTTCATAAATGCAAAGAAATACGGAAAATATGAATTCACCACTTCCTCTGTGACTATAACTAAAGTGTAGACTGAGGCAACAAATGTGATAGGAGTGTAGAAACAGATCCACATGAAGACTGATGCCATATCAGTCCTGAAACTGGCTGTTGGTACAGGATGACTCATGCCACCCTGTGTCAGGGAAGTTCATTGCACAGTATCTAGAAGGAGAAATTAATTACCAAGAGTACCCGTTACAGAAATCCTACCCTTTGCCTTCATGCAGCAGATGCTATAGGCAATATTCTGCTGTAACTTACTTGAAGTGATTCAATGAGCCATTAAAAGGATGCTTCGAGAATGCCAGCTTGTTATCATTAGGTCAGTGGCCACAGATTTATGGAACATCAGCCCACTGGGATCATTGTGTAATTAATTAAGGAAGAAAGTGGTGTTTCAACAGTGATAAGTAGTTGCCCAGAATAGAATTAGTCAAAAGACTTTTAGTGTTGTTGTACTGAAGGAGGTATGTGACTGTAAGAGTTAGAAAAGTTGTTGTGGTTTAGCCTGGCTGGATGCCAGGTGCCCTCCAAAGCTGCTCTATGGCTCCCCTCCTCAGCTGGACAGGGGAGAGAAAAATGCAATGAAAGTCTCGTGGGCCGAGATGAGGACAGGGAGAGATCACTCACCAGTTACTGTCATGGGCAAACAGATTGAACTTGGGGAAATCAGTTTAATTTCATAGAATCATAGGATGGAAAAGACCTCTAAGATCATCGAGTCCAACCATCCACCCAGCCACCATGCCTACTAAACTGTATCCTGAAGTGGCACATGTACATGTTTTTTAAACATCCCCTCCAGGGATGGTGACTCCAGCACCTCCCTGGGCAGCCTATGTCTTCCAGCACTGGGGGCTGACTACCCAGGGAATAACCAGTCTGACTATTAAAGACTGAGGTGAAGACGGCATGAAGTACCTCAGCCTTTTCCTCTTCCTTGTTGGCAATATTCCCCCCCACATCCAATCAGGGATGGATACTCTCCTTGGCCCTCTTTTTGTTGTCGAAGTATTTGTAAAAACATTTTTTGTTGACCCTTACAACAGTGACCAGCCTGAGTTCTAGCCGGGCTTTTACCTTTCTAATTTCCTCTCCGCATGACCTAGTGAGAACCCTGTACTCCTCGAGTCACCTGTCCTTTCTTCCATACCTGGTAGACTCTCCTTTTTTTCCTGAGTCCCAGCAAGAGCTCCCTGTTCAGCCAGGCCGGTCGTCTTCCCCGCTGGTTCATCTTGCGGCACATGGGGACAGCCTGCTCCTGTGCCTTCAAGACTTCCTCCTTGAAGAATGTCCAGTCTTCCTGGACCCCTTTGCCCTTCAGGGCTGTTTCCCAGGGGACCCTTGCAACCAGCGTCCCAAACAGGCCAAAGTCTGCCCTCCGGAAGTCCATGGTGGTGGCTTTGCTGGCCCCCCTCTTAACTTCACCTCAAACTGAGAACTCTACAATTTCATGGTCGATAAGCCCAAGATGGCCTCCAACCACCACATCTCCCACCAGTCCTTCTCTGTTAGTAAACAGCAGGTCTAGCGAGGCACCTCCCCTGGTAGGGTCACTTACCAGCTGCATCAGGATGTTATCTTCCACACACTCCAGGAACCTCCCAGACTGTTTCCTCTCTGCTGTGTTGTATTTCCAGCAGGTGTCTGGTAAGTTGAAGTTCCTTATGAGAACAAGGGCTAACGATTGTGAGACTTCTGCCAGCCTCTTGCAGAAAACTTCATCTACCTCTTCATCCTGGTTGGATGGTCTGTAACAGATCCTCAGCAGGATGTCTGCCTTGTTGGCTTTCCCCCTCATGTTCACCCGTAAGCATTCAACCTTGTCACCACAATCGTTGAGCTCTATACAATCGAAGCAGTCCCTAACATACAGTGCCACCCCACCGCCTCTCTTTCCTCACCTGTCCCTTCTGAAGAGCTTATAACCATCCATTGCAGCACTCCAGTCATGAGAGTCATCCCACCACGTTTCTGTGATGGCGACCAAGTCATACCTGTCCTGCTGCACAATGGCTTCCAGCTCCTCCTGTTTATTGCCCATGCTACGTGCAATGGTGTAGATGCACTAGAACTCAGCTATCGATCTCACCCCCAACCCCGGTGTGCCACGGCTGGGCTCATCTCTAGTGAGCCTGGTTATATCCCCTTCCCCCCTTTGAACCTAGTTTAAAGCCCTCTCGATGAGCCCCACCAGCTCGTGGGCAAGAATCCTGTTTTCCCCTTTGAGAAGGGGATTTATTCCCATTCAAATCAGAGTAGGGTAATGAGAAATGAAACTAAATCTTAAAACACCTTAAAATCAAATCTTATAACACCTTCCCCCCACCCCTCCCTTCTTCACAGGCTTGACTTCACTCCTGATGCTTTCTGCCTCCTCTCTCCAAGCAGCACGGGGGGATGGGGAATGGGGGTTACGGTCAGTTCATCACACATTTTCTCTGCTGCTCCTTCCTCCTCAGGGGGAGGACTCCTCACACTCTGCCCCTGCTCCAGGGTGAGCTCCCTCCCACAGGAGACAGTTCTCCACAAACTTTTCCAACGTGAGTCCTTCCCACAGGCTGCAGTTATTCATGAACTTCTCCAGCATGGGTCACTTCCATGGGGTGCAGTCCTTCAGGAGGAGGGTGCTCCAGCGTGGGTCCCCCACGGGGTCACAAGCCCTGACAGCAAACCCACACTGGTGTGGGCTTCTCTCTTAACGGGTCTGCAGGTCCTGCCAGGACCCTGCTCCAACGCGGGCTTCTCATGGGCCCACAGCCTCTGCCAGGCATCCACCTGCTCCAACGTGGGGTCCCTTCCACGGGGTGCAGCTGGATATCTGCTCCACCATGGCCCTCTGTGGGCTGCAGGGGGACAGCCTGCCACACAAACCCAGTACAGGTGCCTATCATCAAATAGTTAAATGTCTGCTTTCATTTAGTAAATTAGTTAATTAGTAAATTAGGGTTTTTAATTAGTAGTTTAAGTAGCTGATTATCTTGACATTTGCAAAAACTTTGGATGGATATCAGACATCTCTGCTGTATTTACCCAATCAAGAAATCAAGAAAGTGTAAGTGGTGGTTGTGATGAGACAAACAAGAAAATTACCTCATTTTTTAACTCCATGTTTTCTTTTTTTTGATTTTTTTTTTACAAATTTGGAAAGACATTGTTTTATGATGTCTTTAAGTTCATATTGACTTTTTATAGTCAGCTGGAGCCAGGCAGATGTAGGATATATGCAATGAACATGCTAGTGTCCTAGGCAACAACTGCATGTTAGATTAGAATTTAAGGAAGTTGTAAAATTTGGCTTTTATTTTATTTTAAAAATTCTTTTATTTCTGTTACTTTATTAAATATGGGACATGATTTCAATGATAAATGGAGAATAATGAAAAACTTCATTTAAAGGGCAAGATACGTTTGTCTAGTTATGCCATTTCTCTATGACACTTTTTTGTTCCTGCTTCAGAAGAGTAGATTTTCCATTTTATAGAAGTGCCTTATCTGACAGTACTGACAATTATTGTCAGTCCTGAGCATAAAAATTTTCTCATGAGAATAAAAAAATTCTACACTTTAAAATAAATTCGAGCTCAGCATGCTGTTTTCATTATAAGCATATCTTAAAACCATCAGGTTTTGAGAATCTTAAGATTCCTTTTGAAAGGGAAAACTTATTTTTATAATAAGGAGTTACTGCTATTTCAGGGTATTATATGACACATTTCATCTTCTTTTAAGTGACTTGGAAAGATTTGGGCCTTGGCCCACAAATAATTTATTCTGTATTTTAAAGGCTTGCTTGACTGGCTGCATGTCTCCATGTTTTTTTGGAAAAAAAAGATTTTTTTTTTTTATGACATGACATGGAAGCTATCTCTGAAGTACTGTGCCACAGCGGGACTTTTCTTTCTCCTTACTCGGCCAACTAGTGGAGTAGTCAAATATAGGATCAATTCTGTGGTACTGTTTAAACTACAGTAGCAGTGTGCATCATACAAAAGGAAGGCTTTTGTTTCTGAAAGTGAAATTGTATGTATTTTCTAAATAAATAATAATAATAAATAAATTTTAATATTTAACAACCTCTACATGCCATCCAATGAATAATAATTATTTCCTTGAAAACTGAAAGTTCTTTATACCGTTTAATAGGAATTTAACAGTCGCCAGTTAAGTTTACATAGTAAAGTGCATAAAGTGACTCAGCCCTTGGCATCAGCAAGAAGCTGTCTGAGAAATGGCATTGCAACTGCATGACAATTCTGTCACTGTTTTCCCTGAAATGGCAATTTGAGTTTGTTTTTCTTTTGTGCCAGCTATATGAAACAGTAGTTTAGGAAAAAAAACTCACGCCCCAAAGCACACACTAAATTTTTTCCAATGATATGTGGCAATTCTACTTTATATATAGTAGGATTTAGCATATAAAATTTCACATACAGGAGTTATACTTCTTTGAGAGTGGAGTTTTTGCGATTGCTTGAATTTGTATCAATAAAAGAACTAAATTGAGTTGGAAAGAAATTGGCTTTTATGAAAGCAAACTTACAGCCAGCTAAATCCCCTTCAAACACCGGTAAACATATCCTTACACTTTGATTCTATGTTAAGCACCTTTTTTTACCTTTTAAATCCTTCTGAACCTGTGCTGAAAACTACTACCATACTATAACATTACTGAAGAACATGGATTTTGGCATGAAGCTAATTAGTGGAAAATCTGGAAAGATAGTTCAAATATTGTCCGAAGTTTTTTTAAAATACACTTTGTTTTTTTTAAAAGTACTCAAATTTGTATTCAATGTGCGTGTTATGTTCCATGAAGTAAATGTATCTCTAAAATAAAAATTGTATGAAAGATGGATTTTTCTTCTTTGTCTGCATTTGGGCCAAAGGTCTGTTTTCTATGAAACTTATGTCTGTTTTAACTTAAGCAGTAATTTCAACTACTTCACTATATTGATTACTAGTTAAAAATAGTTTGCTGCATTGTGTATAAATAGCCCAATGAATACCTGGAAAGTCACATAAATATTTTATAATATTAGGGACAAAAGACTTGCATAACATCAGTTAAGTAAATGTCGCATTAAAATACCATCGCTGTTTAAGGAAGCCCAATTGTAATTGCTCAAATGGCAGTTTGGTTTTTCATGTATCTTAAATTCTTTTTTATTTCTCTTTTTGCATTCAGATGCTGAAAACTCTGCAGAGTTCAGTCAAGTGCATGTGAATACACATGTTTGCGTGCACCCATGCACTTACGCAGAGTGTTTCTGATTTTACCGCCCTTTTGTTACTGTCTTGGTACTTTGACTTTCCACACTTTGACTTCCACTGCTTCACATTTGAGTGTGAACTTCCAGGGGGGGTGAGGGGGTGTGTGTGCGTTCTTTTATGTTTTAAATTACTCAGAATTTCCATGTGCTTTTACTTGACTTGTGGTTGTGAAGATCATGCTTGGCCCATGGGATCTTACACTATGCCGAGAGGATGTGGAGTTTTGTCAGCCAGGGAAATATGTCTGGCTTTTTTTTTTTTTTTTCTTCAGCAGCTCTCATATGCTTCTCTTCTTGTGTGGTCTCACTAAACGGAGTATATTTAACAGAAATACTCTCCCTCTCTATCTTCTGTGTGCTGCTCTCTTTTAAGCAGACTGTGTACAAGAAATCCGAGATCCAGAAAATTTTAGTCCTGACTGAAAACAGGGTAGTGTTACATAGAAAGGTACTTTAATAGTTGTACATTCCAAATTTATAACAGCATTCCACATTCTGGTTATGCACAACTATTAGTAGATCTGCAGTTACCGATAAACACCCCAGCTATATCTTTTTATGGGTATTCTGTGCTTTCTTTTTGCAGGCACTGCTACAATCTACAGTTCAACAGCAAGAAGCAGCTATTGAAAAGCAATATATACTAGCAATTGAAAAACATTTTCACAAATGTGAAGAACTTCTTAATGCTCAGGTATGGATGTGCACATACAAAAATCCTGGTGATTTTCTTTTAGTTTCAACTCTTTTCTGTTTGTAATACTATTAACATGTATGATCACCAAAGATAATACATAATCTTTCATCTTATGTCCTCAGCATAACAGTAAACACAAGTATTTAAAAGTGCAAAATAAGTAATGACTCTTCATCTGTTGGGATCAAAGGTTTTTTATAAAATTTAAACCTGCTTGGAACAGGTTCAAGAAGAGTGCAGCACTGAGAAAAAGTCTCAGAGCAACTTAGTACTTACTCCTTTAACAGCTGCCACTTTCTGTAGTCTTGGAGAAAACATGCAATTATTTTAAATTTGTGTAGTTAAATGCCGGATTTGATTGTATGGGATTTGCATGAAGTGTTTTCCAATTTTTTTGGTGCTTCTTAGACACAAACATCTGTTATCCAAACCTATTTTTATTTCACAGAAATCTTACATAAAACTTAGCTATAAGGAATTATGTAATTTTCAGAAATATATACACATAACTAGGCTTATATTGGATCATTTAACATGAGTGAAAGCACACTGCACAGCAAGTATTTGGAATCACATCAATTACTGATGAGTATCTGAACAGTGTAAACCTGGTTTGTTATTGAAAATATCTTGGTTTAACTTACGTACAGTTCTTGAACTAAAATAATAATGAACATCAGTGTGTAAGTTTAAAAGAAAAAAGATAATTTGCTAATGGTATCCTGAAGCTGTTTATATGGCAATTAACAGCTACCTTTTAAGTATTGTTAGCAAGATTTCTACTACAAATACAAAGGACAATAATTTGTTTATTTAATTTTCTTGGAGTGTATTAAACCTAAACACATCAGAAGTCCACTTGAAATATTCCACCAGTATTTCCAGCAGTGTTTTATGACTGTTTCACTGTTCTGACCATATTGATTAACACTTAGTGCAAACATGTATTAAATATATAAGGGTTTCTGAAATGAACGTATTGTTTACAGACTTGATGTCATTTCTGAATGTTAAAAAGGAGTGAATCTCATGAACTCTGGAAGAATTACAGGAAGATTTTTTTAGGGTGTACTTACATATTGAGCAAAAATATTGCTCCTGTGATCTGTTACATTTGCATTGCAAACCAAAAGGTAGGACGGAAGTGTGAAAATGTGTTCAAGAGGTTCAGATGTACCTGAGGAGAACCCAACAATATAAGGGACCTTGGTTGTAGGACAGAAGAGTACTTACAACATAACACAGTGCCCAGTTCACATCATGTCTACATTTAATGCAATTTAACACCCCCTTTGGATCCTAGAAAAGGTTTACGTTTTGTTCACAAACTTCCAAATAATTTCTCATTCAACTCAATCAAAGTTTACCACCTTTAATTGTTATATAAAACTGCGATTTTGAAGCGTAATCAAGTAGACAAGTGTGAGTGCTTATGGTAGAACTACCAGGTTTAACAAAATAGGATTTATACTGGTGAATTTTCACTCATAAGTCTTCGTTGGAAGAGATCTGAGAAACGTGTAGTATGTTTTCATTCTTTGTGAATGCATCTATTCTTAAATGTATGCTGTGGTGTTTGTTTTAACATTTGGTTTTGTTTGAATTATTTTGTTCTGTGCTAACAGTGAAGATTACTGATGCAGTTACTAAAGATTGTGCTCCAAGTTGATTAATATTCAATGTTACAGGATTGTACATGCATATCCACCTTTACATGGAGAGTTATGAGTACCTATATCACTGTAAAGAACTTTTGTTTTGATGCAACAGTAATGACACAGTGTAAGTATGTTCCGTACACAATCATGGCTTCTTTTTTTTTGTTCCCTTCTAATAGTCTTGCCTTACAAGCAGTATTTTGCCTTCAGATGTCTAAGCCCACATAAAACTTGTCAACCCACATAATTTTTTGTCCTCATTTGCAATTCCTTCTAGATTTTCTGCTGTTTTATTTCCGCTTCCACAGAATCAAGATTATTTCATGTAATAATTCCTTCCTCACGCTTTCTCCCAATCCCATTTTCCCCCTAAATTCCATACCCCTCCCTCCCAAAAAACTCTCTTTTAGAAGGAGGAAAGGCTGTTTTTCTCTGCTTGTCTTTAACCCATCGTTGGAATTTATTTAAGTTTCTGATTTTGAAGCTGTATTTCATCAGGCTGTTGTGCCTGTGATGGAGATGCATGTGAAAGTCTGGCTAGAGAGGTATCATACTGCTGATACGGTCAGTGTACAAGTCTTTATCTTCCAGGACAGGGGAAGATCTGAAAGGCCTAGTTCTGTGGTTCTGCTTCAGCTTCCTGCCAGACAAATCTCTGCAATTCATCTTTGATCGTGACATGTGAGGTTTTGCAGCATACTGGCTAGCTATAGGTCACATCATCATTACCTACAGGAGGGAACCATCAGCCGGTCAAAACAAATTGTCTTCAGTTTTGTATCTTGTTTCGAGTCTGTCAGCTATCTTTTCACTGTACTCTTCTGCTAGATCTAACTCCATAGGTCTGCGGTTTAGGACATTGCTAAAATTGCAGAAACTTCTCCAAAGTAAAATTCTGAGCCATTTTCTATTCTGGCCCTTCTGACAGATGCCTTCCCCACTGATTCTAAAGTAAAAAAGTTCTGGTCTATTTTCTAGTTTAGTTTCATTTGTTTGGGGTTCAGTATACTCTCCGACATACTGTACTGAACTGCCTCTCAGTGAAGTGTCCTTCTGCATTGATCGTTACCACTATCCATTGCTTTTGAAACAAGCACTTGAGAGATGAGCTGGCAGTATCAGTTACTATTCAGTTACTGCCCAGAGATGCCAAGTATTTCTATATCTACCCTTTTCTCAGTCCATTAATGTCACTTGTCTTGAATATCCGATCTCAAAGGTTCCCAAGGTCTGGAGCTTATGGGTCCCCTTCCCTCTTTCCTGGAATGTGTTGAAAGGACCGGTTTTCTCAATGAAATCGATGATGACTGTAATGGATGCTTCCTGGAGAACAATCTTTAGGGCTGCTGTTCTTTTCAAGGAAATACACTCTCATATCAACATTTCAAGAAGCAAACCAGGCATTCTCATGGCATATTCAGGGGCACAGGGTCATGGTGCCCTTCATCAATGAACAGGGCAATGAGAACTCTTATCCTCTATGCCAGGAATCAGCAACATCATATAGTGAATATTTAGGAAAGTAACATATGTCAGTTGTACGTTTGTAGCATTTAAGGATATCAGAGAAAATGTCATTGGAAAACACATGTCAGTTGATTACAAGTTGGAAAATAAAAAATTTCATCCTTAGCTTTTTCTGAGACACAAACATATTTGATGTTGCCTCTTGAAAATGCCAATTTTGATCTTATGGTTTGACTTGTGATGTATGAAAACGCATACTGAAAACCATGATTAACAAACTTTTTAATAGGATTTTTTAATACTCAGAAAACGAAGCCACATGTAACATCAAGATAATGTAAGTGCTTCAGTATGGTCAGATATTGGTCATTGCTAGAAGTGAGATGCCACATAGGGTAAAACAATATGTATCTTGTAAAGTATGAATGTTAGAAGCAAAAACAATTAAAAACCCCCAAACAAAACCCCAAAACAAAGCAGACATCTGACATTAAAATTTATCTCTCTGTGAGATTACTGACAAATTTAGATCACAGTTCTACCTTCTTTAGTAAGCGCTAACAATCTTTCATGACAAATGAGACATGGAAAAGGTCTACAGGCTATGCATACTTCGATTTTTAGGGAGAAAGAGCAGCAATTTTTTATACATGTGTAAGTTAATGAAATAGGTCTCATACTTACGGAGAAGTATTGTTTCGAAACGTCACTGAGACTTTGTAACTAAGATATTGCCTGGGCTGGGTGCTGGAAGCAGCTAGCAGAGGCAGGTATCACTGGCAATAGTCTGCTGTTCTGTACCACAGTATGTGGAATAGAGTGACTCTCAGCTTTCCCTGTTCTAAAATGTTTGATTAGAAACATCGAAGTGTGTTTTTCTTCTGGAAATAGAGAAGACATAGAGACTCAGTTACTTTACAAGGCATGGACCATAAAAGGCACCATAAAAAGACAGACTAAGTAAGCATCTATTATTTAGAAGTATTTACTATGTAGGACCAGGATATTCTAAGGAATTTTCTCATTTAGGTTGCGAGACCATGAACGTGATAGTATAAAAGGAATGACCTGTTTTCACTGGAAGCCCAGAAATGATGAAGTATCAGAAGTTTCTCTCACTGTTCAAAATAGATGGTTTTAAAAATGTAGACTATATTGAGGTAGATTTTTATATTCTTTTTAAAACAGTCAATGATCTGTGTATTAAGGTAAAATAAATTCTTAAATACCTACAGCAAATCACTTTTTTTTTGTCAGAAAACATTTTCCCTCTATTTATTTACCTTGCACTTTTCTTTCCTTACCTTTTGTGGGGAGAAGTGAGCAAGAGGCCGTATGGTGCTTTGCTGCCGCCTGGGGCTAAACCGCAACAGTGGCACACAAAAAGGAAAGAACTCAGTTAAATGCTTCCTCTGCACTTTAACAAATTGATATTTTTCATGATAATTTTATGTGAAGCTATGAAACAAAACTCTCATTTGTAGATGCAACAGCATTTAAGATAAGTAGAGTTAGCCCCATGTCCTTAGTTCTTTTTCCACTCTACTTTATCGTGATGTTGGCTGTCATTTGTATGACAAATAGTAGTTAAAAATCTCTCGAATGGGGCACCAAGTCTCGTGCCTTTTTTTGGAGACACACTCAGAAAATTACAGATTCAGCTTCAATTTGAAAACAGTTTGCTGAAAGGTCAATCAGAGTAGAAGTCCCATTTGATAGAACTCTGTTTTTTGAATTGTATGATGCTTCCAAGAACAGCTTGTGGACACGCAGAAGACTGGTGTGACAATAGTAATGAGCTGCTGGAATGTGATTTGTGCCTTGCCTTCTCCAGTATTTGGATGATACATTTTGATGTGTTTTGCATAGCCTTCTGTGAAGAGTACCAGTAAGTCCCCTGACAATTCCTAAAATGTCAAATGTGAGTAGTACTTCTCTTGTATAGCAAGTGATTGTTTGTTTGCCAGAGAAAATATTTATTTCATTCAACAACTTAGTTTCAGAGTCAGGAAATATAATTTTCTATTGTTTCAAATCTTGTGTTCATATCTACTCATAATGTGCAGCATGTTTCTATAATAATGCTTTATTTTATGAACTTTGATTATTTATTTTTTCCCCTCTTGTAAACAAAAGAGGTTCTGTGTTTTTCCCATCTAATGGTAGTAATTGTGAAATCTGTTTAATGCCTGATCTCAAAGGGAGCATATGCAAACTAGATTCTTAGAGAATTTTGTATATTTGCATTTTAGGAGACATTAGCCAATTTTTGCAGTGACAGTGGTAGGTACTTGAATAATACTGAAGACTTGAAAAAAAATGAAGAATGCAGTGGATGTAACCTTTCTGGTTCATTAGTTCCAAATGTGATAGGTTTGGAAGTTCTTGAGAGTGTTTATCATGTCCCCTTTTTTGGGTGTTTCCTTTCAGTTCTCAGAATCTTGCAGCTGCTGCTGGGGGAATAACTGTTAAATGAAGTACTTCCTATCAGTCATTCCTATTATGTTTTCGCCTAATTCACTTTGCACCTTTCCTCTCATCCTCAAACACAGTTCATCTAGACGTGTCTTATGAGGTCTGCTGCTCTTCTGCCAAAAGCGAAGTTAGAATAAAGAAGTTCTGAGAAAGTCTCTGGTAGTTACTGGTTATGTAAAGGAGGGGAAAAAAAAAAAGTATTTATTAGAATCCTGTCGTCAACTGGAGTCATTTATTCCTAAATTCATAATATCTCCATGATTTCTGCAGAGACAATTAGAGTGAAAAGATCAAGAATCAGCTGTTCCTGTGCTGAGAAAGCCTTTTTTTGTTTGGGGTTTTTTTTTTTCCCTTAAATCCTGAAAAAGACTGATTTATCCTCGCTCTGCGTTTTCGTTTTGTATGTGTTGACTTTGTATCCAGTATTGCTTAATATTTACATCCCAAAGTACAAGTTACGTTGCTAAGATCCAAAGGCATATCTATTTTTTTGAAAAAATGTAGATCTTTAATGGAGTTTTTTTAACTTCATTTGAATCTGCCCGCTATCGCAAGCTAGTTAAAGGCTGATTTTGCACTCCCTTTGCACTTTTAATTCAGCCAGGATACTCTCAGAGTCTCAACGAAAAATCCTATTTGAATATTGCATTTGCTTCCTTGGATTTGTCAAGTTCCACTTGAAAGTGGATCTGTAGTGTGATTTTTGCTTTCTGCCTCTTGCTTATGTAACAAGTTTCCTTAAAATCTTCATTACTTGTTATGAATTTGTATCAACTCTTGTCCATACTGAACAACTAAGTAATACAGTATGATTTTTCTCCTCAACTATTTTTCAATCAGCTCTTGTTGAAAAAAATTTTTTTCCTTCCTTCTGCTATCTTCCATTACTCAACATTTTTCTGTTTATGTTGCTCGTATTTGGGGAGTTAATTTCCTTTTCTTTTTTCTGATATATGGAGCAATTCCGTGAGAAGTCATACAGGCTAGGAAATTAATTAGATCACAAAACCAGAAGGGCTAACGACTACTTTTTTCATATTTTTACTGAGGTTCCTTATCTCTGTATCCTTAGGACCTTGAAGTTTGTGGGTTTTTTAGTGGTCTCTATTACTATGTATGCTTTCTGAGAGAAGTATTTTCACTATGAAATGATTTTGGATAGCTTCTTACTTTATAAACAATAAAGCATATATGCAGCAAAATGTTTTAAGTTTAATTTCAGTCTCTGATGTGCCTCAAATTATACAGTTTGCGTACTGTCTGTATACTGCTGGATGGAACTCTAAGGAGGAGTATAGTTATAGTTATTTCATTACTGCTATTATAATTTTTCTGTATATTTTCTTTATATTTTAATTGTTTTAACTTTTCTGGTTTAATAATGTTTTGCTGATTCCTGAGCATTCTCTTTGAAAGGTTTTGCTGCTTTGTTAGCCACTTGGACCTCAAACTGGCAAAAAGATACAGTTCAACCATGCAGTAATAAATTATAATTTGAGGAAGTGGAAATATGTAACAGATGTTGGAATTCTTCAGACCGATTTTCCACCTTCCGCTGCCAAACACTCAGATGCCACAGATAGTGAGGACAGTGTAGGAAACCAGTTATGATTACCAGATCTTGTCATTTGACTTAGGGATAGTTTAGCAGCCATGAAGAAAAGATGCAGTATGAAAGAATATGCTGTTAAATATAGCTAGGCTTTCTACAGGAGCAGAAAACTATTACTGGTGTTTTATTAAGGTTGCCTTTTTCCTCAGGATAATATTTTGAATAGGATGTAGAAATGGACATGTTTTGATAACATTACAAAATCATGATGCTGTAACTGTGTATTTTTATAATGTCACCTCCCTCTCACACAGAGATAATGTTTCCCATGACCTACTGTTAGATTCCTTCATAAGAGTCAGAAATTAAAGTAGAACTTTGTGGGTTAAGAAGGTTTCTCGTTAAAATACGTGAACAAATTTGAATTGGTGAATTCTTGAAAAGCCCCAAATGGTGGTTTATTTCTCCTTCTGATGAATGAAGTACTGAAACATTTACTACACGTTTCTGAAGATAAGATCTCGAGGGACAGGGATTGTTCTGTGTCTGTACAATGTGGTTTCATTAGGTTAAAAAATTCAGTAGATTTTTGTTACAAGAAAAAATGGTGGTTCACTGAGGGTGAATTAGACAAACGTATGTCTTAATACAGTTTTTCAGAATGATGCCATTAAAAGAAGGCTTCAAGTGCCATTTCAAGTGTGAAAATTTTTTCCTCAGATGAAGGATCTATTACAGTGTGAAATGTCATTGTTTTGTTGCAGTGATGCTACAAATAATGTAAGCTCTTTCTTCTGTTTAGTGTTAGAATATTCAGGTTAGCTTTGGTTGTTCTGTGATGTTGTCTGCTGTTTTGTATTTGAATGATTAGCTAACTGAATAGTTCTACATAAGCTATGAAGAGCAGCTAACAAAATTAATTTATCCATACTGAATTTGGTGATCCATGCATGATGACTTAGTATTGTGAAGGAACAAGTCTGCGGAAATATAGATTAGATGCCTATTATTTACAGCAAAAGGATTACATCCTCATTTGTGGATGAAATCCTGTACTTATTTCCTTTTAAATAAAACAGTACAGGGCCCAGGAAGAAACTATCTATATTTTTAAAAAGCATTTCAGTTCATGCAAGACAGCCTATATTCTGTTTATCTTTAAATTTTGCAGTTTAGGATTAACAGGAATGTGCAAGGAATTATAACCCTACTAAATTAGAGTTATTAACAGCTTTAACACAGGATTTTAGCTGTAAAATAGCTCATATCCTGCATTATTTCATTCACTCCATGAATTATTATAATATATACTATTTAATCCTTCCAAAGATGCTTACCTGAAAGAAAAATGTCATGATTCCTCAGAAATAAATTTAATATATAAAATAACAAAAAAGACTTGACTAGTTGCTATTGTGATTAAAGCTGTTTACAATGTCTTCTGTGACTCACATTCCAGGAAAAAAAGAAAGATTTTTTGATTTCTTTTTTACAGGAATCAAGAAAAACCACAGGACCTCTGTATTTATATTTGAATCTACATCAAACAATTTTCATTTGGAACCATTGCCTAGAGAACTTCTTGCAGGGAGGAAAACATTATAACCTATTTTTGAATGTCTTTTGTTTTCAGTTGATTTTCAGAAAACACTTCTTGACCCTCTCTTGCTACTTTCCAAAGAGTAGGGTAGAAATACTAATATTTCTCTCCACTTCAGAATACCACTTTTCTAAAATGCTTGGAGTTTTTTCTTTTATTGGAAAACACTTTCTTGTGTCTCATTGGGCCATTTTGTCTCACTACAGTTTGGTCTGCAGAATTTTGACACATCAGAATTTTACACTCTTAACCCTATATTCCCTGTCTAAGGAATAAAAGGAAGCAAATTACAGCTTTGTCAGAAAGAGGGCTATGTAAGGGTGCTGGGCTATGGAAATTAGTTCAGGCAAAGTGATGCATTAAAGAGCTGTACTGTTTGTTGTAGCTAACATAAAGGTTTTTAGATCTGGCAGAGTATCTCTGCATAGTGTTCTACTGTATACTCTGCCTTATAGATAACGTGCACAATGTGAGTGTGCAGCCTAGCAAACATACTGGCTGAATACTTTCTTGTTGCACTGAAGTGGAGTTTTCACTTGAGATTTATTTTGGCCTCACACTGATTCATTGACCATATTTTCAGTTCAGGACATTTTATTTTAGTTTTTTTTTTTAAGATTATCTCTAGCCATAGCTTTTCATCAGTTTCTCGTTTTGCAGTTTAGTCCAAAGAGTCAGTAAGGTATACACATGTAATGACAGCTGGATAATTGGATTCAAAGACTTAGCATGTTTAGAATTTTCTTACCTGTTTTCTGGTTCTTGGATTGTTGATTAATAAAGGAACCCCTCACTGCAACTTCCATTTCAAAACTTCATGGGCACTGTCTTGCAGTCTACACAGGGTAGGTGTTTTTTCTGAAAGTAAGGCTTCATAAGTCTCCATCATAAATTTCGCACGAAAATTGGAATACACGACTATTTTTCATAGGACGGTTAGGTCTGATGAACTCATTAGCCTACTTACAAGAGGCTGGTCACTCTTTTTTTGAATGCTTTTATTAGATTTACTTGGTGAAGCATGGCCTCCTTCTCTGGAGATATTCAAGACCCGCCTGGACAAGGTCCTCTACTGCCTACTGTAGGCAGGAGAGTTGGACTAGATGACCCACAGAGTCACATTCCAACCCCTACCATTCTGTGATTCTGTGATTCTGTGACAATATTCTCTTGACAGGTTCAATTACCAGGAGACCTCCAACTTTGATGTTCAAATAAGCCTAAGAGAAACTGGCCTCTGTAATGCTTGGGAATCAAAATTCAGTGTATACATAGCTCAGAGTGGTGCCTCAAGTCTCAACACTCTTCCTTTGTTCCTTTAATACTGTCTAATAGAGAGAGGAACATGTCCATAATTCTTACCTATGGAAACTGGAAATGCTGAATGAGATTCATTCAACTCTCATGCTTTCTATAGCTTTTATTCCTGTTGAGAAGGGGAGGGGGTTATAAGTTTGCTTAGTTGTAGGCATTTATCTCTCTGTATATGATCTTTAATTCAGCAGTGCCCTGTATTGTTAAGAGACCTTTGCTATAGCTGAACAAAAATCTGCAAGCCAAGTAAATGAACTTAAAACATCCTGTTATTTCCTGTTAGATGAAAATACAAGAGCACTTAAAAGGTCTCAAATGTATGAATGCTGAAGTGAAACTGTCACCTTTGATGTTTTTAACCTTCAACTCCCTTTAATAACTTCATCTGAAAGACCAACTGAGGAAGCACTGACTGTACGTAAAGTTCATTGTGGCCATTTAGTACCAGGGTCATTCTGCATATGCCTAGAAAATTAACTTCTGCTTAGAAGGTATATGTATTATTTTTAAATCTGAATTACCAAGCTAGTTGCCCTAATTGAAAGACTAGTTTCAGAGGGATTACAGTAGCTTGCTGCGCAGAAACATTTAAGCTATGAGCTTGGAGTTCTATTCATACGTTTATTAATCATTTTCTTTGCATTGCTGCTTTTTTCAAAGTCTGTCAGAATGCTGTCATTGTACAGAAATCGCTAAAATTTCCTCCATAGCTCTCTGTAGCATAAAAGAGGGAATGCACAGAATCCTTTACTATCCATAACTTCCCAAATTTTCTGCTCAAATGTTATGCATAATATAAAAACACCTCAATATCTGAGTATGCCTTTGAAAGATCTGTGCTTCTGTAAGAAGGAATTCAGATGGTAAGGTGATGCATTCTTTTCTATAAAATGGATTAATAATACCACTGAATTCACTTTACATCATTTGAAGAAGTACAGCTTTCAAGGAGATTCCATGGCTCCGTATGAGGGCTAATAACTGCTGTGAAAAACTAGAAGTTCTTGAAAAGTAATCAAATTGCTTAAGAATTACATGCGGAATGGAAGCTTCCATCCTTCTTGTTATATCTCTGCTAACCATGCGATATTTCAGGGAGAAGCTGTTCACATACTATTATATTCTGCTTTGTCTGTTTCCAGTTACTTATTTCTTTTAATATAATTTATGTAATTTAATAGCCAAAGGTATGTTTCTCTCTGAAAAAGAAAACTATTTGGTGAAATATAAATTCTAAAGCCAAATAAACAGTTCTTCAAGGTATTTCTTGAGGACTGGGACAAGAGAATTTGCGCTACTGGGTTGCATGGACAGCTCTTGCAACATTTGTGATGGTATATGAACCTTTGGAAGTTCAGATATGAAGTAGCCATTTATGGAAGGATTATTCCACGTGAATAAACATTAAAATTATAATAGGAAGGGACATGCCAAGCTCTTCACAAGAGGCTTACAATCTTGAAATTATGAATTTTACATTTCCATGAGAAATGGGGATGCTGTGTAATGTATAAGAAGTTGCACTGAAATATGCCAGAAGACAGTAGATTTTATTCTGAAAGCATTCTAAATGTGCTTACAAATCGTTACACCTAGTATCTCGGAAAATAGGAACTAGTGTGTTTTTATATACAGATACAATTTGTAATACAGTTCTTACTGAATGTTTATGAATTCCGTAAAACTCAAAATGCAATACCATATAGATTTTCTAACCTGCCAAGGAAATAGGAAATCCTAAGCTCAATTAAAGTAATCATACTGTAAATGGCAGTCACAGTACACATTAATGGTAATTTTTTACTTACTAGGCAAACTTTTCTGTAGTTAAAGTGGCAAGCAAAAAAGTATATTGTATTTTAAAGATTGCCCTTTCTGCTTCCAAAAGATGCAAACTGGTTTCTGTTATACTGCTGTCTATATTTCCGGTTGTTTGGTGTGCTGTAACTCCATGGAACTGATATGTCCAGGTGTTGTTAAACTCCTTATTACTGTAACAGCCAACTGGAATAACATTTTCTTGTTTTGTACCAAGAGTTGATCTCTGGATTTAGTTGTGTGCTCTTCTTTGCAATGAAGGAGGTACGTTTTTGCTTCAGAGCTGTATTAAAGATCAGAACTTCTCAGGTTTCCACGTGATAGAATAAGTTTTGGTCCTGATGTCTCTGTTTTTCAGGATTCTAGATCTACCACGGGTTTATGGAAAGTAAACTGCTGTGTAGTGAGGTGGGCATTGTGCAGAAGGCTGTTGTCATGAAAGTATTTCATCTGCAGAGAGAACAGACATTAGTTCTCTCCATTGGCTATGTATACATGTGCTATATTGTATTAATACAAATGTCTGCGTTTTTTCAGGACTTCCAGGATGGGCTTGAATGTCGTCTTATACATATATGCAAAATGAAATTTCTAAAACTGCCCTGAAGTTTAAAGGCTAAAAATTGTAGTCCCATGGAGAATGTTGTAAAATACATCTGGTAACTGGCACATTATGGCAGCTTGAAATATGCATACACAGTCCACATATCTAACCTAGAAATCTGATGGTCAGGGTCAAACTGGAATTAAATGCCTGCAACTCTTACACTAGGAATTCTAATCTTGCTGAACAAGTTGACTGCCATTCTGTTGTAAGCTCTCCTTAGAAAGTCCCTGACTGAAGCAAATAAAATTTAAGCCTTTTAACTGACATTGGTAAACTTTGATTTGTGGCATATGTCTGATAAAATATTTGTAAATGTTCTGTCTTCTATTGTGTCATTCTTTCAAATGAAAGTGAAGTAACAGATTTGTAGTCTGTGCACTCAGTCAAGTGAAGAGTCATGGAAATCATTTAACTAGAAAAATCCGTTTATTGTTTCACATTTGAGTTACAGGGGAAAAAAATAATTTCTATAAGTGCCCTGATAGTTAAAGGTAATGTCTGAAAATACTGAGTCCACAAGAAAAATTAGTTACACATCATTAAGTATAACCATGATGTGCATTTCACCACTCCTTCCACAGGTGTTTTCCATTAGAATATGTCTGCTCCATTCAGACCTATTTTAAGTAAATTCACAAGGAAATGCCTCTTTACATGTTTATCCTGGAAGGGCAGATAGGTGTTTTATTTTATAAAACAGTCTAGAAGTTTTCTATTCTATTCTTCAGATGAAAAAATATTTTTCAGAACATAGTATTGCAGTTTGGTAATGTATTTCTAGCTTCCATTAGAGGCATTTATAATTAAAACATAATAAAATTCATGACACAGAAATGACTGTTTCTTAGAAATACTGTTGAGAGGGGTATTTGCCTGCATAAGCATTTGCGTAAAAATTTTATGTTCATTATATACCCTTTTATTAATATAAAACTCCACTGTTACACTTTTGGTGAGCTTGTAAAATATTATTATGTATTGATACTAGACTTTTAAGGTTATAATGCATCATCTCTTAAATAACATGTTAAAAATGTGTACTGGTTTGCTAGCAATTATCTCATGACAAATACCTGACATCAATAGTTTCCAGTAATAATTTTTAGGTTTGGAAAGCAGCTTAGCTCTTACAGACAAACCTCACGTCTTTCAAACAGTTTACTTGGCTTAGTGAAAAACAGATAAATGGGTTGGGTTGTGACTGAGAATGGTGACAGTTTATACATCTACATATGGACAACTTGGTTGCTTTATTTCAGTGTTCATTTTCTCCTTGAAAAAAAGTTTTGGATTCCAAGAAAATCAGAAGAAACCCGTATTCTGTTTTGCTGTCATTTTGTGGCTTTCAAAGTTCATGCTGTCACAAATGGTTGAAAAAAATACATTTGCTTTCTGCCCTCTGTATGTATAACTGAGAAGTAGTTAAATCATTTAAATAATTAGAACAATTTAAATTCTGCAGCTGTTTAAATGAAATCTTTAAAGTGTGGTGTTACAAAATCTGTAAAGACGGTCTAAGTAAGTGTTGCTTTTATATAGTGGGGTTTTTTTTCAACTTCTTTCCTAGTACTCTTCAGACTGAGAGGAAATATTAGATAATCATGAAGCTAAACATTTCTTATTATTGTAATTTTTTTTTCTTGTCGTGAAAGCAATTAAGGGAGTGCTGTATATGTCATTTAACTGAATCTACGTTCTAAGTCATTTTATTTCTCCCAATAGCACCAGCGACTCCTTGACATTTTGGAAGTAGAGAAGGAAGCGTTATCAGAAAAGATAGAAGAAGCTTTGATGCAGCAGTCGAAGAAACACAAGGTATTGCTTTTATTTGCAAGAAAAACGGGGTCTGATCTTAATCATGGAGTTCGTTGGGAATGATCCTGTCACAGTCATTGACAGGAAGAGGAAGCTTTGTCAAGCACTTTTTTCTTTTTGAAATTATTTTTAGCCGCTCCTCTATTGCGAATTGCAGTTTAATTTTTCATAACTTTTACAGGAAGCACTTGACAAATGTTTGGATGAAGAAAGACAAAGAAGTAAGGAGGCTGTGGCAGCTGCTGCACAGGTATCTCTTGTTAAGTAGTAGACGTGCAATGTGGATTCCATGTGTGTCGTTACTATTGTCAAGTTCAGCAACTCCTTGTTTCATAATTAAATTGGTCAAACTCTGTGTTCTCATCTGTGTTTAAAATATGCTAGTTCTATAAATCATGAATATATCTGCTGTATTATAGGTGTATATATATATATATGTATTTTATATATATATATATTTGTATATATAGAGGGCTGGAGCACCTCTCCTACAAGGACAGGCTAGGAGAGTTGGGGCTGTTCAGCCTGGAGAAGAGAAGGCTCCGGGGTGACCTTAGAGCAGCCTTCCAGTACCTGAAGGGGGCCTACATGAAGGATGGAGAGGGACTTCTCACAAGGGTGTGTAGTGATAGGACAAGGGGGAATGGCTGTAAACTAAAAGAGGGTAGATTTAGATTAGATATTAGGAAGAAATTCTTCACCATGAGGGTGGTGAGGCACTGGAACAGGTTGTCCAGAGAAGCTGTGGCTGCCCCCTCCCTGGCAGTGCTCAAAGCCAGGTTGGATGGAGCTCTGAGCAACCTGGTCTGGTGGAAGCTGTCCCTGCTCGTGGTAGGGGGTTTGGAACCAGATGATCTTTAAGGTCCCTTCCAACCCTTACCATTCTATGATTCTGTTATATGCCTTTATACAGATAGTCCAGGTAACTTCTATCTAAGATAGCCTCTGAATTAGTTCATAACAAGAAGCCACAATATTACACTTGAGTTGTTGGTGTTACCTAAATATCTTGTTTCATGGTCTTTTAGTCAACAACAGCAATACATCTGGATTTGAAGAGCTAGGTGGCAGGGTCCACTGGTGATCTTAATAAGACAATTAGCAGTGTCTTATTTAACTTTTGTTAAATATGGTCATTTTCAGTGAGGGCAGAACTATTTTATAGATTGTATAAAAATTTGGACATTTTAACAGATTTTCAATTATTTTATTTACATTGCTATTTAACTATAAGTGAACATTCACATTTTAAAATAAGATTTCTTCAGTCTATTTTGTTATTAAGTGCATTGTGGTTAGGACAGTAATTTTGTAAATGTTAAGCTATCTCCCATTTCTAATACTGATCTAGAATCCGGTACAAAATTTCAGTTGCATGTAATGATCTGGGAAAACTAGTGATGTATGTTACCTAGCACAGTTGGTTAGGCTGTATTATCGTTTCCTGTATATCTTCATATGTTCTGTATTTACATTAGCTGAGCACCTCTCTGAATATTATTCATTAATACAAGAAACATCTGTTACAGGGTTGATATCTAGGGGAAAATGTGTATATAATCAAATATCTTTAATTAATAGTGCATTTTTTAATTTACATTTTTATTATATTTCATAAATATCTAAAAAAAAATAAAGTCCCAGCAAATTGCAAGAAATAGCTTTATTTGTAAGCGTAGGTATTTGAGGAAGCCAGTATTTTTTCCCATTTATAACTTCACTTGACCAGTTCCATAATCGCCACCAAAGGGCATTGATGTGACCTGTAAGCTTATTAAATTGGGGGGTGTGTGGATGTGGTTTGTCAGCCCGTATTCATTTATTTTCAACTTCAGCCCACCGTTACTTATTTGTAGATATTTTGCAATGATTATCTTGCTGATAAATATGTTTGTGTGGCTCAGCATGTGTATAGCTATCCTTGTTACTTCAAATGCAGTGTGTGCCTTCTGATAATTTCACGTAATGGTTGAATATAAACATTTAAAAAAAAAAAGATGAAACAGTAGTTCTTGTAGAATGCATAGCTAAGGAGCTTTGGGAGGGAAGATGCATGTTTAAAGTGTGCATTGGTGCGCTCAGATTGTTTTGGAAATTTAGACACTTGTAAAGAAGAGCAGGAATATCTCATCGTGGGGACATCAAGCAGTGCAGGGAGGCCCGTGATGTGCCTACTCTTACATGGTTTCTGCTGCATGTCTTTTGTGTTGGCATTAAGCAAACTAGTTATGATATATTGTGTTTTCAGTAGGTCGGAATTTAAGATCCTTGCTCGTAACCTTCTTTTTCTTTCTCTAACTACAAAGTCACTGTCCAGTGGTAATACCTGCTTGGTAGCACCTTAAGATAAATTTAAGCCTATAGTTCAGTAACTGAAAATATTCTCATCCCATATCTTGTCAGCTCATAGGTCTCATTACAAGTAGTAATACGTAAGAGTTAGGCACTCATGTTTGGTATTTTGGTCATTTATTTGTGCTTGATTTGTTTCAAAGGCTGAAAAAGAAGTAGTGCAGGAGGCTGTTCTGAAAGCAGTAGAGGAGGAGAGAAGAAACATGGAGAAGGTTCATGCAGAAGAGAGAAAAATGTGGGAAGCAGAATGTGACAGACATAAAGAGAAGATTGCCCAGGCTGTTTGGGAAGCCATGCAGGAGCAAAGAAAGCATAATCAAGTTAGTATATTTTACCATACCATGGACCTGCTTTGTGTATTTCATTTTTGCTTTTGATTGTCTTCCTAATGTTGTGTTAGATTTTCTCATGACGTGTCATTCACCATTGCACCTAGTTGATACTTGCAATGCACAGAGATCTTGTTAGTTTATCTTCATCTAAACTGTATAGAGAGAAGCTGGCACATTCATAACAAATTTACTGTGACCTTTTCAGATATGTGTATTGAGCCCCTGTAAGTGCCTGCTTTTGTCCACTGACTTCAAAAGGAGCCCAAGATGACTAGCTCGGATACCGGCGTTTATGTTGTGTACAGTTTAGATTACTTTTTTTATACCTGTGGAAAAGATGTTACATTTGTTCTTTATTATGCTGAAATTCCATTGTCTCTCTCAGTAAAAAGATATTTTTCTAAGGCAAAAAATAGAATAGGTACAAAATAAAGACACCCAGTAATGTTTCTAGAGTTACTTTTTAGATAGGTGCTTCTATAATTGTACATCACTTAACAGAAGATCCTAACATAGCTTTTAACAATTGTAGGAATTACAAATTAAATATGTTATAATAGCCATTAAATTACTTTTCCAACAGTTGGTTTTTGTAGTCTCTGATGCTGGAAATATTTGGGGGAACAGTCTAAATTCACTGATTTCTTGGTGGCGTACTTCAGTGTTGTAGTCTGAAGAATTTTAAACAAGATACATTTCATTTGGGTGTTGAAATTTGGTAATACTATATTTTTTGTCTCCTAAATAACAACAACAAAAAAAGACCTTTTAGAATTTGAATTAAAATAGCGTATCACAGAAGTTTAAAAATCAGCTCTTTGGAAATACACCCCATTTCCCTTTCCAGCTTTAAACAGAATTGTTAACCTCATACTTAATCAATTACACAAAAAGTTGTTTTTTGAATTCTAAACCATTATTATACTCTATATTGCTTACAGTTCTAGTGGAAATAGAATGATTTTACTTTGTATATACCTTGTTTACTTCTTTTGAATGTAATGGTATGAAGTGGTAAGTTGTCAGTTTTCAGTTTTACTAGACTGATAAGCCTTCAGGCACTCAAACTCTTCTTTACAACAAAAAGCTAAGCAGCTGACTTCAAAGCTAAAGTCAATCTGAGAACAACTGCATAGGGTTTAGTTAGATGCAAATCATTTAGACTACCCAGAATGAGAACTGGCACCAGTGGTGTAAAGGCTCTGTTAGTGGAAGGGAGAGCAATAAAATAGTTTTTTACTTCAGCAGAGAATAAGATTCAGCAATTTTATAGCTTGTGGAACATGAAGAGTTTAATAGGAGGACGACTATGGTAATGAAGTTTGAGGAGAGTTTTGATGAATCCTGAAGATTTTTGGTGAAGGAGCCCCATAGCTGAATGCATGAGGTCGGCCAGGGTTCTATATTTATGGATTTGGGGAGCATGTATAATGTCCCAGGGGTGGGAGAGAGGAGGATTAAGTTGGCTTAATGACTCGAGGTAGATTTACCTTCCCTATGGAGTGTTCTGCCAGTTTCTTCTTGTTGTTGATGCTGCCTTTGAAGTTGTCACAGGACAGGATTATAGTAAAAGTAGTTTAATACTGATGGATGTATTCCTTCAGACAAAGTCTTAAATATACTGATATGTCAATGCTTTTCTGAGGAAGCAATTCAAGCCTTTCAAAAGGACAGGTTTTTCAGCTAGTTGATGAAGTAGCTGATAGTGTTGGAGTATCTAGTGATGTACTTGTTGTGACAATGAGTAGCACTGAGGTATTGGAGAATGGTGTGATTAATTCTCCTGTAAATATCTTGCCTATAATGTAGTCATGTGGCCTTAGTTAATTCCATCTTTTTTAATGCTGAATAACTCTGACAACTTTGATACTAACAGGAATAATTTATTCAGTTATAATGTATGATGATTTCTCCAGTGTGTTAGGTTCATTTTTCAAATAAATTAAGGAAAATGCAGATTTTTCTTAAGATTTCCAAAATTCTCTCACATAAACGTATAGTATATTTAAAGTTACACTCTTTATTCTCTGCTTAATGAGTACAAATTTGTTGAGGAGGAATGACTTTCATGTAGAAATTTGTTTCTTGCAGAAATTTTCACTAGTTACCTCTGCCGCAAACTCCCTCTTTTAGGCCATTGCTGTTATAAACATACAACATATGCTAAAATTGTCTGTCTGACACCAGAAGAAGTCCTGCAGAGCTGATGTGCCGACTCATAGCCTATGTATTGTGTGAGATATGTTTTTGGTTTAGCAATGAGAAAGACTTGTGACTACAGGCAGTTTGTGTGCGGGTGTTATTTTTTCTGGATAGAGCCTTTCACTCAGAATTGGTTTTTTGTTTACAGTTTTTTGCTATGAAAATTTCTCTTTTGAGAGCTATAACTGCATGATTGACTTTCCTGCAATTATTGTTTAGACAACATAATCTGTCATCTCTGTAATGGCCAAAAGTAAAGCATACAGTCTTCCCTCATTTAATTCTTTATGCTGTGCTGTATAATTCTTCATGCTTCCTGCTTCAGATTTGTCACCTGATACTATTATTATGTTTTATATCAAGGAATGAAACAACTGAGTGTAGTTGAATGTAAGTGAACACACAAAATAGTCTTTTGATATCAGACATATAAAAAGAGCTTTAACAGCAGTACTTTTATTTCAAGAAAGAGAACTTTCATTCTAACACATTATTTTGGAACATAATACTAGGAAAGAGAAGCCTGACTTCTTTTAACAAAAACTCTCTTCTTGTAGTTTATCGTCTTCAGTTTATCACAAGAGGAAGGAGATTTTTATATTTATCTTTTTCTCTTTTAGTCTTGTATCACACTAGTAATTGTCATAGAAACCTAGTTAAAATTTAATTTTATTCTGCTCTAAGTTGATTTGAATGGATTTGCTTTACTGATTTGAACTAAAACAAAGAAATTATGCATAGTAGTGAAAAGAAGGATTTTTCCTTCACTAACACTGTAAGTCAGCAAAATTGAACGAGAAAGGTCAGAAAGTGTCAGTGTAGTCTTCTCCATATAGGTGAGGCAGAATGGCTTTTGGTCATGACACTCATAAGTAACTCTAGGAATAATTAATGGAAAAATTTGAAGACAATCAAAATTTTATCGTTTTCTTTGAGATCCAAACCCACTTTATGATCTAGTGGTTTAAATACATTTTGGTCTATGTCAGAGTTGAATGAGAACAAAATAGAAGCATTGCCAGAGAAAAATTCTGGGCTTAGGGACAGTTTAATAAATAACTCATGATTAATATCAAATAATTTGTTACCAAACATGAAACAACAGAGTAAAGATAAACTTACAATGAAAGTAGGAACAGACATACTGAGTTAATGTTTCAGCTTAATGGAGCAACCTTGACATATCTGTCTTCTCTTTTTTTGAAAGAAATTAAAGGATTAAAGTAACATGAGTATTGCATTTGTTTACATGAAAGCTTTGACTGTTCCAGTGACTTGGGGTCTTTAGTTAAAGACATGGGATTTTTAATTAGATTTAAGACGTTGTTCTTTGAAGCCTTATAACCATTTACCAAGGAAATGGTAAAAGTTTTCTAGAGCACTGTCTGGAGAGATGGTAAAGTATTAGAAGTCCAAAAGACTCCTTTTGGTTGAGACTGGCAGCATCTTCATGTTTTACACACGTGTTATCCAGGTGCTTAGTGATTTTATAAAAGAAATTTTGGTTTTTTTCATTCAGAAGAGGATTCTTAGTTTTAGGGAGGGTGCGATTGCATTTTAAATCAGGGAGAATAAACTCTTCTTGAAATAAGTGAGTAGTCTTTTGATTAAAGATAATGTTCATTTGCACAGTAACCTCTTGATCCTTTTACAACGCATTGAAAAGTCGTTACAGATGAGAAACTCATATATTCAGCAGGCTAGATGTATCCTGGCATGTCTCCAGTGGTTTTTTTTCTATTTTTGATACATTGTATGGCATTTTTTACAGTGGCAACTTCCCGGCAAGAGAGTTTTATATGTCTGGTAGTTGTCAGTGTTGAGAGGACTGCTTGGTGAAATTCCTCTGCCAAAATGTTTTTTTCTGTAACACTTATTTCAGTAAAGAAGTGGGTGCCCTCTAGATAAGGAGAAACTAGAACAGGTAATTTGGTTGAAGCAGAAGCTTTTCCCCCAGAATTCAAAATTGCAGTGAAGCTCCTGGGGTACAACTATAAACTTCAGTGAAAAAACAATGGGCAGTGCTCTCCATTGTCATCTTTCCTCTTATTTTTGCTCCTAGAAAAAGACTAAAATCCAAAAATTCTTAGGGGATGTAGGATGGTGAGATCCATACAGTTTTGAATAAAATAGAAGGATGATGTATTGTATTTATAACTAGTAGGCAATGCGGAGTAGCTGTAACAGTAGCTACCATAGCTAGAACACTATCATTCACAGAGCTCTCTGCATGGTACTTGTTATCATTTTACAAAGCTAAATATTCAATTACATTAGTGAGGTGAAATCAGAGAGGCAGAGAAGTAGCAAAAAAAGCTAAAGAGATTTTATGCACCACAATCCTTGTTTGAAAGAAAATTCGTTAAAAGCAAAATGAAAGCTGGCAGCTGCTGGAAATTTAGGTCTGTGTCATAGTTTGAAATTAATAACTTTTCTAAAACACTTGAAGCAAAGAATCACCTTTGTCATCTCCTGAAGGCTTGAATTTAAAATACCGTGTGTAATCTACTGTAGTTTACCCTGATTCTCAAGGGAAAAAGAGCCTGAGTTCATCATTGCCATTATCCACACAGCGGATACATTAGAGACTCAAGTGTTCTAAAGGCTGCAAATAATCAGGAAAAAAAGCCTTTAATTTATGAAAAGAACTAGCATAAACTTTGCTTCCTCTTGGACAAGAGCAAAAGAACTAAGGCAAAATGATCTTACCAATGGGAAAGTATTTCAGGAAAATGAAGGCTGCAGTGTTTCATTCAGCCAAAGCACAACTGAGAGATATGAAATAAAAATATTCTTGCAAGAACAGTTAACTAAAAGGCTTATGGAAGAAAAATGTGAACTTTCCAATAGCCTTTGGTGATTAAATCTCTAAGCATTCAAGACAATTGAATATGTTCACCCTCCTGAGGGTTCATGTGTTTATGTTTTTCCATGAGTTTATGAATAACAGCACATGCTGTTGCTTAGAAGGTAAAAGCAAAATGCCTACAGCACACGTCTGAATGTCTTAAAGGTTTCCACACCCAGTCATATGTAAGTGAACAAAAGATCTATAAGTGAAAACATGAGGGCATTGGCTGTATAAAGAACTGACTTTTGTGTCTTCTCTACTATTGCTTAACTTAACTTTTAAATTTTTGTTGAAAAATATTGTCTAAATAGTTTTCTTCATTGCCCTGTATTTGAGAATGTTGGAAGAACTAATAAATAAAAGTTTTGTCTAAAAAATAATTTCCCGGTCTAGCTTTCAGTCAGATTTATTAGCTGTAGAATAGCCCTTTCTTAGCCTTGTAAAAAAACCTTCTTTTTTTTTTTTTAAGGTGTCAGATCAGTAGGTGCATAACAAATATTTTGGAGGATAGTAGGAGGAAAAAACGAAAATATGTGGGGTTTATACATTTGTTACCTTTGTATTGTCCAGTCAGACTACTCTTGCAGATAGGTTCCCCAACATATCTTTTTTAGTTGTCAAAACTATGGGATTTTGTTTATTCGCACCACAGTTTCTTTACCTTAAAAAACAGTGGACACTAAGTGCAAGGGCATGCCCCTTTTCTGATTTTGAAATCTGTGAAAGAATTTTGTATTGTGAATCTACTTATCTGTATTTTCTTCAGTTTTATACACAGCAGTTTTCAGGGTTGTCCTTGCAGGACATTTCTCACTTGATCTCCTGTAATCTCTTTCTATCCTATCTGTTCATGTCTTTCATACAAACACTTTCTCCTCAACTGCTTATGTGTAAACACGCATTCAACTGCTATGCCCATGACGATGGTGCAGAAATCTGTTTCTTCTGCCACTTTAAGTGATGTGCTACATGGTATTATTATATTCCCTACAACTTTATTATGAAATCATCATGCTATTTTTAAGGTAGAGCTGTTTTCCAATGGTCTGTGCCTCCTGTAACCTGCAGAACTTGCATCTTGTTTCTCTGTGATGCAACAGGTGATCTGATAATTTTAGCAAGGTAGGAGATAGGCTAGTTTGAGAACCCATCTCTTGTGGAGTGGCAAGATACTACTGGGTAGCTGCTTGGCAGCAGTTTCTGTGGTAATCCATGATATTATTGGGGGTGCTGGCTGACAAGAAGCTCAACATGACCCAGCAATGTGTGCTTGCAGTCCAGAAGGCCAACTATATCCCCAGCTGCAATAAAAGAAGCATAACCAGCAGGTTGAGGGAGGTGATTCTACTCTTCTGCTCTGGTGAAACCCCACCTGGAGTCCTGTGTCCAGCTCTGGAGCCCTCAGCACAGGAAAGACATGGACCTGTGGGAGGAGGGCCACAGAAATGATCAGAGGGATGGAACACCTCTCCTAATGAAGAAAGGCTGAGAGAGTTGAGGTCATTCAGCCTGGAAAAGAGAATGCTTCAGGGTGACCTTATAGCAGCTTTCCAGTACCTGAAGGGGGCCTACAAGAGAGCTGGAGAGGGCTTTTTACAAGGGCATGTAGTGATAGGAAAAGGGGTAATGGCTTTAAGCTGGAAGAGTATAGGTTCAGGTTAGATATAACAAGGAAATTCTTTACTAGGAGGGTGGTGAGACACTGGAACAAGATGCCCAGAAAAGCTGTGGATGCCTCGTCCCTGGCAGTATTCAAGGCCAGGTTGGATGGGGCTTTGAACAGCCTGGTCTAGTGGAAGGCATCCCTGCCCATGGCAGGGGGAGTTGGAACTAGGTAATCTATAAAGTCCCTTCCAACCCAAACCATTCTGTGACTCTATGATTATGCTTCTTTAGCAGAATCAGGAACTATTGCCTCCCTAGGTTTAGACAGTTGCTGTATGCTTTGTGTGCAAGATTGCCTCTTAGCTCATAGTGAATGCAGAAGCCTAGCTCACTTCTACATCCATGCCCACTTTGAGTGCTATTTCTGTCTACACTAAAAACACTGATAAATGTCTTTGATATCACTTTATGAATGCATCGCTATTCCTTGAAGTTCAGTAGGTCTCTTAGTCTTTCTTTTCTTCTTTCCCACTCTCAAAATACTTTCCGGTACCTTCAACACCAACCGTGTTGCTTGTTACTCAGGCCTGTATCATGGTTTTGTCTGAGATCTAATTGTAAATGTAATTGTTTACATGTTGCTGGCATCACATCTGTAAGAGATGACTTCTATCTAACAACATAGGTACAATTTTCGTATAAGCTCCCACTTTTCCTGTATTTTTATTAATGCATCTTTTTTTTCTGTCCTAACAATTATGGTTTATCCTTACAGAATACTGCTGTAATGATCACTTTCTAGCCAGTTACTTTGGGCTTTCTGTCACTCTGTTAAATAGGTGATAAACGTTTTTTGTCTCTGCTTCAGAGTTTCTTTTGTCTCTTTCTCATCATTATTCACTCTATTTGTAGTATTTGTTACTAGGAGACCGACTTTTACCTATAAAATGTTCATGATATTGGCATTACTTTCCCTTCTTTTGTGATGTTTTTGTACTTGGAAGGATTTCCACGTGACAAGTAATATTAATTTAATTTCCTTAAATACATCCTCAAAACACAGTTCTGGGCTCCCCAGTTCAAGAAAGATGAGGAGTTACTGGAGAGAGTCCAGTGGAGGGCTGCGAGGATGGTGAGGGGACTGGGGCATCTCTCCTCTGAGGAGAGGCTGAGGGAGCTGGGCTTGTTCAGCCTGAAGAAGAGAAGGCTGTGAGGGGACCTTATAAATGCTTATAAGTATCTGAAGGGTGGGTGTCAGGAGGATGGGGCCAGACTCTTTTCAGTGGTGCCCAGTGACAGGACAAGGGGCAGCGGGCACAAACTAACGCATAGGAAGTTCCGTCTGAACACGAGGAATAACTTCCCTCTGAGGGTGACGGAGCCCTGGCCCAGGCTGCCCAGGGAGGCTGTGGAGTCTCCTTCTCTGGAGATATTCAAGACCCGCCTGGACGCGGTCCTGTGCAGCCTGCTGT
>Ga0065711_1027359_pt1 | contig 50454 bp, 23 predicted proteins | sample Hoacrofraction12_FD_59098 | JGI IMG/M metagenome (GOLD analysis project Ga0065711, IMG submission 59098) | Hoatzin crop microbial communities from Cojedes, Venezuela - Epithelial fraction 12 v2 (version 2) | ecosystem: Host-associated > Birds > Digestive system > Esophagus > Crop | place... | reverse complement strand
CCACAGCCTCCCTGGGCAGCCTGTTCCAGTGCTCCATCACCCTCAGAGTGAAGTTCTTCCTCATGTTCAGATGGAACTTCCTTGTCCTGTCACTGGGCACCACTGAAAAGAGTCTGACCCCATCCTCCTGAACCCCACCCTTCAGATATTTATAAGCATTTACATATATATATATATATATATATATAAGCATTTATAAGGTTGCCTCTCAGCCTTCTCTTCTTCAGGCTAAACAAACCCAGCTCCCTCAGCCTCTCCTCATAGCAGAGATGCTCCAGTCCCCTCACCATCCTCGTAGCCCTCCACTGGACTCTCTCCAGTAGCTCCTCATCTTTCTTGAAGTGGGAAGCCCAGAACTGGACAGAGTACTCCAGATGGGGCCTCAGTAGGGCCGTGTAGAGGGGGAGGAGAACCTCCCTCGACCTACTGGCCACACTCTTCCTAACGCACCCCAGGTTCCCATTGGCCTTCTTAGCAGCCAGGGCACACTGCTGGCTCATGGTCAACCTGTCATCTACCAGCACTCCCAATATCTCTATTGAAAATTGTATTTATTACTTGAGACAAATCATAGGGTTGGCATTCTGTCCAAATATCTCCATTAAGCTGCAGGAAATGCAGTATCCATTTGGCATGTGCACTGAGAAATGAGGATTATCAACCTTGCTGAGAATCTGGTTGTAAGTATTTTGAAATAACCATGAAAATCCTGAATGCAAAGACACATGCATGTAGGAATTTATGAAAATACATGTTTTAAACAAGCTACTTCAGCTCTAGAGGCATGTTTGAAGACAATGATGTTCACTGCGCTCTGAGCCCCAGCTGGCAGACAGCAGCATGCTGGCTCAGTTGGCTCCCCAGTAGGTACAGTGCTGCAGGCTGACACAGAGCTCTCAGTACTGCTGTGCTAGAGGAGTCTCTGCCACCCTTACGTCCAACCACTACACCCTAACCCCGTTTTCTTTCTTAACCCCCCTAATCCTTCCAGTCTCCTGTAGAAAAGTCAGTTCAGTAAAACCTGAAGGACGTAGATCTTTCCTCTGAGATTTTGGGAATGAAGGAATTAATGAGCAGGGATGCTATTATTACCCACTTCGTATAACTGGGAAGAGATGGGAATATGACAAGCCATTCCCTTCAGTGACCTCTTGTCACTCCAGAGAGAGTTCTAGAAAAAGCAAACAGCTTTTAATTATTTTGAAAATGACACCTTTGTCTAAGTCTTTATTGTAAGCCATTTACTAACTTCTTCAGTCCAGTTTCATGAAATAAAGTTTATTCCTTAATATGTTACAAGGTCCTGCTGTAGTTAACAGAAAATTCTTATTTTCTTTAGTTACTTAAAAATATATTAGGGCAATGGGCAACAACAGATTGCTTTAGTTTCTTTTGTAAGTAACTTCACTGATTTCTGAGATGATAAATTGTTTGTAATATAACTATAAATACACTCATTAAAGTGAAGATTACTCATGAAAAGATCCAAACCTGAGTGCAATATCCAGCTATCTATCAGAATATCATAACGATTCTCCTTTGGGGACAACAATCTGACTCATTACCATAAATTCAAAGGAATACATAAAAAGCATAAATCAACCCATGTCTTTTCTGCTTCCATTGTTCATCTGTATTCACTGCAACCCAGTAGGTGAATTAAACATATTAGAGATGTTTAGAGATGTCTTAGAAACTCCTGGATCAAGAAGAAAAGACGAATCAACACGAACCATTGTTGAAGGTGAAACAGAATAATCCCTTTGAGGGGTTCCGAAATACTGCAGTAGACTTGTACGAAATTACAAACTTCCATTTTTCTGAACCCTATTTTTTTAATTTTTGTCAGGGTCAGAAGATGAGCTGATTGAACATGTTTAGACAGCCTGCTTTCTGTGCAGTTAGAACAATGAAAGGAAAGGAGAAAATAAAAGGAAAATCTGAAAAATTACATTCCTGTGTGATCTCTGAAGGCAACAGGAAGTTCTGGTCCAAGGCAGTAACCCTGAAAACAAAGATGTGTATACAATAAACTTACCATATTACTATAATATTAGTGCATACCTCTGTGATTTAACTGCACAGTTCTAAAGACCTGCTCACCACGGACCACAGTACAAAATACCTGTATTGATTGCAATTTGGCTCTAAGAGCTCTTGTTACTGTTGCCATGGTTCCCTTCCCACTACATAGCATCATGTCATTTACACTATTAATTAAATACATTTCTCCACATGAGTTCTGATTACAAGGATAAGACAAAGGTTAATGCATTAAACTGGTCTAGGGTAATTACTTACATTCTTCACGTCATTAGCATAGTGCTTTCAATGTCAGTTCAGTAAAACCTGCAAAAATTTATGAAAGATTTTCTTAAGAGAAAAAAATAATTTTGGTATTCCTCTTTTTTTCATCAATTTCAGGGCCATCAGCTGCTTTTACAGTTCCTTTCCTCCTTTATAATTATTTGAAATATCTTTGTTTCTCTGTTTACAAGCATGATTATTACTAGGTTAACTAAATTATTCTCATGTCTTGATAAATGTATGAAGCCTTCAGTAAAAGTAGTCTGCTTACTAAACATCTTAAATTATGGAGCTTATTCTAAGAACATAAAGAAAAGGACAGAAGGAAACCCTGAAACACCTAAGAGAATAAAACAGATTACAGGCTGTGTAGCTATAAAAAGATGAGTGACTGCAATAATGCTTCAAAATGAGGGATTCATGCACTGTTTTAGAAGGTTTAACGTTGCCTGCTTCTTCATCTGTCTTAGCTCTGGGTGACAGGTTTCAGACAGAAAATTTCCAGAAAAAATATCCGGAAAAATTGCAGGCAGTTTTTGAGATAGGTGAAGTCTGGAAAAGGCTATTTGTCCAGTTCTTCATTAGTAGTAGAGCTGCATTGCCAGAGTCTGGAACACAGTGTAAGTTTAAAGATGCCTACTGATATTACCTCATTTTAACATCAGTTCTGAGAACAAAGAAAATTCTCAAAAACCAAAGATTACATCATTGTTCTGTTGTAGGAAAAGCCCTAGTGTTCAGTTGTAAAGTAGCAAGTAGAGCCAGAGTCAGAACATTTTCAGCTAAATGCATCTTCGTCTAAAAATACCACCTCATTAGAGTGAAATTTGTTTTGAGAGACATATCAGTTGCAAGACATGTTTTCACAAGAAGGTCTGTGAGGCCATGATTCCTCTAGGCATTTCTAACTAGAAGTGAGAGAGATCCAGACTGAAAACTTTACATGTGCCAGCCAAGGAGAGGTATTTTCAGGCAAATCTGTTAGTAAATATATATTTCAAGGATTTAATATTTTGTTCCAGAACTGAAATTTCAGAAAAAGTCAGGAAGCAGAATTGAGTTCTACCAGCCTGTTCTACAAATACTTATTAATATATGGATTACATATCAACCAGGGGTAAAACCAGACCAGAGCCTTACTTTGCAGTGCCCACAGCGTGTACGGCAGACAGGTGTAAACTAGGCAAAGAGAAGGAACGTAAAGCAGCAGCCATGTGGCCTAGCTTATGGTCCTGATTTCCCTCCCCACTAAACTGTTCGGCCTCCCATAGCCCTGGCAGTGGTCTCAGGGAAAGTCAAGGTGGAAGAACGAGCTATCTGTGTTTGTCAGATAGAAAACACATTAGCATGCAGATACTATGTTTAAATTTCAATATTGGTCACAGCGAACAAATGGGGACAAAGCCAAACCTTGACCTGATGGTAACTGCTGAATACCATCTGGAAGGCAGAGTCGGTGTGCACTGCTGCTTATCTTTTTACCTCCAACCCTTTTTACTAAGCTCCATTGTAATTAATGCAGAAGATTCATAGCACAATAAAACCCATGAGCGGATTAATTTGTAAGGACTACAGGCAGCCACAAATATTCTCCTTTTTTTTTATTTCAGTGACTGTAGTCTGTTGACATTGTCCCACTGGGAGACCAAACTCAAGTATCTCTCATGCCTGGTTTATGGCTGAAGCTGAGAGCTCCTGGGAAAGGTTGGCAGAACCACTCTTGGGATGTAAATGATCAAAATATCACAGTGTGATATGAATTGCACTTCTTAGTTTAGAGTTCCTTCTCTCTAAGCAAATAGCTTAATTTCGGGTCAAGTGTCCTTCAATAAGTTGTCATACAATATAAAATAATCTTCTACTCTTTCATAATGATGAAAAGAAGACAAGAAGCAATCCTCTTTCAGAGCTATTCTTCCATGAGTAGAAAGGATAACAGAGAGCAAAGAAGAGAAGTTGTTAACAAACTAAATATAATTGTGAAATTATACAGGGAGCTGATGTTTTCTACAATCTATTTTCAATTATGATAAAAAGTACTAGGTGATATTGAAATATGTTGAGGAATTAACGCAGACCAAAATCAAAGAGATCTGACAAGTGATGGGATGTACAGATTCTTTCAATACGTTTCATTAATATGAAGTTACTTCACTAGAGTGAAATACCTATGACAGTATGAAGAGCAGACCATAAACAGTTACACCCAACACACCTTAAAAAATTTGTAAGCCTAGTTGTCATGGGAAGGAAAGTCACTGCAGAGAGACAGGCACAGATGGAGAAACCAGAGCATCTCTCAGGAATACACAGTGATCCAGAGATGACATAGTCTGCTGAAACACACTGCTGTGAGGGTACGGTGAAACCTCATAAAGTGCCGAGAGCACCATTAATCTGCTTGAGAGCTGGCACCTTCTCCTCTGTGCTTTTCTGTGACAGCTGAGACCTAGAGAAATACTTTTGCTCACAGCATTTAGGTCTGACAGGACATCACATGCTCCTTCTACTACTTCTCTTTCAGGTACAAAATAGAGGAAAAGGACACAATAAAAATTAGCTGCTTTTTCACTGGAGCCATACCACAGGGCTTTCCTGTAAACAATAACTCAGCAAGTTTGGCAAATTACAGAACAACTTCAATATTAGATAAAGTAAGAAAAACTTACACTAGAGTGGTTTAACTGTCTTCAAATTACAGGGTTCATCCAAACTGAACCTAGAAGATAGGGTCTTTTTAAACCTGAAATGCTAAACATATATTTGACAGAAGGAGCAAACAAAAAAGATTTAGCAGCTCTCAGACGACATAGTAATCAAGAACAGATGTCTACAGAAATTCAGGCAAGAGGAATACTCTTATGTATTATCAGTGGGCAAAATTCTTGAACTATTTCAGCAGTTCCCAGTATTTCTAACAGCCCGTTGCAGACTTTGTACTCCATGTTACCTCATAAAGGTGTACTTGGTACATTAATTCACTCTACTGCTATTTTGTCCCAATAGATTATGATCACAAATATTTCCTAAATTATTTTTGAGCTACTCCACCCAGGAAGTTGTAAATTGAGATATGCAGGAGTACAAAAGACCACATTTACTGTGGAAGAAGAACAGCTCTGCTTCCTCTACAAATGAATTTGAATATCAAGCTGAGAAGTGACAATAAGCATGTTTACCCATTATGGAATTGCTATGCAGCTTCCGTGATCTCCAAAAAAAGCACAGCCTCAGCAGGGATCCTGTCACATCATTGCATGCAAGTACAAAACCACAATTATAAAACCCAGAGCTTTTTAACAATAGGGGTTTGGGATTTTGGAAAAGCCTAGATGAAGCTGAAGGTCTGTAACCATGTCCTAGCACAACCTCTAATTAAGGGTGCTGGAGGGACCTTCCCTAACTCTGTAAACACCAAGTCTGTAATTGCATGCATGTCATCACTTTGAAAGGCATTCAGTCAGTGCGATTTTGTGGAGTCTTAATCCCCTAAACCCTTTTACCTCATGTGTAGAAACTTCATTGCACTTCAGAAACAAATCCTTCAAACAAATGCACTTTTTTGTGTGTACAGCAAATTTGAATTATCTGACTTTTCTTATAGCTCCTGGGCAGCACTGAGTACAGGCCTTTGGGATGATATACAGTCATGAGATGAAAGGCTCCCTTCATTTCCTGTTTTAAGATTCCCTCAGGGGAACACACATCTTACAACAGAAAGAAAATCAAGTAATGTCAGCACCTTGACTTCTGTGCTTCGCTAGAAGAATATATGCGTAGCACCTTGATCCAACATCAAAGATGAGCTACAAGAAACATTACTCACTGTCACATTCCTGATAAATATGAAGAACTGCACTGAAATCAAAGGAAGGTGCAGTTTGTGTTCCTGTGCTAATACAGTCTCCTCTGCTTTGCCTTCCAGAACTCTCACTTCTGTTTGCCAGCCAAGTGACTGGAGGTCTAATTATTTGCCTGTACGTGAAAAATTTCTCTGTGCATGTGGTCATTGCACCCATCGCTACATGGCCTCAACCACAGAAAATTCTTCAGCTGATACAGTAAACACATACTTTTAGAGAACACTACTTTTAGAGCTTCATCTCTGGACACAGTGTAGAACTGAATGTGGGTAAATGTGTTCTATGAATGTCTTTAAGATGCGCTATGGCTCAGTTTGCTGATCTTAGAAGTTTTCCCTAAACAGCACTTTGTGTTGGCTGATCACAAAAAACCTCATGGATGGCCTTGCCTTCCCACTGCCTCTTTTTCCCATGCCCCACCAATGCAGAACGAGAGACACAAGGTATTTCACTGGAATCATTGGTGCCTCTGAGAATGCCTTAAGCTGTGTTGATCCTGCTGTTGCCAATTCATTTACATGATGTAAAATGGCTCTAACTCAATAGAGGATTTTGCCCTTTATCTTCATGCTGCTACAAAGCAAAGAAAAACAAAGCAAACAAAAAAAAATTCGTCACAGTGAGACAGGTTAAGCACTGGAACTACTTGTGCAGAGAGCCTGTAAATCTGCATCGTTAGAGATTTTACAGGACAAGGTCCTAGGCGGCACAAGCTGACTTTGCAACTCGCCATGCTCTGAGCAGTGGGCTGCACTGAGTGCCACACAGATGTCCCCTCCAAGCTAGATTGTGTTATGGTTCTGGTTCTTCACACAGTGTTCGCCAATTAAATTCATTATTCCCAAATGATGAACCTCAGAGTGAAGCAATGTTTTAATGGATCCAACATATCTCTGAAACTGAAGAGAATCCAACTGTACAGTGAAAACTACAGCGAGTAAAGTCACCATCAAAACTCAGTTTTGTAGAATTTTGCAAAGGTCATTTAATCCTAAGCACGTTCAAAAGAACAGCTGGCAACCACAGCCTGCAAAGACTGAACTCTTAGTGTCTGAAGGAGCGTGAAATTCTCCGTGGAAAGTGAAACTTTCAAACTTTGCAATGCTGTTACATTTATGAAGAGGTGAAAATAGCATAGTATGTTTCCCTATAACAGCTTAGATTCATTTTTACGTACAGAATTTTTGTGACACTAAGTGTGATAGTCTGAGAATAGGGTGTATTTTTTTCCACAAGCAGCAGCTATCAGCGTAGCTATGTTTAATAGAAGCCAGAACCCATAGGAAACAATGTGAAAACAACCTTTCCTGAAGAGCTGAACATTATTACTGTTTATTCCTTGAGTTCTAGTAGCTATCAAAATATTTTCACTTACAGAATGATAGTTCTTGGCCTGCAAAGTTTACAGCATAAAAAAAATCTTGCACAAAGTGCAGGAAAGTTGACTAAAGAATACAATCACTTTCTTGTATTTGAACAGTGAACTTGCACCATTAAATTGTTAGTAAGCAAATGAAGTAATTGACAGCGCCTATCTAGAATCACAGTGGCAGTATCTGTATTGTTCTGGACAATGGTACTGGACTAATGGTTTACTGCATAAACTCACTTAAATTAGTCTAAACTTGCATTATGCTCATCCTTTTTGGATGCAAACCCACCCTCGAGTTATACTAGGTAGAATATATTCCTCTGTAGTTTGCTGCCTGGGCTAAGTTTTCTAGTACAGCACTTTGCAGCAGCATCACATTGCTGAGGAGCGAGATCCGTCTTGGCTAAGCCTAATATTTCTACCAGACAACCTGGGAACACAAGACAGCTGAGTTTTCTGCTAGATTTTTAGTTCTAGTGCTCAACAGGCAAACCCTTAATATTTTGATTTATATAATGTACTGATACGTTGACAAAATTATTCTGAAGTTGACCTAATAGCTGCAGATAGAATATGGTCTGTGACTAACTCCTCTTGCATAGGAAATTCCACTTGCTTTCCTTAGATTTCAGATGATTTAGATTAAAATCAGTTTCTTGCCTGGGGCAGAGGTTTTCTTTTTCAACAAATTAGCTAGATCTCTGGAAGCCAATTTAATAACCTGTTTATTAAAATGTTTAGCTAGATTACATGAAGTCCTCAGATTCTTAAAACATACTATTTTAAAAAGCTTTTGGACAGAGTGAGTATTGTACTACTCAAGAACTCCCAGCAACAAAAGGGTATTTTATCTTTTGCTGCCTTGTTCCATGTAATTGCTTACAAGGAGCTTCTTAGCTGCAATTGTATTGACATATTCTTTCTGAGGAAGGTTGCTCAGTGTCACATCAGTGATTAGATACCCTCCTTAGTGCATTTGATATAAGGAGCTAATGGATTTTCACACAGCCACATGGTCAGACACCACACGGCTCTGTGGAAATGGAGTCACACAATTGCTGCTTTGCTTTGCCCCAGTGAGAGGGAGATCTATCAAAGTATGGGTAAGCAGGAGGGAGAAGGAAGAAGGTTTATTAGCGACCCTTCCGCCATGAGGTCCTGTCTCCTCTTGCCAGCTGTGACACTGGCCTGTGTACGCCTATCAAGTATGAGAACAAAGAAGGAATGATGCCAGGGCTGCAGCAGGGGAGCTGGAAATGGGAGAAAATAAGGTCTAAGACCTGCTTCCATGGCTGTGGCGTGCTGCCTGTGGGATCCTGCTGCCTGCAGCTGTGTGCCTCTGCAGCTGTCTGATACCTCTCTGGTGTGGACAGTGCAGTGATGCTGGGCATGCTTTGCATCACCACAGGACCCATGTGGAAAGGAGGGCCACTTCCCCACCCCAGGCCACTTCAGGGCTGTGTCCAGCTCTACCTGAGGTTCTTGACCTCAGCTGAAACCAGTTTTGTAGAGTGCAAACCTAGTCTCCTCAAAATAACCAGGAAATTTCCCACTTGCTTAAATTACAACAGGCTCTGTTGATAGTAAAGTTGTAGTTGTACCTAGGCTTCTCTGCAATATGGAGGAGCGGCCTGTGGATATAACCAAACTCACATGCTAAGCTCCTTCATAACAGATGATGTCTCTGATGTTGCAACTTTTACTCTGCAAGTGTCATTCTGCAATAAAATCTCTCTTTCTAACTCCACATGCTGAACGGCTCTCAAATCAATTTTTTGCTTACGTTGGATTTATTACCCTTTCGTTCACTTACTTTTATCTTGCTGGAGCATTCAAAAGTTAATGTGACTCTGAAGCTTTTAAAATAGTCATTAGGCATGTTTTGCAGTGAATCAGATAAGGACACACAGTGATAAAACTGCCTGTGGAGAAGTGAAATTCTGAATGATCCCAGATGCACGTTTCATCAATGTTTGTTTTCAGCTGAGTGAAAGCAGTGGTTACTTTCTCTACTGCAATGGTTTCCAGCTGTGAATTTGACACAGAGAGAAAAGCTGAGGTATCCGTAGGCTGATTAATGCTGCTTTCGAAAGAACTACCCAGGTAAAGAAGTTGTGTGAGGATGTGGTGTGTGTACTGAAAGTGTTTGTATTGTAATTGGATTATGTGTTTGTTCAGTGCTGATAGGTCATTTCCTTTGGAAACTTAATACTTTTAAAAACATATGATATAAATAACAGTAGCAAAACATGCTCTTCAGGAATCAGTAGCTGCAAAAGATGAAATATTTGCTACACTGAATATAAAGACATTTTTGTCAGTGACATTACTGAGATCAGATGTTCACTGAGAGAGTTTTTTGCATCTTAAGTCAACTGTAAGCATTACTTACAATGACACAATCACAACGGTCGTATCTTAACTATCGCAGTTGCACTTTAACTGAACTATAGGTTGCCACATAGTACTCCAGTGCACAATTTATGCTTACATCAGAAGGCTCTAGCTGAGCTAGGTGAGAAGGTGGAAACAGCCTACTCAAATTAGCTTGAAGCCAGTTTATCTGGCTGAGAATATGATGTGGAGCTAGCTTGGGCATGTCTGCACACCACTGCAATGTGCAGGGTGGACACAAGAAAGGAGCATCTCCTGGGGATTGGCAGACTCTCACTGTGGCCATGATTCAACTTTACAGATTCTCCTGTGGCAAAACATTTTAAAAATCTTTCTGTCCTTCCTCCTTCACCTTCATCCAACTTCCTCTGTGGAAGGATATGGATTAAATTAAGCCCTCCAAAGAACATTTTTCCTTTTGAATTTCAGTTTTTTAAATTAATAATTTCTTTGATTGAATTGGTTCTATGACTGGCATTGTCATTCTGATGAATGGAGTCAAAAGCATCTTGATAGGGGGAACGAATAGCTTGGAAAAGGGAGGGGTGAGAAAGTCTCAACCAAGCTGTACATCTGGATGAAATTCCCATGGAGTGATCTTTCAGATACGTGCATTGTTCATATGAAACAATTTGAAGAATGGGGTCATTAAAGCAACCTCTGTATCTGCTTGTGAATAATGTTTCTACGTAGAACACAGAAAATTTGTTCTTCTCCCTGGAAATGTGTGAATTTTGATCTAGATTTAAAATTAAGTATTTGATTGGGGAAACTGTATAATTGAACTACATTTGAAAGACCTCCTTTGTTTTCTTTATTGGCTGTTGTCACACTACGGAAATATAAGTAAGTGACGCGGTAAGATCATTTACAGAAGAAACTAATATTAGAAAAGGGACTGTTTACAGTGAGAGTTAATACTGGAAGATGTTCAGATATTTTTTAAAAGCTATGGGAATAACACCACTCCTTCAATTAGGAGGCATTTCTTTTAATAACTTCATAAATGTGCCTTGATTTCACTGAAAGACTGGGGAAAAGGTTAGTAAATGAATGCTTTTGATGTACCTTGGTGTGTCATTCCTCTGACGAGTTCATCCCCTGTGCTGTCATTTTTTTTCCCACATCCATTGTGAGTAGGGTTGCATTTTTTTGGATGGTCCAGGTAGAATTTATTTTAGAAACGTTTATGGCTGTAACGCTAATCAATGGTGATGTTAACTGAGCTACTGAAGATCTCTTTGCAGTATCCAATTAACAGTACCAAGACACAGAAGAACTGTATGATACTGCTTTTGCAAGTGATCCAAAGAAGATAATGTTTCTGCTAATTATTTGCTATTACTAAAGGAAATAACGAGCAGTCAGAATCAAGCAGTCAGCACTATTTAAAACTCTCAGAAAGAAAATAGATTCTAGAAAGGAAATCCACTCCCTTCCCAAATGTAAGAAAGCATAGACTGGATTTAGAGAGCTGACTTGTGTTTTGAACACCTGGGATGGAATTTGTCTTGTGTGGCCAAGTTCTAGTTGCTTTCTGGTCATCTCTTCCTCTGACAGCTCTTCTTTTACTGGCAGTTCACATGCCATAATATTTTGAGATAGAAAAGAAAAAGCCCAGACTGAAAGAGAGGAAAATTGTACTTCGTGAGATCTCTGACTCCACTGATACCAAAGGAAAATTCGCTCTTTATGCCTGTTTTTTACTTATTTCTGTTTTAAATAAAAAAAATATACTGAACAAAAGACATTGGTGCCACTGTTAATAACACAGTATTATTCAGCGAGAATTCAGGCAAGCAGGCAATCATTTATGGAAAAACCCTGTTGTCAGCCTGTTGTCAGCCTGCTGACAACTCTCTCCAAAAAACTACAGCCAGAAGCTTGTTCTCAATGTGTTGGTCTTTTGTAATCCAAGCCCATGTAAATGATGTAGGGACAGCACTGGAACACTGATGGGACTGATGTTCTTAGTATAGCTTATCCCTGCACAACCAACATCAGAGACTAAACCTTAATGACAAAACACTACACACCTAACTTCTTCCAAATTAGACATGTCCATTTTCATATGTATGATCTGTAGCTGATGATTCAGCAGTGATTAGGGTTACCTGGCACTTGTTGCCAGAGTACACAATTTTTAATGTTGTAGCTATATTAAATTTTGTCCACTTGATCTGCAATTTTCACTCCCAAAGACATGAATCAGTACAGCAGTATGCGCAACATTTCTCTCAGAGAACAAAGACAGACAAAAGTTATTGCCTTCTCTATGTTAGAAAATTCTGGAAATTTTGAAAATTTATGGTGTTTTCTATTTAAAATCTGTCATAACTGCAGCATTTGCACCAAAAATGTGTCTTGTGCTGTTATGGTGAATAGGTCCTAGACATTACTCCTGCCCAGAACTGTCTGAGACAATCCCCCAGACTGTAGCTGTGGGATACCACGGGCAGTAAACAATACCAATCCAGGAACCAGAATCAGAAACAGGGACACTATATTGCTAGTGTTTACTCTGAGCTTGTTATTGGGTGCAGGCAATGAGAAGAAGGCGGAAGGCCCTAGACTCGTATGAACACAATACAGGAGGCAGATATGGGAGAAGGATGCAGATGACACAGGGAGAAGGAAATGCCTATTGTCATGAAGCTACAAGAGATCCATGGAACAGCTGTGGTTGGACAGGGAGCACAGAGAAGAAAAGTGGGCCTGGATCTGAAGCATATGGGAAATATGGGTCTCATAAACAGATGTAACGAAAGGTTTACGAGGGAGGCAGACAAGTCAGGTGAAACTGAGACTGCCCAAGCCAGGTGATATGGACTGGCTCCACACTGCTGAAGAGCAGATTGGGACAGACTGGATGTGAAAAATATTATGAGGACAAGTGTCCTGAAGACTGGACTGCAGCACATTCTGCTTTTCTAATATAGTTCATTGTGTGTTTGTGAGCCTATGTCTTTATCAGTACATTAACATATAGAGTTCAAATCTGTGTTCAGATTCCAAAGCACAGAGTATGGAATAGACGAGTGCGTGGAATTTCCATCATTGCTGCAATGGAAATACTGAATTCAGGTAAGAAATCCTTCGTCTGCTTGAGACTAGGACTTGTATTCATTTATTAAATGTAGTTAAATAAACCCTAGATGCTGGAAGGAAGAAAAAATTAAAACCATAACTCAGCCCTTTGTCATCAGCGTAAAATGACAGTTATGTTTCCATAGCAATAGAAGCTGGTGAATGAGCTACTCACACTGCATGCAAATTAACACATCCAACTCTTTGACATGACTTCAGGTTTCTATAGCAACTATTGTTATACTAGTATATGAGGTTGTCAAAATTAGTTGCAAATGGTATCCAAGGCATTGTAGTTCTTGTGATTTCATTAATCTCATAATATTTTTATGCATTTGCTGATTGAGAGCTTGTAAGTGTAGAGAAGCCAAACCTGAGAGCAAGATCCTGACCGCAGCATCACAGACATTAACCCAGAGTGACATCCCAGGCTGCAGGAGGTGCACTGTGGAATGACGTGGGTGTTTCTGGCAGGGCAGTAACCATCCTTTGTGCTCCCTCTACAGCATTGTCAGCTGGAAAAGCTGGTGCTATACATCTTAATGAATTTATACTGTTATGTGTGAATAGGTTACAACGTACAGGGAAATCTAAGGGATCTTATGTTCAGTAATGAATTTATCTCAGAATGTAGATTTTTAGGAGTACTGTGATCTAAAGGAACAACACTGTAAATAAGATACTTTGCTGCATGAACAGAGAGTTGTCATACTGCATGCATTTGACTGAAGACAAGTGTCTCAATTTGGTTTTCTGGGGGAGAGGAGACTGAAGGATCAAACCGTTTTCCTTCCTTTTTTGGCACATATACTCTTTCTTGTTAACCATGTTCTTGTATAAATAGGACTATTTCATAGCAATGTCAACCCTCCAGTGAGACCTTCTAATCTCTCTGGTGTAGCAGGACTGTTGCTTTGTGTTGTGTTCTGTGCAACTGCAACTGATAGAGGCAGGCTGAGATTCCACTTTTGAGCTTGGCAGTTTACTTCATAACCTAAATCACTTTTGCAAAACTCCACCAGCTTCTCCTCAATAAGACTTTCCTAGGCCAATTTAAGAGACGAAGGTGCTGTTACTTCACTGTAATTAGCACTTGTTTTCTCCTTAATCTGAGGGATTCAGTAGATCAACCAGGTTTGTAATGACTCTTTGTTCATATTTTTTTTGGCATCATGGAAGTTTCTTTAGCCTTTTAAAGGAGTGTCGGTACTGGGGCCGGTGCTGTTCAATATCTTTGTCGGCAACGTGGACAGGGGGACTGAGTGCACCCTCAGCAAGTTTGCCGACGACACCAAGCTGTGTGATGTGGTTGACATGCTAGAGGGAAGGGATGCCATTCAGAGGGACCTTGACAGGCTGGAGAGGTGGGCCTGTGTGAAACACATGAAGTTCGACAAGACCAACTGCAAGGTCCTTCATGTGGGTCAGGGCAATCCCGAACACAAGTACAGGCTGGGTGGAGAGTGACTCGAGAGCAGCCCCGAGGAGAAGGACTTGGGGGTACTGGTGGATGAGGAGCTCAATGTGAGCCGGCAATGTGCACTTGCAGGCCAGAAAACCAGCCGTATCCTGGGCTGCATCAAGAGAAGTGTGACCAGCAGGTCGAGGGAGGTGATTCTGTCCCTTTACTCCGCTCTTGTGAGACCCCACCTGGAGTCCTGCATCCAGCTCTGGAGCCCCCAACATAAGAAGGACATGGATGGGTTGGAACGGGTCCAGAGGAGGGCCACGAAGATGATCACAGGGCTGGAGTACCTCTCCTACAAGGACAGGCTAAGGGAGTTGGGGCTGTTCAGCCTTGAGAAGAGAAGGCTCTGGGGTGACCTTATAGCAGCCTTCCAGTACCTGAAAGGGCCTACAGGAAGGATGGAGAGGGACTTTTCACAAGGGTGTGTAGTGATAGAACAAGGGGGAATGGCTGTAAACTAAAAGAGGGCAGATTTAGATTAGATATAAGGAAGAAATTCTTCACCGTGAGGGTGGTGAGACATCGGAACAGGTTGCCCAGAGAAGTTGTAGATGCCCCCTCCCTGGAAGTGTTCAAGGCCAGGCTGGATGGAGCTCTGAGCAACCTGGTCTAGTGGAAGATGTCCCTGCTCATGGCAGGGGGATTGGAACCAAATGATCTTTAAGGTCCCTTCCAACCCTTACCATTCTATGGTTCTATGATTCTATGAATCCCAGAATCCCAGAATTCCAGAAAGGTGGAGGCTGGAAGGGACCTCTGAAGGTCATCTTACCCAATTCCCCTGCTCAGGGAGGGTCACCTAGAGCAAGTTGCCCAGGACCGTGTCCAGATGGCTTTCAAATATCTCCAAGGATGGAGATTCCACAACTTCTCTGGGCAACCTGTTCTAGTGCTCGGTCACCCTTGCAGTAAAAAACTATTTTCAGGTTTCCCAGCAAGAGCAAATGTTTATATATCACAGAATCACAGAATGGTAGGGGTTGGAAGGGACCTCTGGAGATCCTGTAGTCCAACCCTCCTGTTTAAAGCAGGTTCAGCTAGAACAGGTTGCACAGGAGTGTATATATATACTTTGAATGTATTAATTAATTCATTAGATATTAACCGAATACCCAATATATCTTTAACTTCCTAAAGGTAAGATGCAAAGCCTTTGTAAATGATCTGCTAAAGAACTCCTTAACTATGTCAGAATCGTGACAGAACTGGGTAGACACTAGGACACAACACACAGTGTCTTGGCCATCTGTGTCCTCACCAGCATGTGTGTGAGTGTTCAAGAGGCAGTAGTCAATCAGAGCTCAGAGAGCTCTGCAGCTGGACGTTCTGGATACTCCAGCCCTTCTTAATCTTCTGCCTAGTAGCATGAGGTCACTGCAGGTATCCCATCTCTATGGATTTGATTGGACTTTTTGCTTTGCAAGGTCACAAAAGGCACCTGACCAGACATACAGCCCAAAATCGTATGTATTAGACAAAGGGAGGTGAAGTTGTTCTTTCTGGATCAAAGCTTTGAACTTCTTGTTCTGGCATGGTCATAGATGGTAAAAGCTTACATGGATTCAAAAAGGGAGCGGACAAATCACTGCAGATGAAATACTGAGAACTTTTAAATGAAAAGATATTCCCATACTGCTAAATAAAACAGGGCTAGAGTATTGAGGCCAGTCAGCTCCAGTCAGCTTTGTCCGAGCTGCACAGTACTTGATCCCAACTTTCTTTGGTGCTTTCTGTGGTTCCAAAATATTATAATAAATTTTGTGTCGGGGGATGGGTGTAGCTGTAAATGAATAGTGCGCAAATAGAGTTGCAGACCTCCTCGTGTTGTTTTTACTGCATGAAACTGAGGGGGTTTAATGAATATCTTGCAGTGCAGTACAAAGGCAGCTCTTTCTGCTGGACTAATGGTAGAGGAAAAGATGCCGAAAACTGGAGTTGGACCTGATGCAGTCTTGGTCTTTCTGCCAGTGGCAACAGTCCTGGGCACAAAATAGTCCCTGCAAAGTTCCTGAACATTATGTCAGGACAGAGTTAGCTTGAGCTAAAAACATGCCTCAGAACATGCCCACAGCTAAGCATCATGGACACTGAACTGTCCAGTGCTCAAGCTTGCTCCCCAGCCCAACACAAAATAGCACTCCTAGTGCTGTAACATGTTCCCATTTGAGAGAATAGTCTCGGGAAGCATTGATGTCTTCTGGTCCCATTCCAATAATCTTTCCAAAGGTTTTACTATTGGCAGGGTACTTAGCTAGATAGACTGTGGTCTGGCTGAATACTGGGATTTTTACATTTTTTGAGTTGCTACGCATGTAGAAACCGTGCTAGAAAGCCTTGTTCTGACACTGAATGAAAGGGCTGCCTCCAACTGCGCAGCAGCAATTTCCTCCTTGCTAGGACCACACTCATTGTACCGTTCTGAACAAATCTGGCAGCTGGCTAAGACCTTTTGTTCCTGCCCACTTTTTTTCTTTGGTTGAATTTCTAGGGCATCCCCACATGGCAGGAAAAGAAAAAGCCTTTGGAGAGCACAGCATCAGCATGAACTAAGTATAATTCATAACTATTCATGGTCGCAGCCTACTTTGCATCTAAAAAGTGAGTGTTCTACAGAGGGCGTATTGTATTTCTATACTTTCTTGAGATGTATGAAAAAATGTCATGTTCTTCCAGCCGTGACCTTAACATACATACTTTTTAACTAATGTGGTTTTAATGGGTGACCCTCCTGCTCTGTCTTCACTGGAAGCCTGAATCATTAACAAGTTGAATGCTGCAGTTAAGTGTTTTGAGCAGGCTTTGTGCCGTGCTGGTTCAGTCTGCGTAGAGTAGCTAGCCTGTTTTCTGTAAACAGTGCTGCAGGTAATAACGCCCTCTTACCAAACAGACATTCCTCTTTTCTTCTGAGCAACCCTCTTGGGAACAGCAGCAGAAGTGGATGGAGAGGGAGAGGGAGGTGGTTCCTCTGGATTACTGTTTCTGACCCTACCAATATCTTTCCATAGCCGTGGTTCTCTAGATACTTTTGATGACATTCTTCCTTGGGTTATCTTGTTGACATGCCAGATGCCTGGAAAATGCAGTTGTTTCACCATGACAACAATGATACAAACATTCAGTTAGTGTTTGTAAAGCTTAGGTACATCTATAAAACAAAGCACCACAGAGAGGAGTAGTGTGGTGGAGATTTCTGCCTAGGATGCAAGATATTATACAGTATAGGATAATTTACATTGTTGTCCACAGCTCAATGCCCTACAGATACATTGTAAATGGCCGGTGGACTAATAAGGAAGGTGACTTCACAGAAGGCCATTAAGGAAACGTCAGGAAGGGACAGGACAATACGGGAGATGTATGAACAGCAACGACCAAGAAGTAGAACAAACAGAAAAACCAGCCTTGAGTGCATACAGATATGTTTTTTTCAGTGATATATATGACTTTGCTGGAGTGCTTGGAATCATTACCACCATATTATGTACGATGTCATGAAGGCAAAAAGGTCAGGCTAGAGGTAAACATTAGTTTTGGGAATAGGTAAGCATTAGTTTGGGGAATAGTTCTCCTCAGTTCTTAAACTTGTTGAGAAGCCACCAGGCAACATGGCATTTTAGGTCAGGTGAAAACTGTAGCTGTCAGAAGTATCAGGAGCAGATGCACTCTGTATGCGCACACAAACATATTCTTATGACATAGCTTATTCTTTTCTTTTAAGAAAGCGCTGTTCTAACTTAATAAACCCACATTCTAGATACAATTGCATTTAAGGAAATTATTTCAGTCCCTCGACCCTGTCTGTTGTAGAAATAGAGGTGGTGAATACAAGTCAGACCTGAAACCTTTGCCATGGCTAGTTTTGGTTCGGTGTGGAGTTACATAGCCAGCATTTTCCAGAAGTAGAGATTGTGATTCTTTGATTTCAGAGATGTGTATTAATGCACTGGGCCCTCTTTAATTTCTCATAATAAATACCTTAGGACAAGCAGCTCCAGTTACCTGTTACCTTCCTCTTCCTACTTCTGTGAGCAAGTGGCTCAGGCTGGCAGTGCATACTGGATAGGAGCACAATGGATTTGTGCTGGCACAAAAAATGGAAGCCTTGCAGTAGCAATCCTTGCTGTCCGCACTGAACTCATGAAAGAAGAAGCAGGCTTCTTTGGAGCAGCTGATATCACACAGACACATGCTGGAAACAGCTGTGAAATCTTCAGAACACTAGCAGCAACCATAGGATTCAAAAAAGGTGTGAGTGTAAAATGTGACTCTACTCTTCTCCTAAAAATACATCAGCAGGTTGGATTCACCTTACCAGATAAAGCATCATCAGGGGATAACAATGTCAAAAGAGCCACTCATCTACAGTATTTAACTATTACAGCACCTGTGGGACCTACTCCAGGAGGACTCTTCTTAGATTCACAGGCAAATCTTTTAGTATAACTCATTATAACCCATTGTATGACCCACGATGCAGCATGGGCTTACCTGCAGAAGAGCTGATGCCCAGCACTGGAGGTAGCTTTCAGTTCTTCCTCCTGCTCCTAATGAGATGGAAAGGATGGCACAGGATTCTCACGAGTGTCTTTGCACGGAGGTCTGGAATATCACCTGTCAAAAAGGCAAATGCAATCTGATTACAAGAAACTCTTGTAATAGCCTACAAAGGTAACTAAGGACATGTATTTACTGCCTGTTTTCTACTACCTGGTTCACACCTTTCATGTGAAATATTTTACAAGTATTTGTGATGCTTTGTCCCAGCACTGAAATAGAAGGTGCCTGACCGGTCTCATTATGAAAATTCATGACTTAGCACCTCCAAGATAGAGCACTGGATTTCAGTGTGCACAACCAAAATGAAACAAAAGGCTTCATCGCAGAGTCGTTAAAGTACAGATGTCAGTTTATAGGAGAATACACCCCTTGGTACTGTAGAACAAGAGATAGCTAGAGTCAAAGTCGTAACTCAAGTTGCAGATATTTGCTGTTAGAACAGAGCAGTAGAAATGTGATAACAGTTAATCCAAATGATTTATTAAAGTACACACACAGTTCTATGCGGATTACAGAGATTTTCTGCAATAGAGAATTTACTTGAGGTGGTCTGCTTTTTGTGACAGGAAATAAATACTGTAGCACCTGTAAATACTTCCCTTTGATCCTTCCGGCCTTGCTGTAGTGGATAGGTGGAAGATTTGACATGATCATCTGGATTACTTACTTCAACTCCCCAAAACCCTCCTGTGACAGTTTACACATCCTCTCTCACACAAAAATATGGAAAAAGAGAAGACAGACATAAGTCGGAACACCCTCAGGAAAATATTAATATTCTATGTTAAGGTTGGTAAATTTAAAGTGTGGGCTGTAATGTTTTCCCTTGATATTGTTTCTGATATTCTATTTTTGAGCTTTCAGAAGAAACACATTCTCCTGTCATTTGGGAATTTGTACTGGATACAATCAAACAAACATATTTTATAGTATTAAAATCACACTGGAAGATCATTCAGCATATCTTTATACATTTATTATGCAAATAATGGTATCATCATAATTTAGCATTAAATAAACTTAGGTGTTAATATTGCCACACAGTAAGCACTCTTATGTTAACTGGCAAATTAATTGTGGGTCTAGGAGATCTATTCAAGGCCACAAAATAAGTTTATGTCAGGTAACAACAAATCCAAGGAGCAGTAATCCTCAGTGTCCTGGCCAGCCTTTACTTTCAGCCCTCATATTTGCAAGACTTATCCTCCCTGTTCCAATGTAAACATTACTGAAAGAACATTTTCTTTCAATTAAGAGACCTATAAAAGCAAACATGAAGTAGTGTTGAGATGTGTGGCATACTTCTCACACTCTCCAGAAAAGAGAGCTCCTGATTCTATTAACAGTCTGGGAAAATGAATTGCTGAGATGCAAAGTAAATGTCTGAGTATCCCCGATGGTCCCAGTAATGTTGTACATTCTCCTTTATACACATGCCTTGTTATCTTCAACGTTTTCAATGAATGGATAAAAGCAAATTTCCTAAATGAAATGTATTTTCTTCAGTTTGAGAAGATGTTTTCAGCCTGTAGTGAATTAAACGTTCATTTAATGTGAATCCTCTGATATTCCACAAGTATTACTTGAGGCTTTGAAGAAAATAGATTTGAAAGGAGCTGTAGGCTACAGTAAAAATTTGGTTTCCCCCTAATATTTTTCTGCAAATCGATGAACTTTTTAATGATAGAAAAACACACAGAGGATTTCTTCCTTCTCTGTGCTGAGTACTGAGGCCTGTAGCATGGAAAACACTTAAGCTTGCAATAATAAACTAATAATTAGTCTTACTGGCATTGGCTAAACTGTTCAGGTACTTAATGGTAGATGTGTTAAATTGGACTATTCAGTACCTGTTAGATTTCAGAACTATATGTCATCAGTTTAGTCTCAAAACTCAGGAAGGTTACACATGATGTAAATAAGAGGAGCTGAAATCAACCTTTCCCCCCCTCTCCCTTTTCCATTAGTGAATATTGGCAAAAGTTGTTCTATTGAAATCAAGCTGTTATGAAGCAAAGAATACAAAATCCAAGGGAACAGTGAGACAATGAGAAAACAGCATGACTTAAGAATAAGGACAAGGCTGGTGTTTGGACTGGACAACAGACATTGTCTTAAACTCCCACTGCAAGTACTCTGAGGATGCTGGAGGCCATGTAGGCAATTCTGCTCCCCTAAAGCCGGTAGAGAATGATCTGGGCAGTTCAGAGTCTCAGATGTCTCATGGCGAGAAGAAAACATCATGACCTAGCTCTTCCCCACGCCACTGTCTTCCCTTACCTCCTATGCAAATGATACACAGACAAGTAATATCTCCTAGGAGCTGCAAAAATCCAGCCTATGCTTATGTACTTTTCTCAGAGAAGACATTTGACACTTTTGTTTTAAAGTCTTTGACTTACAATGAGTTCATTATCTTTCTATATATATTGTTCCACTTGCCTAATTGCTCCTCAAAGACCCGCCAGGAATTTTCCTTTTATTTCAAAGGTAAACTTGTCCAAATCCACATTTGCCACTGAATTTTTGTTATGATTTTGTCATCAAGACTGAGAGTGTCCTGACTGACAAACCTCTTCCATGTATAAGTACCTGTCCCACACAATGGCCGAGTCACCTGTTTGCCTTTGCTTTGGTAAACTGAACATGTTGGTCTTCTTCAGTCTCACATTATACAGTTTGTTTGCAGCAACAGTTTCTCTGTAAACAACCAATTGATCCTTAACATTAAGCTTGGCCCTGCTTTAACTGTGATGCTTGCTGTGTCTTTCTGAGGATAAGAGTCAAAAGTAGACACTTGAGCTATGAGGACTTCACAGATTGAACGTTTGGTGTCTATAATTTTTTCTGTTTAAAGTTACTCCATTGAAGAGAACATTTCTGATGCAATTGGCATTTTGTCCATTCTTTTCAGCACTGAAACCTATGAAATACCTTTACTTTATTCTGCTTAGCTATGGTATTAAAATAAGAAGAGATTTTTTGCGGGAAAAGTGGAAAAAAATTTAGGAAGTCAAAGAGGGTGGGAGGGGCCTGACCAGGGACCGGGGAATTTCACGGTATTCATGACACTCTGCCTAGGCTCTTGGAGGCAAAGATGTTTATGCCTGGGTCCAGGTTTGGGAATTTGGTCTCTGTTTCACATATGTGGTCACGGTACGATGCAACTTCTATTTCTTACCAGATATAGCATCACTGATATGAAACATTCTTATGTCAACAAACAACGTGTGAGCATCTAGTTTGCAACCTATTGCCCCTGCCAGAAATATCTGGCAATTTTTTATTAAAGTCTTTTTCCAGTCTAACCTTCCCTTGCACATGTGAGCATGTGTTTTCTGTGGGGAAGAAAGAGGATGGGATCAGAATCTTTTCTAGTTACTCTGTCCTTTGCTCTTCTGTACCATGGTGATGTTTCTTCAGCCATGTGGCTAAGCAGCTCTTTTCCCTGTGCTCAGTTTGGAGCTTTATCTGAACCTACCCCAATTCATTCTGTACTTCCCTGGGTAAGACAGACATTGGTGGTAGCAGTTTGGGTTCCTTATTGACGGATTATAAATACACACTGCACTAGTAAAGTTCACCACATTGACATAAAATCAGGAAGCAGACACTGAAATGGGAAGATTTAAACTACTCATTCAAGCCTTTCCATTTGATTAAATTTTCTATACCATCCTTTAAAAACGCTATAACTTGAGTTTCATTATTGAATTTCTTGTTCTATGCCACTGTGAATGAGGTTTTTAGGTAGGTAGACACAGAGGGGTGGACACAAGAAACTTTCAGCCCTCTCAAACTTTGTGGTAATATTATGCAACATGTTTTTTCCTCTATTCCCCCCATTATGAGAAACCGTTTGCAGTAGGTGTGTGAGAGGAAATATTCAGATAGCATTAAGAACCTAACAGAACTGACAGGGAGGAGCTTTGTTCCCGCTGCTCTGCTGCTGTATCCCAGGTTTGACCTCAAACTTACCAGCAGGTACTGTAGACCTGGCTTCCCTGGAGCCGAGTTTGCTACTAATACCAAATAATGCGATCTTTTTCTAACACTAAGAAAAGTCTCACTGACACCTGAGGCCTGATAAAAATTCCATGGTGCTCAAGGGGGAGGTTTTCTTCCCATGTCAGGAGACTTTGGACAGGGTTTAGAGAATCAACCTCCAAATTCATTTACTTTGGAACAAGAAGCAGAGTCTAGATGCGTTCTCTCTTAAAAAAAAAAAAGCCTTAAGTGGGTGAAATAACTAGTCTCTATGTGAGAATAATTTTAATTTTTTGAACATACTATTTATTTTTTACACCATTTCTCCATTATCCCTTCTAGGAAGCTAATTCCACCTCTCTTGTTTTATGTCTACCTCATTAAACTTATTATCAAATACATCAAAAGTAAATGTACTCGCTTGATTGACTAAACTAAAGGCAGATGCCAGGCAGCACAAAAATATCTTTAGAAAACCCTGAGTTTTCATATCATATTAGATGATTTATTCTTTACTACAGTTTCACTAACTGAAGTTTTCTTAAAGTCCACAGTCTTGATTCCATCTCCCCATAATGCAGACAGATATTTAAATTTAAAAAAAACGGTTGCTTTGAAGATTATTTGCACACATTTTTTAAATCTTTGTTAAATATAATCAGATCAGGTTGTGTGATGATTAAAACCAAATTTCTATTATGAATATGAGAAACTACAAATGCCACAAATTACAATAAACATACTGAATGAAATTAGAGAGCTGCATTACTAGAAAGAGTTTGGAAGGAGGATTTGCATGAAATATAAATTACTGGAAGCAGCTTAGAAAATTGTAGTTGGAACTGTTTTTCTGTTTTGGGTGACTGATACAGAACATGAATTCAGTCTAACTGATTTGACTTTGAGAAGGGAAGACCAATTTTAGAAGAGGAAAGTAAAACGGCGGTGTTGTGCTGAATCATGAAAAAAATAAGAATGTTACAGAGACTTTCAGACAGTAAGAATCATCTCATGTAAATTTAGCTGTCTAAAATTATAGTCCAGGTTAGCTGTCTAAACCAGACTCTTGAAGCAGGCACTTGTAGAAGTAGGCTCATTAATTTAGCCTTAGTTTCCTTTAGTGCTTCTGAAAAGTCTCACTTTGCATATGCACCCTTGATCATGCTTCCCTGATGTTTTTTTGTACATTAGATGTTCCAAACAGCTTGATTGAAAGGACTACTCAATTTCCAAAGAGTTTAAGAAACCTTGGAAAAAAGTGGACTGTCAATTTTAGCTCCAGTCGGAGCTATGAACACAATATGGTAGTTCAGATGTCACCAGTGTTACTGTGACAGCAGCCAAAAGGAACATTGTAACTGAAGCTTACCAGGTTTTACCACTTAGCCTTGTTCATGATCAGAAGCTGACAAACTGACTCTTTCATTCACAGAAATTTTGATCCATTTCTCTTTTGGTTTCTGCTCCCTATTCTTTAGCCATTTAAGAAAAGCTGTGTGAGAGGGACACAAACTGGAAAAAAAAATGGGGTTACTAATATCAGGAGTAGCATGAACAGATCCTGAGCTGGTGCCTTCAGTGGAAATGGAAATACGGACTCTATATTCTGGACAAGATCATTAATTGTGGATCTGTTGGGTTTTTCTTTGTCCATAGTAGTAAAGAAACTGGTTTCAGCCACTGTATTTTTAATGGACCTAACTGTTCAGTGATGTTCTTCTAGGTCCTCAGCATAGGCAGAGATAGTGGTTAAGGAGCGTCTGAGCTTAGGGGTCAAGGAACACAGCTGCTGAGTGTTACCAGGAATGAGATGCTTCCATGCGCGCTAATAAGCAATAGCTTCTGGGGAACTTTAAATACGACAGTTGTAACCATTACAAAGTTTAGGTGCCTCCAGAGTTCCGCAGTAACAAGGGAACAGATTTCAGATTGGAAATTTGAATACAAAGACCTTTGTATTCAAAGGTTCACTCTTCCTGCATCCTGATTTAGATATCTAAAGCCTGGTTTGGTCCAAGGATCTAAGAAACCGGGGCAGGTTTTGGGGCAGGGTGTCCTATAGGTACTAAGGCACTGAGAGGTTTCAGTAGCTGTACCAAATATATGGTGGCAGTGCAAATTCATGGACCCTGTGTCATTGTATTTTCCCATGCACAGCACTCACTGCACCTTTGTCACTTCACTGCTTAATAATCCACAGCTCAACCATACCAGCTGAGCATTTAAGAGGGCTATGGTGAATATAACTCACCTCAAGGAAAGTGGGCACGAATTCTGGCCCAGGAAATGTGGGACAGACTCATAAAACTTCAGCATAGGGCAGGAGGTGTCCCTTTGGATTTATACCCTGCTAATAATATACATCAGTGTTTGTGCACACAGAAGGCAAACAAAACTCTGACTGAGGTCTTGGTGGTCACAGCTATGACTGATCTCTAACCACTTCCTGACACTCATGTCAAAAGAAGCAGACGTTCACAATGTTGTGGTTTAACCTGGCAGCTGGCAGCTAAGCACTAGGCGGCCAATCGCTCACCCCTCTCCTTCCCCCCCAGCAGGATGGGGACAAAGAGGAAACTCGTGGGTTAACATAAAGAAGTTTAATAAGGCAACAAAGGAAATACTAATACTAACAATGCTAATAATAATAATGATGATGATAATGATGAATATGTAAAAAAACGTATACACAATATAATTTTCTTCATCACCTGATGACTGATTCACAGCCAGTCCCTGAGCAGCAATTGCAGAACCTGGAACTGCTGGATTTCTCTAGTTTCCAGAACTCCTGAAGAAAACCAAACTCATGGAAAAGTTCAAACTCGCAGACAAGACAGGATTCAAACTCAGTGAGAAGAGAAGAGAAAAAAGAAGTATACCTGCCCCCCAGCCAACCCCCATTTATAGACTGAGCATGCCAGATATGGTATGGAATATTTCCCTTGGGCAGCTCGGGCTGTCTGCCTGGCTGTGCTCCCTCAAAGCTCCTGCGTCCCTGCGCATGAGCTGAACATGAGAAACTGGAAGTCCTTGATTTCTTAGCAACAACTGAAAATGTCAGTGTTATCAGCATTCTCTTCGTATTAAATCCAAAACACAGCACCTACTGGGGGGAAAATTAACCCTATCCTAGCTGAAACCAGGACACACAGTCACAATACATGTTTTCTTCAGCTTCTGTGGGTTTTGTAGCCATTTAGAAACCTTTCATTTTTAGATTTTAACAAAGAGAAAGCAGTACAAATATATTTCCAAAGAAAATAACCGTGCTCGAAATTTGAAACTGGACCTGCTTTCATAACTTTCTTTCACTTTCACATGAAGGATCTCTGAGTGTTAACTTTTCAACAACTGTTTTGTTAATAACCCCTCATCCATGCCCAATTAGAGTGGAGAAAACTGAGGGTATTTTGCCCATGACAGTACAAAACCCCCCATCTTTTTGAACGATAGGTCTGATTACATTAAGCATATCCTTCCTTCCTACATTCTTCATAGCAAGAGATATTAGCAGATTACAGTTATTTTCAACTGACTGGAAGCCCAGAGGAAGAAACATCTGTACATTTTGGGATGACAAAAGGTCTCTCTCTCTATGCAAAAACAGAAGTATCCAATTCAAATGCATAGGTCATGAATGCAGAACAGGTGAAGGTTTAGCTTTTCTTTTTAGTTAATTTGTTCTCTGACATGTGACTTGAGCTGAACATGTTGGCAAAATTCATTGCAGCCTATCCCTTAATTTCGCTTCCCACTATAACAGGGGGAAAAACCAGCATGCTTTCTCTAGGGTTGCTTTAATAACATTCCTTAATAACAAACTGAGACTGTATCTGAGGGGAAAAGAAAGAGTCAAACTGGAGGCACGCTTTCTGCAGTCAGAATCACTAAAGGTCAGCTGAGCAATGCAAAAAAGCTCACTGTTTCTTCTAACTTATATCTCCTCTGTGTAGCTGTCCTTGAAAAGAAGTCAAAATGGCATCTTATAAATTCAAGACTTATACTTCCCTGTTGATATTTTTCATGTATCTTAAAGATAGGTTAGAACTACAGTCTTATACTGAATAAACCAGGTGCAAACCTTGAACAACAAAGCTGGACATGATGCTGGTGGTGGTTCTGCAGCCCACTGTACTAAAAAGACACCATTTTTTGTCACTGTACCTTGTTTTCCTTAACCTGAGACTTACTCAGATTGAGGCCTTACCCACAGGTCAACTGATTTAAAGGCCACCAAGTCCTTCTGCATATCACTGGCCAGGTAATTTCACTCAGTTTTCCTGTATGGAAGTCAAGCTCTTAGAACCATAGCTCACAGCAGGATGTATCCCTTCCTCTTTATTCTCTACTAAAGGCTGGTTTTAATGTCTGTGTGTGCAGCAAACAGCTTGTTGCTTTTTAACTTAAGACAAACCACAAAATCTGGTATCTGTAGCCCCAGTCCAATACAGATGAAATCACCAGATTTGCCCAGGCTTTAACCCTAGCAATGGTAATACACATAATGCACAATTTCCTCAACAGAGTAGACTACGTTGGCAATGCACAGAGATCACTGATATTTGCCTGTGCTTTTCATGGAGATCACGCTTTTTTCCTCCATATGGGTTTCCACTCTCAGCAACATCCAAGACCGGCCAGGGTTGTAGATATTAGTAATAGTGTTACCCATAGGGACAGATCAGGGACCTTGTGCAGATGCAAAGCAGAAATGCAGCAAAGATGAGCCCAGGATGTCATTTCCTAAAGCCCTTTCATAGACATAGGGAGTTTAGCCTCCAAGCCAAAGCTCTAAGCCAAGATCACCTTCAACGTGTTGTTTTATTCTTAAGTCTTAGGCTTTGCCTAGATGTGGTGAATGACTTCACGGACCCCAATCTTGTGCTCTATCAGAATCATTTTATTGCTCAAGTGAATACCTTATGTACTAATACAACAGTTACTAGAGCTAATCAGCTTTGGATTTGTGGCTTTGCAAATGCTAGTTGACGGTTGCTGTTTTCCAGGATCTTTTGCAGCTGGATGTGTGAAAACAGCTTATCTCATGAGAACAGAGAAGGGAGGCACAGGATGCGCTGATCCTTCAAGGTCACAAGGCAGTGCTGTTCTGTTTCAAGTTATACGGTTTCCCACACCTAGAGGTTATCCTAACCATTAGGGAAGTAGCTGTGTGGTGCTCTGCTCTGCCACTGTACATTGCCTGTGACAGTCCCCAGCTGCTCCGGGTCTTCTCTGACAAACAGTTGCTGGCCGGATGCCCTCCACAGTGCCACAACTCACCACATCACTCCATGCTTCCCTTCTGCCAGACTTGTGGGCAAAGTTCTATTGTGGATTACTGGCCTTGCAAAACCAATTTCATGACAGTAGGTCAGCTCATGTGCATTTCCTTGCCCTGACTCTGGCCAAGAGCTACTGCTCTTTATGAAAGCAGAATTTCTTTTTCATGACTGCATAAACTGCTGTCAGGACACATTGGCAGTGTCTTGCTTTAAATGGCAATCTGAGGCCCAGTAAATGGAGGCAACACTTCCCAGTCAGGAGCAGAGCAGCCTCAATGAACAAATGGGGACAGAAGAGGCCTGTCACGGACTATGGTTCCTAGGTGAGACACACTAGCACACACTTCTTGAAACTCGCTGTGCTGAATGACACAGTGAGCACTAACTCACCTAGAATGCTTTAACAATGGATGGAATAGGCAAAACATTATTGTGAAATATTATTATGGATATTTTGTGAATATTGTATTTTGGTGAAATATTAATAGCACTGCATGAGGATCTTACACCACTGATTTGACAGCAGAGCAGATGAGAGCACATGGATGTGATAGCCAACACCAAGATGTTATTCTACTGTTGGCAGAAGTGAGAAACCCCACAGGTCGTGGCAACTATTTTGGGGTCAACAAGCCTCGTGCTCGTGGTGGGGTCAGAAATATTCGAACACAATAAATGCTATAATTTCTTCCATGGAAAACAATAGAATTTGCATAGAAGACCTTTCAAGGTTGATAAGTGGAATTAATAAAGTGTATTCGCACTCAACGCTCTCATTGGAAACCTCTATACAAGACTTTTGGATTGCTTTGGAGAATTCATGGACTAGTAAATCCGGACACTGCCAGATTCATGATTGTGATCACTATCACAAAGTTGTAAGAATTAGGGTATTTTTCCTAGAAACAAAGTTAATAAGTGGGCAACTCCTGGGGCACTAAGGCAGCTGCCTTATATTTTCACTTATATTTCTGTGTAATAATAGTGCTTGTATCAAGTAGTAGTTTCCCCTCAGTTTTACTAAAGTCTGGTGATGTTAAAAAGCTATGTCAGCTTCTGAGTTAAAGAGAGAAGTTCAAATGTTAGGTAGCTTCTTATCAGCCTTATCAACCATAACTATCACTAGCATATCATTTTCTGATATATTTACTTAGAATTAAGATGATGCTGATGCTATAATGAGCCTCTTTCAATATCTGCATTTATCTCCACATCATCAGCCAGATCCTCCCTGTTCCCCACTCTGAGTGCTGGTGAACAAAATGCTGTTTCACCTCTTCCATGTAAATAGGACTGGGGCAGAGGAAACTGATAAATATCTTTGTTTTCATGGACTTTCTTCCTGGCTGGCATAGCTGCATGAGAATATAAACTACTCTTATCTTAATAAACATTTTTCCCTTTGTTTTTTCATTCTGGCACTAAAACTTTTGCCTGTTTAAAATTTTTTCTTTAGAACTGTTCTGCAGGAAGAAATGATCAGCCAAACATGTAAAAAGTTTTTGTAGGGGCAGGGATGAATGGGAGACCTGTTACTTGTTGTCAGGGTAGGAAGGGTGTTACGAGTCAGACTGCTGCAGTTTTGAAAGATGTTGCAGTGCTGCATATTCCAGAGCAGGAGGAATGAACAGCAGCTCCAAGCAGTGGGAGAGAATCCTCCTCTCAGTGTAACACAAGCTGTGTGATTTTTCATATGGACAACATGAGGTGGCTACAGGGGCAGCAAAAGGAATCTTACCCCTGAAAGTTATCTTGGAATTAGTTTCAGTTGCTGGATGCTGCTGCAGCTGATGTATGTTCCTTTACATTTGTCTGACACTTTGAACATTGTGAAAAAGACAGTAAGGATTTAGAAGATGGGTGGAATACTTACAATTGCCAGAAGGAATCCATGCAAATATTTTGCAGTACCCTTTACAACAACAGCAGCAATTGAAGACTTCTGCCTTGATTCTTTCTTCTTTTCCCTTAGTTCTTTGGCTGAAAGAGAAGACTACCTGTAGCTGGCACTCAGGTCTAAATTTAAGGTCATACTTGATCCACAGATCAGTGTTGTCTTTATTGGAGCTTATGGTCTTTTAAAGATGCATCAATTCATCAGAAAAACAGCAGCTGGAGAGGAAATGAAATGATGTCTCTGACTTCACCCTCGCTTCTCTCTACTGTATTGTATAGTTTTCTTGATACCACATTCTTCCCACAGTTGCTTAGAGCTCCCAGATCCAGTGCATACACTGGAGCTCAGGTTCTGAGCTTTTTTCTTTTTGATTCAAGGCCACCCTAAGGGTCTGAGGTGTTTGCAGCACCAAAGAGCTGCACTTTGAAGCATAGGCATCCGTCGGGCCACTACTCCATATAAAACACTGAAAATACATGAAGCATGCTAAAAGCAGAGTAAGACCGAGAATACTGAGAAGTGGGATGCAAAATTCTTATCAAGAACATCTGGAACATCTGTACTTCAACATCGTGTCTCAGACTGTTGTGCAAAAGATAACAGAAGATGAAAGCTACCTTTCAGCCTTCGTGGGACTCCCATGGGGTGTCTGGTCTGCCACAAGGTGTGTGCATGCACTCTGCCATAAGGAGGTAATGCTCTTCAAGCTGCAGTGAATGTGAAGCAAAGACAAGATGTTGCACTAGGACAGCAGAAGCACTTAGATGTGTAACATGAAGGACCATTTTGGGAGATAAACTGTTAAATTGAAAGATGTCTCGCAGCAATGTCTTGAGCTGCAGATGTATGGGGATTGACTGAAAGAAGCAGTCTGCCTCATCAAACAAAGCTGCTGAATAAATCTCAGGCTCTTAGCAGAACATCAAGGTCACACAACCCCAAGAAAAACTACTGCATGAAAAATAAATTGAAAAGTGCCTGGGCTCAAATTATCCTGCAGCAGGGGATAATAAAATGTTTAGGCAGCAGCATGCTGAGGTCTGTAAAAACATCTAACTATCCTACACACTGAATGGATTGCTTTATAGATAGTCAAAAACTTTAAACAAATCCTACATAAGGGACATGAAGAGATTTTTTCAGAAGTGCTTTTGTTCTTTCAATATTTTCAACAGTTTTTGGTATGTATGAAAGAAAAGTTACACTTGATAGGTTAACAATACAAAGCAAGAGTAGGAGCAAAGGACACATCTAGCGGTCACACTTGGTGAGAAGTAGAATTTCAACTTCAAGGAAGAAAAGGGATGTCTCCATAAGAAACGTAAGGGAAAAAAAAAAAAGAAAAATGTTGGTTAATTGCTCAGAAAAATATTTTAATTTCTTAAGCCAAGATCAGAGTCTTCCACTGCAACACTGGCTTATCTCGGATACGGAACATTCTTCTGTTTGACGTCAGAAAACAAAATCTCCATGCAAAGAATCTAGACTATGGGAGCTGAGAAGAAAGAACTTTGGGGAGCCAAAAGGAAAACTGTGTGGAAATAAATGATTGGAAAGAACAAAATACCCTAAAAAAAGACTCCCACTAACCTGGATCTGCCTCACTGCTGTGCAGCAATGCTTTTGTTGCTAATGAGAGGTTGTATTTGCTGATATCCAGTAGTTATTGTTTGATAAATGCATGGACAAGAATGGGTCACTCTCATAAAAGATTGCATTGTGGGTGCTGATCTTTGCTATCTTTTCTATCTTTCCACAGTTTTTCTTTCGTTCTCTTGTTCAAGGAAAATTTCCCACCAGTCATTTACTTGAGTTTGTGTCCATCATGCAAATACATTAATAGATCATAAAATGGACTGGCATAAGAAAGAAAACCTATGATTAGGACACCCATCTGCAGGGGGATTTCCTGGTTGTAGTCTCTGGTCTCAGATTAATTTCTGTACCTTACATTCAGCTTAGGCCTGGGAGCAGCAGAAAGAGCAGCAAAAGCCCTTCTTTTCAGCCAGCTTTCCTAACCAAGAAGGTTTAGCAAAATGCTTTAGAGACCCAGGTTCAGTGACATTGTCTAAAGGTGCTGCATGGCTACACTGTAGCATCCAGTGCAACAGAGAGCTGTGAGGCATCAGCACAGCACCATGCTGCAGAGCTGACATGATGAGTTTGGACCTAAGTTAGGCGAACTAGTACTGTGGTCTTACCAGTCAGGAGGACATTCTGATTCAATCTGGCATTGGTTGGCAACTCATCAGTCATCTCAGGCTTGTGTCCTGTTGCCTTTGCTGGCTATAACCAAACTGTTGTTAAACTTACCTGAGAGTAATAGGGATATTCAGAAAGCATTCCATGAAAAACTTGACTGCTAATCCAGGAAATTCATGTTTTTCACAGTATCTAAATAGGCTCAAGGAAAGAGAAATTTTTTTTTTTAATTCAGAGGCCAAATCACCTCCTTCCTTCTGCAAGGTGAAGCAGATGACAACTGAAGTGCTGAAGAGGTGAAGACAAGCTTCCATTTTTGGTAATTGTTAGTGCCCTTTAACTCCAACAAGCTGTAAACAACTGATGTGTATTTAGTAGATATGGTTTGAAAAGAACAGGACATCTGGATTTTTCCTAAGGAAATATTGATCAAGAAATTTGCACTTCAGCATTGTATGTGGCTTCACTCATTTTGCTTTTTGCCATAAACCTGTTCTGACTAGTCACAAGGAATGTTATCCCTTATTGAAGGACTTTTTTAGATACCTTTAATATATCATTACTTATTCCACGTTCATTTCTGTGTAGAACATTGAAACTTTTTCCTCGGCAGTACAGAGGGTCTTATGTCTGCTTTTTAACATAAAGTCATCTCACTTTTATTTGCATCCAGTAACACACAGAGAATTTAGAAAAACATTATACATCATAATACCTCTTGTCTCCCTGTAAAAGTCTAGGGAAATTCATTTTTGTTCTAAGTTTGTAGTCATGAACTTTAAAACATGACTGACTGGCTATCACTTTTTGGACATATCATATCAGTTTGGAAGTATTCCTAACTTCCCTAGTTCCAAAGACAGAAAATAAAAGTGGATCAGAATTACTTCCATTGTTCTACCAAAGCAAGGTGGTATTTCTACAACCATTAATCTCAGGACCCTTGTAACAAAATCTTCTGATTCTAATACAGAGTTCAGGGCTACCTGCACTTGTATAGGTCTACACGAAGTCACAAACGATGAAATTGGTGTAGCAGCAGCTGAAAGTCTTATTACTGGCACTATATTTTTTTGCCTAGCTAAGGTCATTGCACTGATCAACAATAAACTACTTCAAAAATTCAGTGCCTGCTTTATTTGTGCCTCTAGCAAGTGGTCTGCAGCATATTTCAAGATGCAGACATAGACAACAAAGACATTAATTGGATTATGTAAATGAATGCATGTACATACGTTTTAATACTGCATGTTTATGTTCAACTGTATCAGCAAAGAACACCGGTGTACCTTCTGCTCTATCCAGTCTATCGATTATACTGTCTATATCCAAAACTGAGACTTTGGGCTTCTGCCTTCTAGAAATGAAAGAAAAAACACTTGGATGCAAACAAATGCTGCATATTTTCAAAATAATGTTGGTGTTTTTTTTCTCAAAACAGAAACCACTATTTTACCATAATGTCTTATTTTACCATTTTAACAGAAGATGAAATCTTTAAAGTTCTCTAAATCTCTATGTAATCTCTAAAAGTTCTCTGCTTTTTAGCAGATGGGGGGGGGGAAATAATGCTTTTGATCTTGAGAATTACACATGCAGGCTTCAGTATTAAGGCAGAAAAAGAAAGTATGGCATTAATGAGCATCCTTCACTAAGACCATATAAAAATAGTACGCCTACATGCTCTAATCATCTTTCTGTATCATAAATAAACATGTCTTTGTCCAAAGTATGCACTCTGTAAATGCTCTTCCTTCCAGAAACCCTGTCTGGATGCTTGTGCACAGCAGTCATTAGTCCATCCTGTCTTCCAGTGCACTTGCTCAGTGCACCTGTGTAAGTCAGCTAAGGTTAGATCCAGAATGAAAAATAAGCACAGGTTTGCCAGCTCAGAACTCTGGTCTTCAAAAATGAAGATCATCAAGGCCTTTGCAGGACTGACACTGAACCCTGGAGGTCTGCAATGCCATGTACCCGTGTTTCCAGGTGCTAAGTTTCACCAGGCTCACAGAGCGGGCAGCTGGCAAGGCAAGGCCAACACCAACCCCCTTCACAACCTTGCGGCTAGGGTGGGAGGGTCAGTGCATGTTCCCGGAATGTTTAGGTACTGTTTTTGTATTAATTATTAATCAGAGAAGGAACTAGAAGTTCTGTCTCCCATTGCCTGCATTAATGCCCTAATGAGGCTATAGGGTCCTTCTCAAGCTCTCTTTTTGTCCTCATGAATATTTCATGTGTGGAACATCTAAAGCAGCAATGCCTGATGAAGCCCAGCCCTGGAAAACCTCCCAGCCAGGCAATGCAGCGGAGATGTTAGTTGACCTAGACCCAGAGGGTGAAGGGAAGGGAACACCTGCTTGCCCCCTCCCGCAGGGTGCTGCAACCCCGGCAGCTCCACAGAAGCCCACCCAGGACTTGGCTCCCCTCTTGTTTTCTGAAGCGGACCATCCATCAGCCTGATCAGGCAGCCAACTGAGTAACTCAGCCTCAGCCGGACTAATTCTTCCCTGCGCCTTCAAACAGAAAGACCAGCTGGGCAGTCCCAGTGCAAGGCAAGAACCTTGTCAAGCGGGGGCCTGTGTGCTGGTTCCTGAGCTTGGAAACAGCAGTTGCTGCCTTAGAGTTCTTCCTCCGCAGCCGTCGTTTTGTTTCGTGACGATGTTTCCCTCGCAAGCCCCATCCTTACCTCGGGTTTCACTGGCTTTCAAGCCTTGCTTCCACATTTATCCAGCTAGTATTGCCAGCATCTGTTTAGGGTCCCTGCACTGGGTGCAAGTGGCAATGTTTTCTCGCAGGGGGTTGCAGGGGTGAGGGGAGGCTGGGGCTCCCCTGTTGTGGGCACGGCCAGTGCCAGCTGGTTACAGCCAGCTCCAACAGACCAACAGACCCACCACAAGGCACAGCTGAGGCCCTCACCAAAAATGATGGTCCCCTGGGGAAAGCACGTTTCAGGAAGGTCAAAAATGTCTGAGAGTAGAGAGGAGTGAGCAATGAAACAAGTGCGAGAAACAGTAGTGTGAAAAGCAGCATCATAGAGGGAGGCGGGGGAAGAGGTGCTCCAGATGCCAGAGGAGATATTTCCCTGAGGCCCATGGAGAGGACCCCTTGCTGGAGCAGGCATCCACAACTGCGGCCTGTGGAGGACCCCATGCCAGAGAAGGTAGATATACCCTGAAGGAACTGCAGCTCCTGGGGGACCCACGTTGGAGCAGCTTTATCACGAAGGACTGCAGCCCATGGAGAGGACACACTCTGGAGCAGGGGAAAAGAGTGAGCAAAAAGGAGTGGTGGAGAGGAGCTGTTACAGGCTGAGCACAATCCCCATTTCCCATCCCACAGCACCACTCGGGGTGGGGAGGTAGAGGACTTGGGAATCAAAGAGTGAAGTTGAGTCTGGGAAAAACTGGTGGTGTGAGGTTTGTTCTTGGACTTTGATTTGATCTGTGTTTCTCACTATTGAAACCTATTTTAATTTACAATAAGTTAAATTAGTTTTCACCAAGTCAAGTCTATTTTGCGAAAGAAGGTAATGGATAAGTGATCTCCCTGACTTTACTTTGACCTACGAGCTTTTTCATCGTATTTTCTCCCCTGTCTCGGTGAGAAGAGGGAGTAAAAGAGCAGTTGGTTGGGTGTTTGGCAGCCAGCCAAGATCAGCCCACCACAGTCTCACAGTCGAATGCCCTGAGTACCTGTTGACCTAAGATCCCATCCTATAAGTAGAACTTATATTCAAGGAACTCCTCATGAAGTTTACCTTCTCCTGGTTGTTTTCTCTCCCCACCCAGACAGTGCTACATTTACACTTAAGCCTCTGAATTGCTCTAGTCCATATCTTTAAACTCAAGTGAACTAAATTCAAGCCTATACTTTAAGAAAACCTGCTCTTATTGTTCTCTTCTGAAGCAAAAAGCCTTCAAGGATTAAATTCTTGGCAGCTGCTGTGCTTGCAACTTTATTAATCAAAAGTAGCAGAATTCCTAGCTCTTTTTGAAAGGCAAAATCACCCTATTGGCTGAAGCAGTAACAAGCCCACAAGTACAGTTTTAATTGTTAGACGTGGTTTATAATATTCTGTGGCAAAGTTTAATCTCGTCATAGTTGGAATGGCAGTGACAAAGTGCAGAATATACAATGCCCATAATTTTTTCTGTGTACTATAAGGCAGTAGCAGTGCAGGACTGACTGAATCACTCTTTGTCCCTCAGAAAAAGGACACAATATGAAAAATATGTATTTAAATATATTTCTGTTTAAGGAATATATTTTTATTGGAATATCTACTATTATCCTTTATAATTTTTACATCAAACATCATAGCTGTTTTTGGCAGCTCACCTAATCTGGGTTCTTTCTGAACATGTAAAAGCATAATATTCAACATTCAGCTATCATGACAGATTAATTATTTGAGGGTAACAATTATGTTAGCAAGTCAGAAAATATCACTTTCATTTTTGTCTTGCTACAATCCTCCTTTGTCACCTTAGGCAAGATATACAATACCATCATGTTTCCCTTTCCCTGTACAATACTTCAATAATGATCTTGATATGGAATATTTATTTGGGAGGCTTTGTTTAATTTGAAAAGCACTTAGATATCCCTAGATAAAAACTATGAAACTCTTACAGCTACAGTTTTCTGTGTAATAATAATAGCTCCTCTGACAACCACTGCAAAACACTAAGAATGTCTTAAGAATGGAATTTTAGAAGTTCAAAGAATTTCATTAATAAGATCTTTGCTCTTATATTTCAGAAGTCACAATTCACCTTTCCTTGGCATATGTCTCTGTTGAAGCTGGATTACTAGTACTGTCCTGCTTTCACTTCTCACTTCACGAGATTCTCTTCATACACTACTATTTTATGTTAGTGATATTGTTTGGTTATTCAGTCTACTTCAGGGCACTACATTATATTTGCGACTTTTTCCAGCAAGTGTAGAAAAGAATTCTAGTAGAAAACAGAGCAACAATGTCTGACATAGTATGGCTATACAAGGAAGATGAATAGGAATTAACCCTACAGGAGTTCCTATATGTTGGTAAGAGGTAGAGATAATGATATAAGCTGCGTAAAGTAAACTACTGTAACTAAATTCTGAATGAAGTTCTTCAGCTCTTGGGATACCAGTCATCAAACCTGGGGTTTGTAGTTCATCCACTAGAACAAGGAGTAACTGACCTTCTAAAGCTGTTAAGGTTTGGGGGATTTTTTTATCTGATTGGCATGAGGCCTATCTACTGCACCAAGCTGCAAATCCATGAAAGCACTGAGCCAGTTTGCTCCAGCTGCAGCATCGGCTGCAGAAGGATAGATGGAGCTGCACAGCCAGCCGTGCTCCTGCCTTTCCTTGCGGGGAGGCCCTGCAGCACCAGCCCTGGCAGCTCCAGCCTGGCTGACTCCGTTAAGGCGACATCCAGCTCAAATCAGGTGTAAAAACCAGTATCTGGTGTTTGTCCTATGCAGCCGCTTATTACTGTGACTGAAGATGATAAGTTGCTGTCTGCAAGCGTACAGGAAGGCTGCACATTTCAGCACCTGTGAGGCTTGCACTTCTCTAAAGAAAACCCTGATAGCCCAAAAGTAAAGTCACTGTGCCCTAAAGGCTAGGTTTCAACAACAGGGAATAATATGTCTGGTTTGTCCCTTTTGTAAACACTAGTAGATTTCCATCAGTTATCCCCATCCGTAGTAAGTATATGATATTCTTATTTATAGTTAAGTATCTGATAACAACTGGCACGTAACAGTGACTTCAGGAGACACAGATGCCTTCTGTACCTCGCTTTGTGGAGGGACATAGCGTTAATCTCCTGGAGTAATTCTCAGTGCTATACTAGCAGCTTGATCACAGTACCATCTCTGTCCTTACAGAGCACTTGAAAAGAAACCCACTCAGTCACACTAGCATGGCACTTCTGTCAACTGCTGAAGAGGGTTTGTTTAAATAATTAATTTTCAGTTATGGTTATAAAACAAAATGGGATGGGGAAATCCTTCCCTGGGACAGACACGTTAACCTATCAATGTAAAGAGTGTAAGCTGAAACTTTGGATTTGGGTCCTACAAAAACTGCATTCCCACATCTTCCCAGCCAGCTATGCAAATCAGATATCATCACGCACACATGGATGGTTAGACGCTTACGTCATGACACGTGTACAAGTGCCAGTTTTACAACCACACTCCAAGTATTTGCATTAATATTTTAGGCACAGTCTATCAGTCTTCTCCCTTGAGTTTGATTTTAAATTAAGTAGTTTAAAAAAATCATGATTATTTACATTGGTTTTCTCCCAAGAGCCATAGTCACAGCACACTGTACGAAATTCTGTAAAAACTGATTCCAGAAAAAAATTATTGCCCCAAAGCACCTACAATCTATTTACAAAGTAAAAGAGAGGGGGGGCATATGCGTGAGGTATCAGAAACTGTGAGATGACACAAAACTTTGAGAACCAATTTATTCTGGAATGAATATGATTTTTTTTTCACAACACACTTGATGATCTATGGTAGTACAAAAATGTTGGATTTTCATTTTTTTAAAAACAGCAGATTTCTTATGAGCATTCGTGAAAGAAAACAAGGAATTTTGAAAAAGGGGACGAAAGATGACAAGAAAAGCCTTGTGAAAACACTTTAAAATTTCTTGAAATTCTTCTCCGGTAAATGAAAGGTGGTATTGTCCCTCTAGGTCAGAAACTCTGATGTTTCCATAATTTAATCCTGCTGAATTGTAAGTGTATTAACCTTATGGTTTTCAGTTACTGGTTACGGCAGGTTGATTATGTGCAAAGCAACTTTTACCATATATTAACACAAGTGAGGAAAGACTTTTAAGGGCACAAATCAAGGTCATGTCCCCAGCTCTCAATTATTTCAAGGAAGAGATAGTCAAGTAACAGCCAATGTTGTTTTGGAGAAACTCTTACCTATATTTTTTAATGATTTTTTTTATTTTCTGTCCCTTCATTTATAGGATCTGAGACATGAGCTGCCTGTCTATGAGGATACTAAGTGTAGTCTCTGTCAGACTAGCATAGCCATGCAAACATGAGTTTACCAAAGGAAAAAGACAAATGAGGAACTGAGATGGGATTATAAATAATCTGAAACCATCAGAGCTCCAGGCAGCAGGAGGCATCTGCTATTCATATTCACTGAGAAAGAGTTGGGTCACTCCAAGGTCCAGCCTAACCACTAGCCTGAATCAAGGGCAAAAAAGGCTCAGCAGACAGTTCTTCTTTGGATTCTGTGTAAGCAGCACTCTGACTACTGATTTGTAGCTCCCTGCTCTCTCAGGATACCCTCCAAGTATTGCTTGGCTCACTATTCTTCTCTCTTACCCAGTGCTGTACTCTGCAGCTGGACCTCAAAGACACAGCATGACAGAGAGAGGTATGAGTCAGACTACAAACCAGCACACAGAATTTACATGCACTGCCCTGATGTCCAGCTTCTTGCACATACATGTGAGGCCTCTGCCTGTTATTCAGCACCAAAAGTAAGTGGTTAAAGGAAGAAATACCCTTTATATGAACAGGACGAAAAACATCTCCAAGACTTCCATACTCACCCAGGCTGAATACAGATCAGACATTGAAATGAGATAGGGACACAGGAATCACCATGATGGATCAGTGCATCCCCCTTGTTATTTTTGCTGGTTTTCACCAAGATGAACTCGGAGTCTTATACTCGTGCCTAGAAATAGACTTAGAAATCTGGTGTCAGTTGAATGATGCATAAGAAAGTTATCTCCAAGCAGGCACACAGAAAAATGTCATTTAGTTGCATGCTACATCTCAGCTCCCAGCAGCTACTAGATTCTGATTTACCCACTTTGCCTTTTTGTCTCTTTATTTCAGCTCTGACTTGAATCTTGCACCTGTTTCTCCAGAAAAGCCTGAAATAGAAACCAGTGTTGTCACATCTGAAAATTGCTTCAATTCTCACCCCTAATCCTATAGTATATTAATTTCTGACTTTAGCAGCTTGGTAGACCACAGCTCTTTAAATAAGATCACAACTGAAATATAGAAAAAAAATATAAGAGGTTAATAAGCAAAATATTCCAGCTTTAAGGTCTAGTAATTTGTCAGACGCCAGGACCAACAGCACATGCTTTGCTAGAGGATGCTGCTGCTGTCAGTGTATTGTGCGAGTGCAGCTGAGAAGACAGAGGAGGTGCGAAAAGGTTAGGGACAACTCCACAAAGGCCCTTGTGTGGGTCTTTCTTCACAGAATCATAGAATCATAGAACGGTAAAGGTTGGAAGGGACCTCAAAGATAATCTAGTTCCAACCCCCCTGCCATGAGCAGGGACATCTTCCACTAGACCAGGGTGCTCAGAGCTCCATCCACCCTGGCCTTGAGGGAGGCAGCATTCACAGCTTCTCTGGGCAACCTGTGCCAGTGTTTCACCACCCTCATGGTGAAGAATTTCTTCCTAGTATCTAATCTAAATCTGCCCTCATGTTTTCTGAAAACAGAGTGCTCTTCCCAGAAAACAGGAACCTAAAGCTATACTCTTTCACAGATAGGTTTCAGATAGACTGGAATGGAAGAAAACAGCTTCTGGTGTGACAAAGAAAGTTGTGAAAGGCTTGGGGGCACCCCCCTCCATGATGAATGACTGAAGTGTAGCAGCAGAACTACTGGTGAAGGGGCAACAAAGGAAAAAGTGTACCAACTATTTTGTACCGCAGCAACAAACTTTTACTGAAACATCACATTCTCTTTAATTGTGGTCAAAGCAGGTCAGTAGGCCTCAGCTGAACCAGGACTATGACACAGTGCAATAATCTCTCATTGTTATTGATGGTAGTATTCACACACCATAATCACCCAGACTTTTCAATTGCTTTTATAAGTCAATGAAGATTCAAAACATAATTATGTGGTGTTACTACACAGTCTGTACCGAGAGAAATTAAATCAAAGGGAAGAGAGGCTGTGTCAGGCAACAATCCAAAAATAAATGTTTGAATTTAAATTAAAGATTACTGATTACCTATCCTCTGCTCTAACCACTAGACAACACTCTTGAAAAGAGACCATTTGAATGCACTGTCTTGTTAGTTCTCAAGTAGCTCTGAAAAATCAAGAAACATGTAACTCAGCTGATCAATTATCATATAGTATCAAGAAAGTATGTCTACGGAGCTGACCTAATCCATTAACATGAGTAGGAGGAGGTATCAGAACATCCATCTAACAGAAGAATGACTTATGGGTACTGCCTCTGTCTGCCAATGTGCAGCCACATCTAGCAACGGCAAGCATTTCATAAGATTGTGTACAATTCTTTATTAATGCAAGGGAAGACTAGAAAGGGACCAGGCCATAATATTGCACTGAATCACTTAAAGCATAATCACAGCTGCATATAATTATTGTCCCAAGTAAGTAGCAGTTACAGACATCCAGTAACACTGGATTTGATATAGGTAGTCAAGACTGCAGATGACTTTACTTTTCCAAAACTCTGATGACCGGGATCGGATTTATAAGGGCGGTTTGATTTCAACCTCAGTTTTCTCCAGACCTGCTGCTAGGGATCAGGTGCTAGTTTCACTGAAACAAACACATATTGAGGTTCAGTCCAGCACATAAAAATGCCAAGTGGGGTTTCTATTTGGCAAGCTCCTAAAGCCTCACTTTTGGCACACAGGTAATCCCTGCTGAATCCAGTGGCTCCACAGAAGTGCTCAAAGTTGAGCAAGTTGAAGTCACTTTTCAGAACTGGGGTTTTATGCTATATGTAGTAATGAAAAGGGTGCTAAAAAAAAATAGGAGCTTTGTTGTGTTGTGCTATATTTATGGATCTATAAGGATGTGCCACATGATCCGCAAAATTGGGGAAAACACCAGCCCTGGATTAGTTTAATGGGCTCAGTTGCCTAGTCATGCAACAGAAACAGCATAGCAAAAGGAATGTTAATGTCTCTGACCTAACTATTTTCATTGTTGCAACATCAGCAAGGTGCTCCTGAAATAATCCCAATGGTATTTTCAAAGGAGTGGGGCGATGCTGTTTCAAAATCTGCTTAATGATGTCCCTGCCTTTAGCCATACCTATGGAGAAACTTCAGTGCTATCTTCTGGAACCACACCTCTGTATCAAATACCAAAGTACTTATAGTTTTGTATAATAATAATAATTAAAATACAAAAATGGCTTTTCAATAGTAAGACTGGCATTACAAGCCTTGCAATCTTCTTTTACTTCTTATTAATGGTATGTGTCTGATTTTAAAGGAGCCTGGGACCAAAATTAAATTCTGTCTTGGTGAGAGGGCTGTCACTTGGTTTCTGCATGAATGTGTGCTCTGTCTGCAGACTGTGAACAAAATATCAAGCCATTTTAAAAATGCTGAAAGTTGCGACAGCAATCTGTTAGGTAAACCGCTCAGTCTGCTGCTATGACAGGGCTCCAGCACATCCGAGTATTCAATTAAAAGGAAAGAGAGGGTCTTTCTTCCAAGTCACTGGTTCATCTTCAACTGGCACAGACTTTTTTATTGTCAGGCGAATTAATTGTAACTTTGAAATCAGTGTGCTAAAATTGCTATAAACTCTCTATTCCATAACAGAGTACAAAGGGCTAAAAATTATGAACAGATGTTAAAAGCACACACAGCAGACAAGCCCATCAGGAAACGCTGCAGTGAGACCAGGGCTATAAACAAACTACTGGATTACAAGACAAATTTTAAAAATATTATTTTCTATAGGAACTGACAAATTCTGTAAAGGTATCCCAATGGGGCTTCAAGGTAAATTTTGCATATACTGGGGAGCGGAGACCTCAAAGCTGCGAGCGTTTAAAAGACACCTCCTTTGCCTGAGCACCGGAACACAGTAAATGACTTGTACATGCAGCGGACTCAGAAGCCAAATAATAATTTTTGATCTTCATCATTCAACAGCTTTTAGTTCTATCTATGCAACTTTGGGTGTAACACTTACTACAATGGAGACACTGCTTAAGAAAACTGCAGGTTTTTTCCTGCCAATCAGCATAGTTTATTGTAGCTGCTCTGATGACGATACACGAAATTGTCAACCTCATTTGCATGAAATTCCCCTTGAATTTTCTTTTTAAGAATGCTTTAATTTAGTTGCCATTTACAATTAAAATGTCATCTGAAGTTGTAATTGAAGATAGTGTAGCAAGCATATAAGAGATGGGAGGAATGTAAAAGAGAAACAAATGAGAGAAAGTTTCTTGGTTGTTGTAGCTCAGAAGGAGAGCCTGGAATTTTCTAGCTCACCAGTAATTATTTAAGAACAGTCCCTACAGAAAGAATAATAAGGTATTTTTCTAGCTTAAAGCATTAAATGAAGGCTTAAGTGAGATATTTTAAACAGTCTGATCATTCCTCGACTATTTGGGATTTTTATATTAATTCTATAGAGATTCTCTCTGATTTTGCACACCTTGTTAAGAAAAGAGAGGAAGGATTTTTTAAATTCTATTTGAAGCAGCACCTTTACCTAAGAAATTCAACTATTCTGATCTGCAAAAGTAACACTAATTAAAGCTCTGGAAGTGCATGTTTCAGCGTGTGTGGAAATGCTCTGGGTAAAATTTGGCCCTGTGCTGAGCACAAACCACTGCACTGTCAGTCAAATACACTTGCAGGTAATATTAATGTTTAACTGAGGTATATATGTCCATTACAGATTTCACATCATTCTCTGTGAGGATGTTTAAACAAAGGAATGACTATTCTGATGCAATGCAAGCTGAACAAAGCAAGGAAAATCAAAGTCTGAGAATCAGTCTGTAAACATCAGGACATCTGAGTCAAGGTAAGTGTTTCTATCTGAATGTCTAACTTCTGACAGTTTCTGAGTTTGCGTGTCACACTTACCTTCCTTTTCTAACAAGAGACTTTCAGAACATATACATACAATTAAAGATTATGTGTATATTAAAAATATAGATACAGACATACTTACAGAATTAAAAAAAAAAACTTTACAGTAGCCTTCCTTTCTCTTTTTCCTTTCTCATATGCCAGGCCCTGCTGGCACGGTTCTCTTGACTGAAAATTATATAACTGCCTAATTGTCTAGACAGGTTGAATTAAGGCTTGACTGTATTAGGTCTGAGAACTTCTTTTAAAGAATCAAAATAACCTAACACCTGTGGTGGGCATAGAGTATGGTATTACCTTCTCAGCAGAGTCAACCTCTTTAGAATAATGGGACATAAGTAGGAAATAGGAGAATTACAGGTCTGCATTTTTCTAAATGAAGTTTTACTGCTCTACTGGTGGCTTGCAGAAAGAGATGTGGTAAGGAGGAAAGAAGAAAATAGGGGAAGAGAAGATAAACCTACATAATATAAATAAATTTTCTCGCTTAAAGCTGTTTTTGTGCAAATATTTTAAAGGATAATCATTGTGAGAGGAGCAAGACTTTATTCAGTAGTTTTGGAATACTTGCCTGGATGCAAATTATGGTCATCTGCTTACTAATTACTTTAGTTTCTGATTATGCTGCAGAAAATTCATGGTTAATGGCTGTAATTAATAACATGAGAAGAATAATTTCCTGGCTCTGGCTGTATGTTTATTATTTACATACCTGAAAACGGAGGTAGGTGTGTTTCTCATATGTGCACTCAAAGCAACTGCAGCCTGCCAGTGCATGGGAACTAGCAAACCTTAACCTCCATATGTAGTGAAACTGAACGGCTTTTCCAGGATGTGATACCCCAACGGATGTTTACAAGCAGAACAATGAATTCATCTAATAGATATGTTTTGTATTTTCCACCTAACTGTTCTCAGGCAGCTATTTTTGCAATTAGTGCCTTGCAGATTTAAAAAGAAACAGTTTTGAAAATTTTTCAGATTTTTTTTTTTAAGTCATAGAAATGTAACTAAACGCTATGGTTCTGGTGCCACACTTTCTTATTTACATGCATTACTTTTTCTTACTGAATAAAGTTGCAGACCGTGGGAGAAATGCGGTACCAACGGCTTGGTTGAGTGAGGCACAGCCTAGGAAGGTACTGTGCAAATTACTCAACATTACTCAAACAATGCAGCTAATTCCTTTTCTACCACACCTTTGTTATTCCAATCCCAATTGTCTCTTGAACAGAGGCTTCAAATTGCACTGCATGTTGCAATCAGACTGCATGCCCAACAGACAAAATGAGATCAGACTCCGGACATTTGTCCCGGGTGTTATTTGGTATTCGGTCTCCGGGGATGCCCTCACCTTCTGTGTTAGTCAGCCATTCATTGTAGCTGTTTCACTAGTCAGAAGATGAAGCAGGAAAGACAGTAGCTTCTTTAGGCTTGTTAGACCTTTCTGTCAGGACGAATGCTTCAGCTGTGTAATGGGATTCACCACCGTTCTCTCTTGGACCAGGATTTCTATATTTAACTTTTCTGGGTACCACTATCGGTCTTGTCCTGACCTACAATACTGGACCACTGCCAGTGGAAGAGTCTTGGAGGATGGAGACATTCACATGGAGAGATTTCGCTTTATATTCAGAATATGGATAGACAAACATAGAGAATTCAGCTTCGGGTAAAACCAAGACTGACTCAGGTCAATCTGATTGTTTTGTCTCTTGTAAAAATCACAAGCAACTAACAATCGTTCTTCTGATCCTCCTGTCTGATGCACATAGGAAGAGTCTTGCTCTTCTATACATTCTCCAGATGAGGAAAGATGGAACTGTACAGAACAGAAATCCCTTCTCAGTCTTAGTGATCATAAAATGTTTCCTGTTGCATTACAAGAAAATTTTACTGCATTCTTCTGTCCTAAAGGCCTCTGAACCCCTGAGGCTGAGAAATACTGGCTCCTTCTGTCTATGTCTTGTATCATGTACAATGTGCCAGGCAAGGCAATCATGGGTGTCGGACTCTTATTCAGTTTCCACTTGACATCCATAGTTACAAAGCGAAGAACAGACAGAAACTACAGAGAAAACACTGTCCAGACATCACTTTTTGCCATGACTTCCAAGGGTGACATATTTTTTTGAACTTATTAATATTTTGTTACATTTTCTTAGCATTTATTTGACCATAAAATCAGGAACTGCAACTATTGCAGAGAATACTAAGAAACATTTTAACCGTTCGAGTAATGACACTTCTACTCTTTGCCCCCCTCAAAAGTAGTTATGTGATAATGTGACATCACCTGTGTCATTTCAGCACCATTGTAGCAAAATGTACTTCCACTCCTGCCCATCCTGCAAGTCATCACGCTTTAGTTGTTAATGTCTTACTTCAGATAACATTTCCAATTTATACTGATGTATACAGGCATCAGAATATGCCAGAGGAAAGATTAGTACACCATAAGTGCTCTGATATATAGGCTATCAGTGCTCTTGCAAGCAATGCAAACACAGGATAATACACATGTATCTCTGTAATGTGTTGTCACCACTGAGAGTAACAGGCCATAAGCTTTCTAGTGAATTTGTAAAGCCACAGGAGTAAGACTTGTCAGGCTTGCTTTGTCTAAACTATCCTTGACCTGCCTGCAGCTTTGTTTTACTTGATTTATCAGTGAAAGTAATTTCTCTAATTGTCCAGTTGTCTATGGCTAATTTATTTTCATCTTGTTATCTTTGTGTGCTACAGCCACAGTTTTATACAGCTAGCAGTAACAAACAATTATTCTGTGGAGAATGAAATGTTTATAACTCTAACAAAATGATGTAGTGTAGCAGATGTAGCAGAGACATTGGATGCAGCATAGAGCAGTACAGGAGTGGGATGGTAAGACATGAGGCACAAGCTTGGCATTCGAAACTACTCAGAAAAAAACAGCTCCCGCACAATCAGTTAAAGAAATGCAGACTTGGAGCTGGACAAAACTAGATTTAAGAGTAGCAAAGAAAACAAAGAAATCATATCTAACATACATAAAAGCCACAATATACAGTGTACTTAGATGTAATACAGAGCTACAGACCAAATAAGAATGACCAGGTGTAAAAACATGTTAGCAAACGCATTAAAGTGACCCCAAGTTGTTCCTGGAGTAAGGAGAAGAAACCAGCAACACTAACATCATAATCTGTTTGGCAAAAGAATCCAGATGCTAGCAACTCACTGTAACATAGCCATCTCCACAACCAGAATGAAACCACCTGCCTTAGGATCAGAAGAGCAGTGGAAGGCTGAACATACCTCAGGAAGAAGGGGCAGAAACTAAGAAGAGTGCATTTAAAGATTTCAAGTATATTATTGAGACCTTTTCTGTATAGAAGTATGCTAACTTTATTACTATTCTTTCCTTTTCTGTGGCAGTTAGACATGGACTAGTGATGGTTAGAATCTTAAGATTTCAGTTATACTAACAGCAAATACTTGACTGCATGTGCATATACATAGGGTGTGCTTCCTCTTTGCCCATAAACAAGATTTTGAGTGTAACAGCATGACTGGTAAAAGTGGAATTGCTGCTGCACCCGGTATTGCAACTGTGCTGTTCCTGAGATGCTTATCTTGGGGTGGTTATGTGTTCATCTCCTATTTGGAATGTACCAGTTTGTTGATTTCAATTTGTGACCAATATACAGAGAAATTCTAATAGGCATCAAATACAAATGAAACCATTGCGTGTTCAAAAAAATCTGTCAACTACCAATACAGTCAGGAGAAACAGAAGGAAGAGAAGAAGAAAGCAGCATGTATACCTACAGATGAGTGCTGGGTCTGAGGCTGACAGTCCCCGTCCCACCACAGCACTGGTGAGTGCTTCCGAAACACCTTCCCTGGCAGAGGCCCCCTGCGTGCCATGGGGAGAGGAACAGCATGAGTGCAGGGTTAGCTTTGGGTGAATGCAAACAGCAGGAACAGGAACTCTTCCATCACTCATGCTGGAGAGATGGGTCAGAGTTAGCTGGCTCACAGGGGTCCCTGGCCCTGGGCTGGGACTTGTCACACCAGGCTGCAAACAGAGGGCACCCTTGTCCATTTCTCAAAGAGCAACACATCACGCACCATGACTCAAGGAAGATGACTTGCCATTGGAATTTGGAAAACCTTCATTTGCCTAGGAAAATCATGGCTTGCAATGTTATGGAGAGTCAGGATGGAGTTTGGAGGATTTCCTTCTGGAGACACTGACATTAAAGACACAAGGGGAACCCTTGTTCCTCTCCCTGACCCGCTGGGGAATAAAACTGCTAGATAAATTGCTTACTGCTAAAACAAAAAATGTCTAGAGACTGTTTTGATTCCTGGAGTCCCAGTTGCAACAGCAATATATTACTTTTGTACAGTTAACCTCTCCAAATCTCCTCTTTGTAGGGTAGCTCATTCTAACTGCATATTGGAAATGGGTCCTGGTCCATCCTGAATACCAGACTAGGCTTTGCCTGCAAATACGCTGGCTGACCTAAATCAAAAGCATGCCAGGGACCATGGTCACGGTATGGATGACTACTTGTGTGTCAGGCCTATGGTGTGATTACATTTCATTTATTGGTATAGAGGTAAACACTGAGACAAATTTTGCACTGGTTTACAGTGCAAGAAATACAATGCGCAAAAATTTTATCTTTCCCTGTAATTTAGTTATGCAAAGCTAAACTCCTGCTGGCTTGTGAGCTTCTCTGGCTATGCTGGCTGCGCAATAAATAGAGAAACTGCCTGAAAATTTACAACATACTTTGCTTCAAGTCTGAATTCCCTGCTGTGTAGTAAGAAAGTCTAGGCTGCACTCCAGTGCTTGTGGAGCAGGGGATAGCTATCGCTGATCAGAATTAGTGGTATTCAGCTGTGAAAGGGGAGGGCTGGAAGAGTCCCTCTTTTTTTTTCTCACTTAGACACAACTATGACCTAAAATCACTTGTGCCTTTTTCCTGGTTTTAGCTCAACTGATTGAAATATTTCTGATACTTATACAGTTCATGAAGACTAATTAAATGACTCACTCAGGCAGTGCAGGATTCAAATTTAGTTTTAACTCCTCTCCTCAATATTAATATGTTCAGAAATGTATTTTTAAAGTAGTTGTATTTGAATACATTCTCTGTGATGGTTTTGAATGTTGTAAACATTGTACACATCTTATGAAAACTTCTTTGCTGACACTGGGACTTAAAAATAGTATTTCTACAGTCTGAGCTGAAAAGTCGCGGTTCTGCACCTTGGGGCTGTACAGAGCTTACATCCTCTGTGAATCCACACACAGAGGGCAAATTGTAACGCACATCTTAGGTTACATCAGTAGAATCCGTCTGTCTGACTCTGGCCACTTTTCAACCAGGTACCTGCAGAACACAGGACCATGAGCACAGCACCTCATCTGTCCTGGTACAAGGGAGGTATGTTGCAGCTCCCTTGAAGAGAGAAGAGTGAGCCTTAACTTGTTTGCCCATCACTTCCGAGGTTGGCAAGCTGTGCCTTATCTTCTCCTGTGACACCTCAGGGAAAGGGGAAGGGCAGAGGCAAGCTGTCCTGGAGTGCTCGGCAGGGCTAGCCTACCCTACACAGGGCAGCATAGACCCAGGCAACGTGGTAATTTTATCTTCTACTACTTTCAATCTTGTTAATATTGAATGTATTTATAAGCGTGACACTACTGCTTCCATTCAGATCATCACCTGTTTCATCCCCTGTGTATTCCGTGGAGAATGTCACAGCCTGAGCCCTTCTTGTTGGCAGCTTCTAAACTGCATTAGAAGCAGTTAACAAATATCTGAATATCTGCCTGATGCTTTATTCTGCCCTGTGAGCAGTGAGTGCAGTTTGCAGAAGGACATTAGTAGGCCATGACAAAGGAAGAGAAGCCCTTAATTCTGATCTGTGTGTGGACGCCACTTCTGGATTTAAGATTTAGTCTGTGACTTATCTGAAGTCTAGCTAATAGACTATGGTGGGTGTGTATTACAAGCCACCTGACCAGGAGGAGGAAATTGATGAGGCCTTCTACAGGCAGCTGCAAGCAGCCTCACAGTCACAGGCCCTGGTTCTCATGGGGGACTTCAACCACCCTGACATCAGCTGGGAAGACCATACAGCT
>Ga0065711_1027358_pt1 | contig 50462 bp, 29 predicted proteins | sample Hoacrofraction12_FD_59098 | JGI IMG/M metagenome (GOLD analysis project Ga0065711, IMG submission 59098) | Hoatzin crop microbial communities from Cojedes, Venezuela - Epithelial fraction 12 v2 (version 2) | ecosystem: Host-associated > Birds > Digestive system > Esophagus > Crop | place... | reverse complement strand
ATGACCCACAGAGGTCCCTTCCAACCCCTACAATTCTGTGATTCTGTGATTCTGTGAGTTCAGTGCTGTCTGGTTTAATTTAAGCAGAGTTACCTTGAAATGCAGCGTTCATCACTACCAGTCTCTGCTTCAAAAAGAAGCTGAAAATCAGTCATCAGATTGTTCTGTCAAAGTCCAAAGCAATGTTAAGAACCCTACTTCTGTCTTGGTCGTTGCTAGTTCTGTCAATTATTTGCACTGGGAAGCTGAATCCATATAGTTGCCTCACCTCCCCAAGTCTTTTCTTTGTAGTGCGTTCCCTAGTGGTAGAGAAATATGGATAATATAGTAGAGAAGGTTTCCCACAACAAAACAGCTTTATTGCTATGTTTGTTCTAAGTTCAGTCCCATTTCCATGTCAGTTTACGCGCAGTTGTGAATTCCCCGGCAGTTTCCTGGAGGGTTTGGGAGCACGGAAATAAAACCTGAGGTTTTCTGCTTGTGGCATCGCTGAGAGTGCTTTCCCTACTCATCAATGTACAGCAGCAGGGGACTCCTTTTCCCCCCAGAGTGGGGTCTGCAACCCCTGTGTGCTTGCCCGTGCTCTCTCCTTTCTGTGACCCTCAGGTCTTGCCCGGACACAAGTGGGGATAAGGTACCACCCCAAGGATACCCACTGGCCTGGCCCGGCACTGCTTGCAGGGCACATTGAATGGATGGAAAATCCTCTGCAGAGCAGAGGAGATGGGCACATTGCATCTCTAGACTTTCCTGAGTCAGGCACCTCCAGGCCAAGCATGAACTGGGCATATGCTTGCCCCAGGCTCACCGTGTTGCAGTCCTTCTCCCAGCTGCCCCAGCATCTGTTGCTGAGAGGTCACCTCTTCATAGGCACCCTCCCTGTACAAGACCTCCCCAAGTCACAGGACCTCACCATCTGCCTCCTCCCAGCCTAGATCAAGCTGTCCCTCTGATGCCAGGGAAGCAAAATTTCCCAGTGAGGTTATAACCAGGCTTGTGGGGCTAGCTTCCCTCCCTGTCCATTCACATATCCAAGTGGGGCACCATCAGACAGTGGCCACCAGTTCCTCAGATACCTTCTGGGCATGAGAGATGCTGTTAGAGATGCTCTGCTTGGTGCCCTCCTCCCATTATCTTTCCATCCACGTTGGTGCCCTTAACCTTCACACCCCTTCCTCTCTTTTCTCCCCAACATTATTTGTACTCATGTCTCTTTTTTCCCTTAGCCTCCTCCTCTCCAAAGAGACCTCTGTTCTGACACCAGAAGAGAAAATTACAGTAAGTCTGCCTGTGATTTCCCATTGAGTGATGGAGCCTTACAGAAAACACCCTTCTGGGCAACTCTGCCACAGAGAAGGTATTGCCAGGTTGTGCCTGACTCCTGCATGCTGAGGCTGCATCATGCCCAACAGACATCAAATGCACTCAGTGCTCTGCGCTTCATGAGATTAGGTCTGCAGAAGGCTCTTGAGCTGTTGAGAAGGATGAAGGCCTCATACCAAGTTGAGCTGAGGAACTGAGTCTGCTGGGGGAAAAAAATTTGAGTTATTCTGATGCCATCAATATTAAAAAAAATAAAAGACAAAGACAGAAGTATTGCTGTCACTGAGAGAAACCATTAAACAGGATGAGTTTATATGAACTGTAACTCACAGTGCAGGAGACACTGTCTAGTTGGGAAGGAAGCAGGAGCTGATGGGGAGCTCAGTGGCAGCCAGTGCAGGAACATGTTGCCTGTGAGAGGCAACTGCAGTGATGGCTCATTGAGAGCTGGAGCCACTTCTAGCTGCTCAAGAGGAGGAAAGACCCAGAAGTCATGGGGAGGATTCAGGAAGTCAGGAAGGAGAAAAATCTGGAGAAGATGACATGTTTTGCCAAACAAAACTCTTCTGATGGAGACCTTTTTATATCTTTAATTTTGCTGCTCAAAATACCTCAAGCCCCAAAAGGTACCCCAACACTGAAGCATCTGCTCTTGTTCATGCACTTCTCAAACACTTAAAGGAAAGTTAGACAGGAATCTCATCTTTCTCAAGTCTGCATTTTCATAAATATTTCCCTTTAGGAGTTTGTGAAATTGAATTTGGGTTGATAACCCTGCTTTGTTCACCCAGCCTTACATCCTCAGAGACTGGTGAGAAAAATGAAAAGATTTTAACAAAATGTAATCATGGCAATTCACTACTATGACATGGAGACAAAGATAAGATGAGAAATAAGGTACTGTTCTCTCTCCTTTCCTTGTTCCCTCGTTTAAATGATAATTTTCATACCTTACCTTTGAAAGATATAATTATAGTAATTGGAATCTGACTACGTCTGAGAGTTATGCTATGCAGTCCTTTTTTTTCCCCTTGACATTTGAGTCTTTTTAACTAATACAAGATCTTTAATCTACTAAATAAATATGTGGGACCTAATTCTCTGCTGTGTACATGCACTTTGTACTTCTCGGGCAGCTAAAAGCTACATTAATACCAGCATAAGCAACTGTGGGAAACATTGCCCTGGAAAAAAAGGCGATTGAAAACTGTTCTAGAATTTCTGGGACCACAAAGAGGTACAAGCACTATTGTGGGACACATCTTATGTGGCTTTCACCATGTAAACATTAGGCTGGTTAGCTGTTCCTAAGAACAGAACAGGGAAAACTGGTGAGTCCAGCGGAGCAGGTGTTCAAGAGAGAGGGAAAAAAAAGTTTCTGTTTCTGGCAGATGGGGGAAGGGGTGAAAGGCAAGGTGAAAATATGACCCTTGGGGAAATGAAACGGCAAGTCTGCCTGGCATGGTGTGTAAGCCAGCAGCACGGCTCTGGGAGGGTGAACAGTCCCCAGAGACTTCTCTGGGAGGGTGGGAGTTCCTGCTGCCTTCTAAGTCCTCCAGTCACTCCAAGAGGTGGGAGTTAGTTGCCTAAACCTGCACATCTAGATCTGGTTTAGGTGTTTTCTTAGTGTCAGCAGAGATGTCCAGCTTAGTTCCTTCCCCAAGTGTACGTATGACCAGGAATTTTCCTCTGCTCTGCCTTTGAGTTGAGGTAAACGGAAGCAGAAATACTCTGGGGGCCAGACCACTGCCCAGCCAGCTCTACAATTTGGGAAGGGCAAAGGTCCATGTTATGTTCTTTACTGTGCTCAGCTGCCTCTTGGCCACTTCTCAAAGCACGGACAGGATACCCACTGTCTTCCAGTAATGCCGTTCTGGGCAAGAGCCAGGTTACATGACCAGCAGGCAGTACAAAGAGGCCAGTGCTGCGAGCATCAGTGAGCTACAAATAGACTCCCACAGAGTAACACATGTGCTACCAAAACCTTTAAATATGAAGATCCTGCATCTTGTGTTCAGGCATGCATATGAAGGCAGGGAGGCTGTGAGCAGCTGCAGGAAGCTGCGGCATGTGGACATATTTTAGAAGTTTCCACCCTAGAATAAGTCTTCTCGAACTTTTTTAGTTTGATACCACCAAAAGCAGCAGCAGCAGCTACATAAGTGACCCCCTGCTGCTGCTGAGGAGAGGGCAGGACCCACACCAGCACCCAACCCTGAAGGTCGCTTCCACTCTCAACCTTCCTGTGGTCAGTGTTGACTATGGCTGGGCCACTGCTCAAAGCTGCGTTGCAGGATTGTTGAGAAAATGGAGCAAGTCTGAGGGGTTACTAGGATGGGTGGGGACAGGGGCACACCATGTTCAAGGAGAGTCTGAGGGAGCTTGGCGTATTTGGCCTCAGAAGAGATGGTTTTGGGAACTGGGCTAACACCAACCTAGTAGGGGATGTAAAAAAGGCAGTGCCAGACCCTTTTCAGAGATGCACAGCAAGAAGACAAGGGGCAACAGACCGAAGATGCAGAAAGGAAAATGCCAGCTCAATATAAGGAAAAAAGATTTCACAAGGTTTTTTTAAGAGGTAGAAGAGGTTGTCCAGAGAAGCTGTGCAATCTCCATCCTTGGAGATACCCAAAACCCAGCCAGATAGCCTGACGTAACTTCAGTGCTAGTCCTGCTTTGTTCAGGGAATTAGATGATCAGGGGTTATACTAGATGGCATCCAGAGGTCCTTTTCCACCTGAACCAGCTTTAAGTGATTTCCACTTGCATCAGCTGAGCTCCACTTAGGCATGGGGTGAGTTGCCTGACTTTTTGTCAGCCCACTATGTTCAACTAGCATGCATAGTTCTAGTGGTGTGTGTAGTGTGATGCATTTTGGTAACCTCCATCATTACAGAAATAAATTAGGATTAATTTTTTCTCTTTTCCCTGAATAATCTTCGTAGTTGACAACCACACAGTACAATCATATCCGTTGATTAGGGCTGAAACAAGACTGCTTGAGAGTGATTACATTTTTGTATTAATGAGCTTAAAATCATCTTTTGTTCAGCACTACCTCAAATTTATGGTCAAGGGAACAAAGCAGGAGAGGGCATAAGGTTCTGCATCTGTTCACACTCTGGCAAGACTAATGCTGAGCAGGATTGGTACCTTGGTCTGGTCAAAAGCTTTTGTTTGTGACACCTGGCTGGATCAGGAAGGGCATGCTACAGCAGACATCCATAGCTCGGCTGTTCCTCAGCCCACTAGAGGAGTCTTTTGTGTCTGAGCTCCTCTTAAGCTAGACCCAGTGCAAAAGCTCATGGTATTTGGGATAATTAATCCAGCTCTCAGCCTGCATTACATTTTCTGTTATGGATACAGTTTTTGTGTCTGGCCCCATTTCTTTGTGTATTACCTGGGAGATGGATTCAAGACTTTGGGAGAATATTTCTGGGATCAGAGGAAGAGAATGGGCTTGACCCTTTTAACGTATTTTCTGCTCGTGTCATTATCCTGTACGAGTAACACCATTTTACTTAATTTTTTTCACTTAAGCTTTGCTGAAGTCTTTTTAATGCTTGCCAAATTGCTGTGTAGCTTTCAGTACCGAAATGTAAGATAAATGCATGATGATATAATTCACCTTCACTGACTTTTCATCCAGTTAGAGGAAAGGAAAAAAGGTATGTCTTGACATTTTCTTCCATTTTAGCAAGTATATTTCACTAATTTCTCAGTCTGGTCTGTTTTGTTCCATCCCTTTGAAAACAATGATGGGTAGAAAATAATCCAGTGAAAATGAGCAACAGTAAAACAACAGTGACTCCAGATGTCCTTTTGGAAAATGGCATCTGGACTTGTAGGTCAGCTTTGCCTCCACAGATAGTTTCTGTTGGCATTTTCTAGTTTCTTTTAAAAGGACCTCCCTTTCCACTATTGTGAACTCGCACTATCTTTTTGGGAAGGTGCTTCATATGCTAAGAAAGCTTCCAGAGACATCACATGCATGGTGACTCAACAAACAGGTTAGTCAGAGTGGGTACTTTTTTTAGTGATTCCTGCTTTTTAAGCTAATTTGGACTAGTATGACTGAAGCACAAGAAGGTGGAGTGACTTCCTTACACTCACACTGAGTCAGTGGCTCAGTACCTCCAGGCGTTCCATATTTTTATTCCAACCACTGAGAAAACCACATGGCTTCCTCCTGGCATGCTTTGGGGTTTCACAGCTGAGAGGTGCAGGCTGCAAAGGTTTTTGTTGCCGATGTGTGAGATGGTGATTTTATAGCAGAACTTCTTAATGTTGGAGGACAGGATCCAGCCAGCAGCAATCTGTTGGCTTCTTGTCCATCCAATCCACCTCCTGTTTGTGGAGCTCCTCTCAGACATTTTCCTACAACGCTATCACTCACCACATAGTCTCTGCTTACCATGGGAGACAGGAAAATCGCCGTGGTTTCTGTTCCCAGGGCTCTATGTCAACCTTTCGTAGCTTTGACTGGTGAGGTTCGTAGATTCTTGTTTTTGCTCATCGCTTCAATTTTTGAATGAACCTTCCCTCTTTCCTCTCCTCCGCCCCAAAAACCCAAAGCAAAAATCAGCTGAAATGGCCAATTTTTGCCGGTTTTCAGATGGAAACCATACAAAACCACTGAGTTTGGCCTGGTGTCTGCTGGAAACTATAAATAGGACTGTTTGACTGAAACTCAGCTCTGGTTTACTCAAGCCACAACCCAAAGTTGTGAGACAGTCTCTGAACCCGGGTGGATGTTTTGGAGTGCATTGACCAAGTATGGTGGCTACAAGAAAATCAAAATTCTGCTGAGTTACCTGCTTGGTTTGGGTTTCATTGCAGTAGTTTTGTATAGCTGTATTTACCATCAAATGCTCTGAAACTTGTTTCTAGATTCCTCCTGACCTGCTTCAGGTTGGGTAGGGAGCCTTGACCTGATGAGTTCTGCTGCTCAGTATCTCTAAATTTCTGGCTGTTCGGTGAAAGGCTGCTAATTCTTCCTTAATTTTTCAAGATGCTTTGAAATCAAAAGGTGAAACAGTATTTGCATGCTCTTACTCTGAGCATAATATGATTTATTCAAATCCCAACTTTCTTAGGATTTGACCCAATAATCTCTGTGAGATACAGGGCTGTTGAAGGAAAACATGCTCTTCCTTTCTGTTTAAAGTAACACTAAAGACCAAAACAAAAGTAAATATTAAGGGTCTAACTCTGCATGGGTTTACCTTAGCCTAAGACATAGCACTGAACTTCTAATGCATTCCAAAAATGAAGTTGAGCTATAATGGTTTTTGGATCAATACCTTTCCCTTACAGCAAGTAAAATATTTTAAACCCAACAATGAAATTAACTTTGTATATTTAAATTCTTCCATCCTTAGAGAGTAAACTGTCTCATTGCATCCTGCTGCTTGTTTCTGTCCGTTGCTCCTCCAAATTTTGCAGCTAGGGTAGGCTGGGATTTCAGCTGCGTTGTATCATGACACAGGAGGCCTTTCCAAAGACTTTTTTTCCCAGTTGATACATTAGAATTTCAGTTTGTTCACCTGAGATAACAATGTATTCTCATGTTAGAAGAGCTGTCACACTTCATTTGGTAATTCAGAATTGTTCTTTGGCTTAGTGGATGAGGTGGTTTTGTAAGGCAGTGTGATTTAATGAATTTATCTGCCTGGAAAGTGTCAACCAGAATCCTAGAGAGATCTATCTTTATATATTAGTAGATCAGCCTTGACTCTGGAAGCACCTCTAGGTCATGGTGCATTCAAACCACTTCAGGACCAGGCACGTAAATAGGGAGCAAGAAGCCAGCTCCCAATCCAGCTGTCACACAAGCGCGCCAGAGAAATTAATCACAGGGCCAACTGTATTTATTACCAACCAACCATGAAATACCATAACAAGGACCCCTTGTGAGACCATAAATACTGTGTCTTCAATCAGTAATGAGGGTGACACCACCCAAACCAGAATGTCTATCTTGAGCTCTCTGTGCAGAGGAGGCAGGGCTGCAGTTTCTTAGCAAATCTAGGCAGGACACTGAAGTGCTGCTTTATTGTGTGTTTCTTATTTTCTGAGAGCTCGTCTTGAGCCTTTGATCTGATTTGCAGAAGAGCTGAACATTCACAGCTGCATGTGAACGCTAGCAGTCGCACTTTGAAAGTAGAAAGTGCCAGATCACAGGGGGTTAAAAATGAGAAATCCCCAAATTAATGGACATTTTTTCCTTCTTAATCCCTTTTCTACCTCATTTCTTGGTCTTTAATGGAGAGGGAAGACTGTTTTCTCATTTTCTGAGGGTTATGAAGGACTCAGGAACAGCAGCGAAGCTGGGGAAGCATTAAATATCACACAAAGAGGTGACTAAAGCACAGTGAAAGCTACCTGTCCTATTCTACGAGGATTTGTGATTTGGAAAAAAAAGGACACATTAGTTTTCAGTCTTATCTGTATCTCAAAAAATAAGGAGGATTTTTTGGGGAAGAAATGGGAATGGGTCTGTTGAAATCTTTTTTGTCTTTACTTTTCAGAAGCCTTTTTATTTGTATTCATGGTTGCCTTTTATTTTGTAATCTGTTTTTAGATTACTTGATGTAACTCCGTCCTCCTCTTCTCCAAGTTCTTTCTTGTCAGGTTACCTTTCTGGATTTCTCCCTCCAGGTTGGGCCCGGATTCCTGCTGACTTTCTCCCCTCCGGTACCTGGGCATCACAGATGTGAAGGACACTCGCGAAAGCCTGCCCCTAATTTCAGTTTAGCTCCAGTCTACGGCTGAAACGGCAGGAAAAGTCCTTCTGAGCCCTGGGCTGGGGCAGAGCCAGGGTAGGTAAAGCACCAGTAAGCCTCTATTAAGCCTGCACACACAGTAGTTTATCAAACCGTCATAACCTAGCCCCACGTAGGCATGATTTTCTTGTTTTCTTAACAGCACTAGGCAAGTCCTGGAGCAAGAGGAAGCCTCACTGTCAAATCTGAACATCTATCGCATAGCGGCACAAAAGCCTTCTTAGGGAACCATGCAGACAAATCAGTGCATTTTGCCTAGCCCCATTCACAGAAACCAGTGATATTTTTTCAATGAAATTATGTGTGTGTGTATACATCTATACAAACAGCCTGAAGCAGACATGCAGAATGGGAAATTTCAGTCTAAATGAAAAAAATTTGCAAAGGGCAAATAACCCTGTGTCAGGTTAGGCTGAACTGTACTTTAGCTGGTCGCTGCTTGTGTTGCTTTTATTCAATTTATCTGTCTAGACTAGCCTCTTCATCTGTACTGAACAACTCTCTTTTAAGGAATATTTAAATATGTATTATGTGTAGTACAAAAGTGAAACATTGAATAAGAAGGCATTTTAGGCTGACTGCTTAAATATGGTGTCTCTTTCTTCTTTAAATAAATAAACAGGACTGTCCTGATACTTCCATTGCAACCATGTTGTTTTCGCTGTTCGTTTGCTCGCTATAAAATACATTAAAAGGACACACAATGCTGATGGGTCACCTGATCCCAACCCAATCAATTAGCAGCTTTTAAAGATGACTCATTGTTTTGTCTGTAACATAAAACAAAAGTACACAGTGAAAGACTGAACACAGCCTTTTAGAAAAACTCCAGAGATTTATTTTTCCATTTGTGGTTGCACTTATTAATCTTTCTCCAAAGCTTGAAGCACAGATCGGGGAGAGCTGATACACTGTGTGCATGCAGCAGGCATTTCCTCTTGCTGCCGCTCGCCTTACTGCCTCACCTCATCTGCAAGGACAGTTTTAGGGTATACATCTGATTCTTGCTCCTTGTCCTGAAACAGCTGGATTCATCCAGCAAGCTTCAACTTTTGCACAAATGGTGCTATTTCTGTCAGTGAGAGGACTTTTATAAGTGGCAAACAATTTCCTTTGCATGAGTCTGCAGAATCCCAACTGTTTGTTTTCGTTACCTATTTTGGGATGTATTAATGCATGTCAAATCTGTATCTGACATGCTTTCAGATGCAAAGACTCTGTAAAAGGCTGCACTGAAATAGGGTCTCCCTATTTCATATTGTGTTGATAGTATCCCATTTTGATTCCGAAGACTCAAAAAGAGGCTTTCTTGATTGTCACTTTATATTAGTTTAACTCCAAGTCTTGGAACCTATCTTACTTGATATTTTCAGCCCTGAAAATCCAGTACAAAATAATGTGTCGAATAAAAAAACCCACCCCAAAACAAACAAAGGAAAACAAACAAAGGATTAAAAGCCTCTCTCAATGAAACCAAAAATTAACTGGAACAAAGGGGCATCCCTCCACAAGATGGCTCTTTCTAAGGGGATAAGCTGCCTTCTAGATAACACCGAAGAAAATACGCCTTTCCCACCTCTCCTCTCTGACTTCTATAATTCTTAATCACTAGCTTCCTTTTTTGTAGACACACTAAAAAACATTGAATCCAACGAGTGGAATACAGAAAGACTTGCTAAGTAGTGGTAGGTTCCAGATATGTTTTCCCATGTGAAGAAGGGGAAAAAATGGTGGTGTTCCCCAGGGCTCAATTTTGGGTCCAGTCTTGTTTAACATCTTTATCAATGATCTGGATGAGAGGATTGAGTGCTACCTAAGGAATTTTGCAGATGACACCAAGCTGGGTCAGAGTGTCGATCTGCTTGAGGGTAGGAAGGCTCTGCACAGGGATCTGGACAGGCTGGATTGATGGGCCGAGGCCAACTGTAGGAGTTTCAACAAAGCCAAATGCTGGGTCCTGCAGTTGGGTCACAACAACCCCATGCAATGCTACAGGCTTGGGGAGGAGTGGCTGGACAGCTGCCCAGTGGAAAAGGACCTGGGGTGCTCATCGACAGCCAGCTGAACATGAGCCAGCAGTGTGCCCAGGTGGCCAAGAAGGCCAATGGCATCCTGGCTTGTATCAGGAATAGTGTGGCCAGCAGGAGTAGGGAGGTGATCTTGTCCCTGTACTCAGCACTGGTGAGGCTGCACCTTGAGTACTGTGTTCAGTTTTGGGCCCCTCACTATAAGAAGGACACTGAGGTGCTGGAGTGTGTCCAGAGAAGGGCAACGAGGCTGGTGAGGGGTCTGGAGAACAAGTCTTGCGAGGAGTGGCTGAGGGAACTGGGGCTGTTTAGTCTGGAGGAGGCTGAGGGGGGACCCTCTTGCTCTCTACAGCTACCTGAAAGGAGGTTGTAGTGAGGCAGGTGTTGGTGTCTTCTCCCGACTCACTAGCAATAGGACGAGAGGCAATGGCCTGAAGTTGCATCAGGGGAGATTTAGATTGGATATTACGAAAAATTTCTTTACTGAAAGAGTGGTCAGGCATTGGAACAGGCTGCCGAGGGAGGTGGTGGAGTCACCATCCCTGGAGGTGTTCAAAAAATGTGTAGATGTGGCACTTCGGGATATGGTTTAGTAGGCATAATGGTGTTGGGTGGATGGTTGGACTTGATGATCTTAGAGGTCTTTTCCAACCTCTGATTCTATGATTCTATTAAATAGCCGTTGACAGGGGCAGAGTTTATACAGCTTACCTCACACAGAATATGGGAGGCTTACATGTTGACTATTCCACTTGCTTAAAAGTCTCTGGTCTGAAATCCACACAAGTGAAGGAAAATCCTGCTTGAGCCTTCCCTCAGCCCTTCTCTGCCCACTTTTTCTGGAGAGCCCAGTGCATTGCCCTGCCTGCCTGACACATCATGGCCTTACGCGTTTTGTGTGTCTACTTCAATCTAATGAAGAAAGTTTCTCACTGAGCTGCACTGTCAATCACCTCCTCCTGGAAATTATATATACTTTATATTCTGCATGAGAAGCAGAGAATTAATAAGTCCTTGGTTCATCTATTAAAATATTTATTCTCCAAGTTCTTTCTACCCTCTCTTTTTCTTAGATATGGCAGTGAGTGATTAAAAGATCTGTCCTACATTAAGGGCTTTTGCAAGTAATCCAGAAATCTTCATTATAAAAAATATTGTTTCCTCTGGTGAAGGCTCCTGAAACTCAAAGTACAACACATCTTTTCAGCTGCCGTCAGTGTGCATACAGACCTGACTAATTAGACACTAACAAGCATATTTTGCCTGAATCTATTAGCACACAGTCTGAGTATTTCTGCTAGCAGTCTTGGTGTTGCCTTCCCTGAGCTGGTGTGAGCTGCTGATTACGGGGACATAGGTCTGAAATAATGAAAGGGTCTTCTTTTCACTCAGAAGTTGATCCTGCTGATCACCTTTCCTTGCTCAATAGATGAATTGTGGTTTTTTATCCAAAATGTGGAGACTTTACACAGCGGAAGCAAGACAGAATTCTGTGTCCTCAAGGTGATTTGTATTACTAGCTAAACACACAAATGAGGAGCTTGGAGGAAAATAGGTATCGAAGGAGAAACACGGGTTGTGATTCAGGCTGAGACAAGGGCGTTGGATGGCAGATAATCGCTGTGATATTTGGAAGGAGAAATGCAAAATATTTTGTCTCTGCAGAAATCTCAGGTTCATTAAGCTGTTCAGCAGAGATCATAAAGCTGCCTTTGTTCACCAGGAAGGGCCTTGTGGTTTTACCAAAGGGGTCAGTTTGGCCTCTTCCAAGGCATTTATTTGTAAGGACACATTTCCTGCCTCACGTCAAAAACTTCTGCCTTGCTGGTGATGCTCAGGGCTTAGGCTGCACTTGTGGCTTCTCCACAACCTATCCACAGAGCTGGAGTCCAGTTTGTCCAGCACTTTGGCATCTCAGCTAGAGCAGGGTGACTGGTTAACCTCCATGGCTGTCTTTCTGCTGATCTAAGCAGTGGATTTTCACATTATCCAAGCACCTAAAGGGGCAAAGGAGGCTGCTTTTTTCCTCAGTGTCTGCCTTTGTTTCTTTTCATGGCTTTGTAGCTTTAGCCCGGGAAGTTTACTTGATATTGCTTGACTGAATGAACACAGAAGCACTTGGAACAGCAATACTTGGAAAATATGTTGGCGGTATTTCTACCAGTACATTGTTTCCCTTGTTGATAGAGGCCCTCAAGAACAGAGATGATGGTGTTATTTGCCTGCATGTAGGCATCTATCGGTAACTGAGCTGTCTGCTGTCCACTCTACTCAAAGCCTTTGCAGAGAAATGGGGGTTTCTAGGGGTGACTTACTTTGCCTAAGCATAGACAGCTGCCTGTGATTAGAGGAATTGCTCCCTAAACACACCCATTGATTTCCAGAGCCCAGGGAGAGAGATTGGGACTCTACCCAGATGACTACATAGGCAGATGTCTAGGGTTAAGTAATGTCCTTCTGTTTGTACAGAATTTGGCACAGCTTGGGCTCCCAGGTGCTACCATCCTGTAGCTCATCAACTGTGATAATGATGCTGGGAGAAGCAGACACGGAGAAAAGGAAGTCTTTACAAATCTGAACTCATGAGATATGCTTTTGACTGAGTGATCAGTCTCTCACTTCTAAAAAAAAAGAAGTCTCAGTCTTGCCAGCACTGAGGATACTGTTAAAGCTGGCTCAGCTAGTGAGGTGGTAAGATCGACCTCTTGTGCTTAATGCTGTCAGTGATCTGCATGGTCCAGCACTAATTTCCTGTAGTCACAGGTGGTTCTTCACTAGCAGGTGAAGATGGGCTTTATCTCTAGCCGCTCAGGCTCCCAGCATGATGCCTGCTTAGTAAAGCAAAGAAGGTTTAGCAAGAGTGGAAAACACTTCTGCGATAACTTAGTGTAACAATGCCTTAGAGAGATGGCTCAAAAGAGACCCACTTATCTTCTCACCCTTCTACACTAGTGCAGTTCATCTGCTTCCTTGCAGTAAAAGAAAAGAGATGTGAGGTCCTGATGGTTTAGTTCCCAGATGAATGAGGTCAGTTGTCTCTTGTGTGCAGTTATGAGCAGGAGTCTCCTTGTTTCTCTTATACTGTCTGCTTTTCCGCTGGGCCATCTTTGAAGAGGCATGTATCTGTGCTAACACAAGTCCTGTCCAGTAAGACTGCGCGCCTTCTTTGAGCAAGTATTTTATTTCTGGGCTAATAAACGTCCAGTGAAATTGTCCAAAGGTATTTCTTTCTTTTCTTTAATAAGGTGTCCCCTTCATAAGCAGAACATAACATTTCTGGAGGAGAAGTGCTGTTTCCAAGGAGGAGCTGCTGGCAGCACCTGCAACACCTTCAAGGAATGATGAATTCAATCCAATATGTGTGCACGGCATAGGGTGTTTTATTATACCTTTGTGTACTTGGAGCCTGTGTATTAATCATCACCTAGAAGCAAGAAGAAAATTGTTAGAGTCTCTTGAGGTGAAGGCTGTGTGTAAAGAAGCTGAGGGCTTTGTGGTATATTGTAGTGGTTTGGAAGCTGAACTGACCTGCATTCTTTTTTTTTTTTTTCTCCCCTTAGCACAACCAACCATGGCTACAGAAAAGGATTTCTTGCTGTAGAAAAAGAAAAGCAGGGTTTTATGTATTTCCTACCAGATCAAAGTGAAGAAAGCTGTAATTTTTCATCCTTTTGGCATGGTGATTGAGGATTAGGTACATTTAATCTATGTAATTCATGGACTGTGGTGGGCTTTTTATTCAAATTCTACAGCATTTACATTAACACTGATGTGCACTTTTAATAGTGGAAGGCAGAGTTCTGACCTGACAGAAAAAAAATGATGCTTTTTTTTAATTGTAATCCAAAGATGATCTTTAATCTCATCCATGTATCTGCAAGTAGACATCTAGCCTGCATATGAGGTAGTGCGCAAAATCTGATGCCTACATGTTCCCATGAAGAGCTACGCTTTTGCCTCTTGGCTAGCAGGAGGGAGAAGACAAAAGAAACTCAAAAGCAAAAATCAAAATAATCTTGGTATGTTTGTTAAGAACATGAAATGTGATACAAAAGTGGCAGGTCAAATCAAGTGTTCCTATGGTTCTGTATACTGACTCCAATGCTGGTGAGAACTGGAGGCTTAGGAAAGAGTGTATGACAGGGCTAGCAATCGTAGTGTTTTCCCCTAACTTTCTTTAAAATTAGAAATTTTCTGTGCCTGAACAGGGTTTATTGACCTTTAGCAGAAATCTCCAGTCTTCTCAGTCTTCCCTGGAACCTGTACACATTTTCTGGATTTGCAACATCCTTTGTCAAGGAATTCTGCTTGTGAAGAACCACATCCTTTGTTTATTTTGAATCTGCTTCCTACTACTGTTATTTGATTTAATAGTCCTGCTATTAAAACTTGGAAGTGCGAAGTTACAGGTCCAGCCATGGTTAGTTTTGTGTGAAAGGATGGTTCAGAATGCCAATTCAGGGACATTTTTGCCAATCAATTACTAAAAGTATTTGCAATTTTCTTTTCTTTCCAGAAGAAATAAAATGAAGCCTATGCCTAATTACTTGTATTTACCCCTTTTGCTTGCGTGTTGTGGTAGCTGCATACACAAATCAGGACTAAACTTTTGTTTGCATAGCTCAGAGAGCTGTGTTAACATGACACCAATCTAATGTCATCAACTGCCTGAGGGAAAAGAACCCACAAGTTAGGCCAAACAAGCTGGTTGATTGACTGATGGCAATAAAACCCTCGTATAGGGCTACCACAAAGTTCGGATGGTTTGGCGAGGCCCTCTCAGCTGTATTGTCTCACATTTCTCTCCGATTCTCTGTAAGTGGACACTTTAATGAACACCCAGTCAAACGCGTCTTCTGCAGAGAGTGGTGCTCCCCTCCCCATGCCTCTGTGTTGTGTTTTGCCACACAAGAACAAACAGCCCAGCATTTCAAAATGGGGTCATCATCATTGCAAGAGAGCATGGGAAACCAGAACGGCAAATTAGGTCACAGCTGCTTACAAACCTTTCTCCTTCATCAGCCCTAGTGCTCTTTTTCATAAATTAAGCTATAAACTCTCAGGGCAGGAGAGTATGTCTTCCTAGCAGCCTGGATAACACCTACGATAATGAAGCCTCCTTCCTTCTTATGGCCTCTAGGCATCATCGTAATATAAATTATGAATAAAATGATTCTAGTTCTTGGTCACAAAGCATGGACAGAAGCATTCATGTAAACTGGGAACACAATAATCAAATACTTTGTAAAAAGGAATTAATAATCACTATTCCCAAACATGCAAAGCTCGGGAAGGATGCTCAATTTATTGGCTGAAAACGGAAGGCCTTCACTCATAAATAGGGGATGTGAAAGTTCTCAAAACTAGTCTTCTTGGGTGCCTGTGGGTCACATTTCCAAGAGCATTTGTATGCCTAAAATTGCTGACATCAAAAATTCCACTCCAGGAGCATTTTTCCGTCTTTTGGCACCCAGAGGTACTGGACAACTGGTGTTGTCACGCTCTGGAAGGAGGCAGCCTGGCTAATGGGTCAGGCTGCAGGGCTGGAAGCTGAGTTGTGGTTTCTCTCTCCAGCCACTGACCCTGTCCTGCAGTGTTAGAATAGGCCATAAACTTATCACACCCCCTCCCACACCTCATTACTGCCCATTTGTAAACAAGGTGCAGTTTTACTCACTTTCAGAAAGTGCTTTAGGCTCAGTGAGTGATAAAAAGTGACTATTTTCATTCTGGGGCAAGACTCTAGTTCATTGTCGAAGGTCTTGCTATTTTTGCTGACCTTGGCCGCAGATATGCTAAACTGTGTGTTGCTGCTAACTGTGATAAGGCTTCTCTGGTGTGAACAAATATTCATCAGGAACTTAACTGAAGCAATTGCTTCAGTTTAAATAGCTGAACAGTGATCTACTGAATGCAGATTAGCTACAGATCCTGTAGGACTGTTCCTATCAATGCTGAAGATAAGGAGTTTACGTTACGAAATCCCCAATTCATTCTTTCTTCTCCCCTTGCTGTGGAAAGTCTTTCCATCTTGAAAAATACTGGTTATAGCACCTCAGCTTTCTTAGTATGAGTGCACTCCTCAGGATCAGCTAGGACTTCTTGCAGAAAAATTCCTGCTGTCACAGAAAACTTGTGTGGCAGGTATCCAAACTGAATGCGTGTATACAGCTAGGGAATTAGGGATTGCCATCACGAGAGTGTTGGGAAGACTGATAGATCAGAGAAGTTTTAAACTTTAAACTTTATTAAATCCACTTGTTAAGAACACCCTTTGTGCTCGTGGCGAACTCCCATGCGTTGTTCAATGTCGTCACTGTTGGTCTTTAGCAGCGGTATTGTAAGTCAGCTCTGAGGACACGGCGCTGCGGAGATGGTACCTCACAGCTGGCACCGATGGCTGTGCTCTTTCATGGTCCCTAGTTGCTGAGGCTGGGTGATCATGCTTGAGAGCTCATTCATGGGGGAAGACAGGACTTAAGTGGATTTGTCTTCTTTCTCTGATTTTTTCTTGCTTACGCCTGATGGTTTTATGCGATTTCCTGGTCTCAAAAAGGAGGAACTCATCTGCTCACAGGATCACTTAACTTGTTTTTTGCTTTTCCAGTCATCTTTCTTATGCATTTGGCGGGATGTCTGGACTGTTTGCAGTCCCTTGCACTTATCTTATCCTCTGTCTGGCAACTTTTGTTACTTGAATGCCAGCTACCTGCAACTACACCCATCTTTGGTAGTCATGTTGCTCACGTACTTATGCAAAATGCTTATACATTACATCTTGCTGTGCCTTGAGTGTTACAAAATATTTACATTCTGTTGTTAGATACAGAATCCTTGTACGCGTTTAGGTTGAAGTCAGATTAATATTAATTATGCTCTGATTAATATATTTCTAATTTCTAGGTTACGTAGACCTCTGTTTTTCTACACCCGCATATTTGCAATGTTGTCCACCTTTCTGACCTGTCTTTCTGTGGCACAGCAGGCTTGTAGCCTTTACTCTTTTACTGTCTGAACACTGGCGGCCACACTGCGTTGTGACCTTGTAAAACAGATGGATATTTTGTCAGCCTTTCCATGGCTATTTCTGCAGATATTGAATCTGCAATAGCCTGCTGGGGAAGAAAAAGAACTGTATTCAACGGCTAATAAGGCTCTTCATAACTCTATCTCAAGGACAAAGAATCCTTTGCTCTCTCTAGGGAAAGCAATTCTGCGAAAATATAAGGTCAAGGAGTGGGCCACATCGCTGGCAGTATGATGTAGTGTCATTTGTAAAAATGATACTTGGATTAACTGGTCAGTTTGTTGCTTCCCCTTTGAACTCATCCTGTCACTTTGATTTGGGAAGCTGCATTCCTCGGTGGACAGAAGGTTTGAAGAATGAGAATGAGATCCTCGACTTTGTCCACAGCTCTACTACCATCTTCCGTTCTGACCCTGAACAAACCACCGTGGACGTTATTAAAATGCTGGAATAGCAGTCAGCCAGGATAAAAATATGTTTTGTATGAAACATAATTTTGTCTTGGTATGGTTGGAGTTCCTTGAGATAATTACAGGGAAAGTCATTGATTCTGAGGGAACACAGCTATACCAGTGCTCAGGAAGATAAGTCTCTGAAGGGACCTCGTGTCTGGTGCCCTCTGCTCCTTGGTGGTCCTTCTGGGCAGGACCACACCACAGACGGCCTAGGGATGTGAAAAGGTTTGTTCTGCCCATTCCAGGTATTTGTACTCCTAACAGCAGGTGAGTCGGATCCCCAGGAAGCCCTTGACCCACTTTACTCTTAGCTTGCTCATACCCTCAGTTTACTCATGAAGGGGAAATTCTGACACCTGCTTTACAGCAAACGCTTAAGTAAATAAGGCAGCTGCTGTTTATATTGGTGTAATCATTCGCTGAGGTTGTGCTGAATAATGGGATGGCTGAAATGCTAGCTAAATTTCTACTAGTGTCCTCTTCCTTCCTAATTGATGAGCTGTTTTGTTATCAGCTGGACGAGTCAAGCAAGCATTCCTGGACCAAGCTTTTCTATTCGCCTTCTTGGACAGCAAGGGAAAGTACCTTGGAACAGGAGCTTGCAAGTAACTGGTGGAGTTAAAAGCAGTAGGGGTACTTACAACTAAGGAAAATAAAGTGAAAATGTTTGCCTTTGGGGAATACAGTCATGGATCATATTGAGAACTTACTTAGACGAACCTAGCCATGACAGAAAGGGGTTTTTTTTAGTTCAACAACGTGTTGTCCTATGTAGTTCACGAAGTGGTGCACCAATTCCCAGGCCCAATGATATGCTCATGAGTTCTCCCTGTGATCTGGGCCTCATCTTATGGCTCTATTGCAGTTTATTGAACTAGCCATTTAACTACTTAAATATTAAAAACATTCAATTAACTTTCCTTGGATCTATCTGGCACTAAGAAAGGAAAAATTCTAGGGTTTAAAATGTGTGACTTGGCATGATTAAATGGTGAAATGAATAATGTTTTAATGAGTGATTTGTAATTATTTAATAATTAAAGAACTCTGATGAATATTCTTGAACACCCTGTGGAAAATCTAAATGGTATGCTGATTTCATCAAGCATTCAAATCTAATCAGAATTTATTTTTATAGCACCATTTTAAACATAGTCTACAAGAACATTGCCACAATAATGCCAACAGAACAGAAAATCTGTAATAGCTCTTCTTTTTTAGTTTAAGATCTTGATTTTTCCATGCAAAAGATTTTTCTGCACTAACGGACTGCAGCTGAACTCTATTCCAAGTCCCGCAGCAGTCAGTCAGGTTTCATCAGTGGTTCAGTGACAGGTTAAGGGTGCATCAGTTTTGGCTTGTAAATACAGATGAACAGTAGCATCTTGCAGCAGGGAGAGCTGTCCCATTCACTCTTACCTGGAAAAAAAGACAAAAAGAGACCACGAAGGAAACCAAGAAGATGTGAAAAGGGAACTATTTCACTCCTGTCATGAAATCATTCAATCTCAGCTCAGCCCCTGGAAATCCGATTTCCTTTTAATTTGTGTTTCTGCAGTATGTACATTGAAGCTTTGGGCAGCATTTTAATAAGATGATGTTTTCTCTAGCTAATCCTGGAAATACTCATCCCACAGGGATAGCAGAGGTTCAAGAGCAAGGTAAACTATGCGAATCATAAGTCATCCCAGGTTTGTCTAACTCCAACATTCAGGGTCAGGTAAATTTTTATGTTAAACAGGTTGTTAACTAGTCTTCCAACAGCTCTGAAAAGGGATAACAGAGGCCTCTGGATGAAGGTTGTCAGAGATCCTTCACTCCATTTCAAAAATGACCTCTGCAGGCAAAAAAATAACTCCAGAAGCTTAACAGAAACCGCAGGTTGCTATTAAATTCTGAAAGCAGTTTGGTACGCTTATATTTGCTGGGATGGAAGAAGGACTGAATGAGGGCTCTCTTCCACATGGATGTCGATACAGTATTGCTTGTAGGGATATTATTGTCCTGTAGAGCTGCATGAATAATTCATTTTTAATTCCATATTAGATTAATTTCACCTCATCCTCTCCTCATGAATTGTCCTCAAATAAATTGTAATTTTCTTGACTGTATTTGTTATTCAGAACAGACTATAGGACTCATGAGTAATTCATTGCAGGTAGGTGACATTCAGAATTTGAAATGTTCAGGATGGACACACAGGTCATTGTTGTGCCCTGTTACATGGCTAAAAGTTACAGAATCACGATTCTACTTCCAACATGCATTTAAAAATCTGAAATTCACTTGCTTTTACTATTCTATAATGCTAATTCTAAATTCACCATATCAGCAATAGCTCCAGTAGATTCATTGGCTGGAATACTTGGAAGTAGGAAGACGTGCTGAATTAATTCATTGAAAGAGTCTGAAAGAAAATATTCATGCAAGCTTTTTATAACACCAAGTCTAGTCTAGTGACCTGACATTCTGCCAAAGACAGATTAAATAGAAAACTTATTATCCACTGTCCAGCTTCTGCTTTGAAATTTATACCTCAACTTTCCTTCTTTAGGTGATATAAATGGAATGTGATTTTGATCAGAGTTTATCACATCAACTTTTTTCCCCCTAAAACTCCCATCTTCCCCTATTCCCACCTGACAAAAACACTGAAAGATAAAAAAAGAAGTTTTTTGATAACTCCTTGGTTTTGTTGAGACTGAAAATAATTCCTATGGTGACAAAGGGAAACTATTTATTTTTTTTAATAGTAGAATGTTTTGATCAGTTGAGTCATAGAGTTCTTTCAGTTGATGTTGGTTTTCATTTCTAGCCATGGAACACTTGCCTGTTGGTAAGTTCCCCTCATCCAGAACCGGGTTTTCTTCTGTCCCTGAGCAAGTTTACGAAGGAAACTGGCGATGCCAGTTATGTGATTTCCTGCTCTTTCAGTCCAGCAGGTTTTCTTCACAGTAGAGAGGGTTAAACATCGGAGATGTGAAATGGCTAGAGCTTTGTGAATAAGAATAATAACAAGAAGAAAAATGTGGAAGAAATGATTGGGGATTGGAAAGGGACAGCGCCATAAAAGAAAGTCCAAGAAGGGGAAATCCATGGAAAGCTTCCATTTTCAAAGGGAGGGAAATCACAGATGGAAAAAGAGAGAAACAGAGAGAAGGATAGCTCAAAAAAAGTGCAAAAACCTGAACAGTGGGATCCAAGCAGCTTCTCTGTCATTGTTGGGCCTGTAGTGTAAGCAATTACATGAGCTTTCCGTACAGCCAGTAGAGAACAGGAGGTATCTCCAGACCGCCATATATCCAGTGTGAGAAAGGCATTGAGGGGAGGTAGGATGAAGCAGCTGTCACTGGAGGGCCGTAATGAACAGCACAGCCTAAGTCTCTCCACTTTTTTTGACAGCTAAATTCAGGCAAAAAGAACCTTACAGTGCAAAGAAGAAGTATAAGAAGGCAGGTGAGCAGAAATGGAGAAATTAGAAGAAATTGCCCAAAAGGGTGCTATTTACTGTGCTTTCCTGTGTCCCCAGATAGGCTGGGAATGGAACAGACATGGACAGCTCTCCACTCTGAGCCTCTTCAAACAGACTGGGTCCTCAAGATTTTGCCTTTGCATTTGGCAGGGAAGGATACTCTTTTATCCACACCTTGAAGCAAGAGCACTCATCATACAGTTGTTTTGGCTCATGGGAAAACTCTTCTCTTCACCATCCTGAGGCATTTAAATTTCATACACTCTTGTAGACATGGCTCAAGAGGAATACGGCACCCCAAGGCAAATATTTATGGAAGCACTTGTGTTTGGCTTCTGAAAGATACAGCAAGTATTTTTGGTACAGGGCTTCAAGTTACAGGGCTCACCGGATATAATCTGAGCAGGTAGCAAGGTGAAGTTAGGATGTCTTTTCCCAAGTATCTCCAGTGAGGCTGAAAAAGGATTCACTATTCACAAGGGGTTTGATAAATCACAGAGAAAGGTCCAGCCCAATAGCCGTCATGCTGTGTATCATGTGGGTAGCAGAGGGAGAAGCCCTTCAACTATAACCCCCGAGTTTTCTGTCCTGTTACTGTCAAGGATGATACTCAGGGTCTCATCTTTTTTCCCTCGTCTTCCAGAGAAAAAGAGTTAAAAGGTGTAAATCGGCAGTATATGAAGAGCACTGATTAAGGAGTCAGATGCCATTTAGGTTACAAGCAGAATTATCTTGCTGCTGTCTTTACAGGGTCCAGTGGGTGCAGCTGTGCTTCAGCAATCCATTTCCATGCACGATGTGATGCGTCACAGTTTGTGGATTCTGCTTTGGGTCTGCCCTCTGGAGAGACAGCAGCAGGTTTGGCAGGCCAGCCCTGAAAGGTGTGTGGGCCTTTGTGCATTCCCAAGGCTTAGCAGCAAGTGGCTCGGCAGGTCTGGAGGGTAGTGTATTAGTCTTCGCTGGGAATAGCCTGTCTCTGAGGTAGTAATGGGGATTTCAGGCTGGTGCATCACGTTGCTTTGGAGAACGAGGACAAAACAGATCTGTCAGGCCTGAATGAAGATGGATTTTTGCTGAAACTCCTTGGAATTGATTTCTTTCCAGTTTTCTTCTTGGTAAATAGTCAGCACAGTTGGGTTCAACTTACAAAATATCATTGATTTCTCTCCCCAAACCACAGATGATTCAGCTTGTAATTTCCTCTACAATTATAGAGCAGGTCTCCTTAGAAACTGCTTGTATCCATTCAAAGTTTCATCTTATGGAAACCACATTTCCCCTCTCTTTGGCCAGATGTGCTTGGCACGAGTCCAGACGAAAAAGGAGGGGGAAGGTACGATAAATATTCTTCTGCTCCCATTCTCTCTTTTCTGCTTACTGAAAGGAGATTCACAGCATTACAATTTCAGCTCCGAGTGCTTTGGGGTCTCAGACCATCCCAAGCCATGGGGTCGGCTATGGGGCTGCTGGTGGCTCTGCAACAGAATGGCCAGCATGTTGCATAATCTTTGTCCTCTAAGACAGGGCAAGGGTGCAACGCAGCGGTCATGGTTTCTCTACCCTGATACAGTGTCATGCCACCAAAGGCTAGTCAAGCCAAGCTGATTGCACAACTGGCTCTGCCTTGGCTGGCTGTCGTGTGTTTCTCCTCACATACAGCTTCAACAACACGCAGGGGAAGTCTCCACCTTCTCTTGGCATCCCCTGTGACCCTTAAAGCAATCCATCCTCATGCAGGGAGTCCCTGTCATGGAAATTGCTTGGCTTCTGGGTTTGAGAGATAGGCTGAGATAAACCACAGGATCTAGTATGGACAGATAAATCATAGGACCTAACGACAGTTTGCAGAGCTTTGCAAGAGAGAAGCTTGTGCTGGGGCAAGGTCACAGGCAGAGTGTCTCTAACCTCTGCTCTCTCCTCAGTACTTTTCTGAAAAGGTTAAGATAACATTAAATTCATTTCACATTTATTAAAAAAACCCTCAGTTTTTCTGCCTTGGTAACTACAAAGTGGGTCTGTGCTGGCAACAGAGGCAGAAACAATCCCAGTTTGCCCATATTTTGATCTTCACTGTGCCATGAGAAACCCCCAGAGTGATTTGATTTCAATCATCGGAGTGGCTGTGGATTGACAGTTGCATAAAAGATGTTGAAATTGTGTGGAAAGCTTACGCCTACACCAGTAAAGGGATAGAAAAAGCATAAGGAACAGATACAAATGGAAGTGAGGCCTCTATAGGACAGAAAGATGTAGGTATGTATGAATGTGTTTCTACATATAACACGCTTATGGATGTGTATGTATAAATGCATAGATATATACATGTGTGCACATACATAGACTCAAATACACATATGCATAACAGGTATGTAGAGGTATTAAAAATATGCAAGGAATATTAAAGCCCATCACCTTACTAATAAACTGAGAGTGATCTAAGAAAAGATGCGGTAAAAAATATATAGATACCAGTTTTATGGATGTGTGCTCTTCTTCCCTTTTATCCCTTCCTCCTCTTCTACTTAGGGAGAGAAATCTTTGTCCTTGAGGTATTTATATTATGCCAGCTTTTGCCAGCATGGTTCTTTGTTCAGGAAAATGAGAACACTTCCAGTATTATACCCGAGAGCTTTTGTTGTATGAGTGCTTTTCCTCAAACAGAGGTGGGTGGGATCTGGTCTTACCAATACCTTTGTGTACCTTGTTTTACGTATCAGGCTCTTAATCTGAACAATTCATTGAGAAATCATATGGGTCTGGAGGGCAAATTCCTGCCTCAGAATGGGAGGCAATATGTGACACAGCCGTCACCCCAGCATTTCAGCCAGCACTGTAAAGTTGTTTTCTGAGGCTAGACAGGTGTGCACGTGGAGATTTAATTTGTGTAAATTTTTTTTGTGCTGTGGTTTGGATAGGTGCCTGCTTATCCCTGTGTCAGCTGGAAGGCAACACCTAACATAGACTTTGCATAAACTGTCCCTTCGGGAGAGGATTTTCACATAATGCCAGTATTGAGGTTGGCTGGTAAAATAATGTTATGGGACATTGCTGAGAAGCTTTGCAAGCTCTATTAAATTTACATAGGCTCCTACCCATTTCTTAAGTCCTGTTCAAACATCCTTGTGTACAACAAATAACTTCCCCAGTCCCTCAAAAAAGCACTGATGCATAGTGCACATTTTCACTGCTGCACTTCTTCAAAATCCGAATATTTTGTAAAGGGGCTGAAATGACCTCTGTTCTTCCTCTGTACAAATACAGGCTACAAATACACCACTGAGCCCAGAGAATTTGTTTCTTAAAATTACTCTTGACTCTTAATTAGGGGTGGGATATATTTTGGTGAGGATATACTTTTTATATACACCCCAGACTGGAATCCAGGTCTTCCCTAAGATGGGCAGTGCGGGTGGTTTTCAAGAGATTGCTTGGTGATCACTGAGGTCTAAGTGTCCTTCAGCTTTTTGGAACACTCTCTTGGAAGCCTGCACTAGGGCATGTCCCCAGGCATGGCAGACGCCTCGTAGTGACAGTGCAGGGGACTGAGATCTAAAATCACACCAGGAAACTCTTTCTAGATTAGCTTATTTATGTACCGACTGCAAAACTGCACTTGACTTCAGAAAGCTGCTTTGTCTTCCACGTAATTCAATGCAAGCTCCATTCTCTGTCTTTTGAAATGAGCAGCAGCGGATGAGGATTATTGTGCTAATCCTGCAGAACAAGGGGAAATAAGTGACCAGAGTTTTCTACCCACTCTTCCGTCTCACCACAAAATATTTGTAAAAGATGTCATTTCCGAATGCTTGCCACTTGCGAAACTGCAGTCTCTGTGCTCCAGCTAGATGCATAATTCCTACAGGTGCTGACACGTTTCACCACCTCTTTTTGTTTTGTTCTTGAATAATCTGTGAATTAACCGTGATCATCCCAAATGCATTCATTACCTGGTACTATTCACTGCACACTTTTGACAAACAATCCTTGGCTTGCTGGCTCTTTGTGAACAGCCGTATTCCAAATATTCATGCAAATGCGCGAGCCATGCTGTCTGCATCTTTCTCCTGACTTGATGGAATTAATTCTCAGCAGTAGGGTTTCAGAGAGTGAATTAAAAATTTGATTTCTGTGACTATCTTGCAATACTTAGTGAAAAATTACTGTCTCCCTCACTCATTTGCTACTATGTCGTAAATTGGTACAGAAAGTAGCAAGGGTTCAGGGATCACATCTAAAAATGGGATTTTTAGATTTTCAAGATTTTCAGCAGAATTCACAGCCCACAACCCCACCCCTGAAAGTCAGTGGGACACTGTAATTCCATTTCATTAGGACTTAAATGAAACTTTCCGTCTCTGCCTTATTAGCACAGCTGAAACTGGCTTGTTTGAATCACAGAACATTTTCACAGGATTTTCCTGGGTCTGTTCTTTCTGCCTTCATGAAGATGTCTGTTTGCTGTCTGGTTCTCACAGCATGGACATGTTCTGCTTCCCAAAACCTCTGCCTGATGTTAGGATGCATGATGCTACTCATTTGCACTCCAGCTCTCAGCAGCCCTATGCGTCCACGCAGAGATGGTTTTTGAAGGCTGGGCAGGGGTTTCACAGGGAGAATCAGAGTGGTCAGATGCATTGCAAAACAGCAAAGATGTGGTCATCCAAAAGTAACAGCAGTGCAATGGCTGAGGTTGTGCAAAACACTTAGATCAGTTCCCAGATCTCTCTGTCACACTTTCTGTCTCCTCTTCCTCTACCCCTGTGTTGCTAGGATATTTGTCAACAGAATGGAAATGATACTGTTCCAGGGGAGAAATAGAATTTAATATTAATACTATCTCCTGCGGAAAAGCGAGAGTGAGTCAGAGCCGAATAGAGTTTGTTTTATATATGAAGTCTTTCATTCTGCAAGGTAACTCAAAGCACAGCGCCGTAAATTTAATGCTACCAACTTGGGCGGCTGTGTAGGCAAACACAGCAGGCTTTGTGCATTAAGCAGCAACGTGCTCTCCTGTAGCCATTAGGGGCAGTTTCGCTAGCAAAGAAATAGGGGACAAATGCTCATCAGAGTCTTTCTCAGTGGGCAGTATTTGATAAGTGCCACGAGAAGCTTTGAATACACACTGGGCTGAAATCAGGTAGGATCACCTCATGTTAAATGGACTCTGCTTTGTCTCTGTCTTTCCTGCCGTCTTTGGCTTCACCTTTATTTATATTCCTGCTCAAAATGAAGCTGTTCTGCTCTCCTCATCATTAACTCCTATGTTCATGCTGCCTTTATTTCCAAACAAAATAATCTAATACAATTTAAAATGTCAGTATTCAGTGATACAAAGCTCAAAATGAGCAGCTTTGCCTGTTTTTTTTTAAGTAAGAACTCCACCTTTCCTTTCATCTGTCATGTGTCATCATGTTTGACCTGTGTCCTGCCATGTCCTAATAATCTGTCCTACCAGATGCTGTGTAAGTAGCTGGTGCTTCCCCACACTTCAGCTCCCTGTGGGGAAGGAGGTTACCTGTTGAAGTAACCCTGCGCAGCTCTGCGTGCTAGTGTATGGGTATCACTGCCTGGTCAAGCAATCCCAGCAAACGAGAGGCTACAGTTACTTCTGTTCTTCTCTGAGATGCTGCTTTCCCAGTTTGTGGCCAGGACAGACATAAGAGGAAGGAAGAGAGAAAGGATAGCAGAACTGGGGAAAAACATGGTGTTTTGTTGGTGCTTGCAGGATCCAAGGCAGATGGTCAGTCACAGATGGATGCTCTGGGCTGGCAGGTCAGCCACAACAGCTATCGCTCTGGTTGCTGGCTCCCTTCCCCAGTTAACTGTGTGGCCTGGTCAGCTCATTCTCTGTCTCTTTTTTTTACAGATCTTTCCCAGTCTGGGCAGCTCTGGATGGCTCATAACATCTCAGCCTGCTGGCTGCAGCACAGTGAGTCTCAAGATGGCTGAAAAGCCGAGTGCAAGATGGAGAGAAAAGGCAGATGATAGAGCTTTGAGGGAAGGGGAGACAGGAGCACTGCGTGTTTCTGAGTCTTTGCCCACGCAGTGGATGTGATTGGGGAAGGACTCCAGTGGGGATCTCATGGAGCTACTGTGATTCTTTAGGTCCAAAAGGGCTTTGTTACTGTAATGGAGCAGGGCTGGCCCCTGCCCTTTCTACAAGTCTTTCTTCCCTCACCCACTTACTTAGCTTTTTTTTTTCGAGGAGGCAAAAATGCTCATCCCTTCATTATCTTATCTCATTACTTCTGGTGCATCTTTTAATGAACTAATTTCTGACTCCAAGCAATCTCTACACATTCTTTGGGCTTTTCCAGATGGAGGGTTTTATTGGTGTAATTCAATATCCTTCTACTCCTTTTGCATCTTTCCCATTTACACTGAGGTGTTCAAGAGTAACAGAATATTTATAAACCTGGTGTACACTTCCCAAGCTTCTATTCCCAACTAGTGTAAGCTAGCAAAGCCTCAGTCATTACTGTGTTCACCCGTAGGAGTCAACAACTGAATTTAAGGAACTCTCAGCTTTACTGACATTAATAAAAAATGGCAAAAATACTTTAGTGCTTCTTTCTTCCTGGCCCCATCCTTGGGCTCTTAGTCCCCAGCAGGTGAAGAGCTGCACTGGCATGACTCTACACGTTGAGACTTTGAGATGCCATTTTTCAGGCTGTTGCTGTCTGCCAGCAAAAAGTAATCAATTCTTTTGGAGATAACAAAGGGGGTTGTGCTGCATCATGGAAATATGCTCTTAGTGGTGTTAAATGGTTAAAATGTTCCAATATAACCCTCACTCTGTAGTTTTCTTCCTTGTTTTTATTCTCTGCTTCATTTACTAAAATTCCTCTGCAAGAAAACAGTGGGAGAAGGAAAAAAAAAAAGAACAAACCCTTTCAAAGCCACATGAAATTACATTTGAATCAGATGCAAATTCAGTCCTATTGTTCACAAATTGCTATGTGCAGCCTTTCTCTGACGGGTCCTGAAGCAAGGGCAGAAACCCTATCTCTGCAGCACCATGAAGCTGTACGAGAGCAAAAATAGGAGGGAAACACTGCATCACCGATATGAGCCCAGCCTCCAGCAGCAGAGCTCACTGGGTGCCTGCTGGCGTTATTACATGCACATCAGTAACCTAGAGCAATCAGAGCCTGAAGGATAAAGCTGGGGTTGGAGGGGCTTATGAGGAGAGGTTTGCTGGATGTGCAGTCACAACACACACACAAAGAGGCTAGGAGGACCTCGGGAAGCTTCTGGCTATTGAACTGTGCCGTCTCAGCAGTGATTATGACCACAGCAACAGGTATAGACAATATCCTTCTTGCTTTTTATGTGGGTTTCTTCACTGAGAGAATGTCCCTTTCTGCAGGCACTAACCACAGAAGTGTTAAATGCAGACAGCTAGAGAGTACGTGTACCAATGAGCTATTGGTCTTGTCCATCAACTTGCTTGGTAGCCGTGGTCTTCAGTCAGCCATTATGTCTTTTGTCTCTGCAGCTCCTTTAAAGCTGGGAATCCTGGGCTTTGTGGCACCATTAAAATAGGGTTGCAGCCTTTTGCTGAAAGAGCATAACCAGCAGCAGCTCCTGGAGATATGCCATAGCATTCCCAAGTGTAGCATGAGTTCAACAAATATCAAAGGTTTTAGTATCACCTGGGGATGATTAGTTCCCAGACAACTAATAATTATTTCAGAAAAAAAACAGCATCAGATTTCTGGGATGAGATTTTCATCTACAGAGCACTGAAAGAGAGAGGTGCTGAATGCAGCCAAACAGTTTTCTTCTCCTGGCAGAGCCCCTAACCCTGATACATCAGCCAGGATCGCTGCTGCTCTCAGTAATCCCAGCAGGAGCAGCTCCATGTCACCAGGAGATGCTGACTGCCAACAGAAGGCTCAGCATCTCCAGCTCCTTAATCGTGAATGGTACCTTCAGATTCCATCATTCAGACTTGGCAAAGGCCAGTCAGTTTTACAACGTTCTGCTGCTTTGACCAGTACTGCTGTGTTTGTGGTTTATGTATTGCAGGAGGCTTCTCCTGCACAAGCAATTCAGCACTTTCAAGGGTATGTGGCCTTGCCACCCACTGGGGCAGCAGCAATCAACTGCAAGTGTATTCATCCAACAACACGTTTATTTTCATTTTCCCCACCTGTCATCTAGGTCACATTACCCAAGAAGAAGTTAGGTTTTTACCTGTCATTCCTGGACCATGCTTGTGAGACATCCCCCAGAACAGTCAGCTGGAAAGAGCATCTCAGCTCAAAAGGGTTCAGCTGGGTGTGAATCAAATGGATTGTACAGACACAAAGATCACAGGAAAAGACAACTTCTAGCTTCTCTCTGACTATCACTTTCTGTTGGAGTCTTGCTCTGTCGCTGGGGGATATAATATTAAAGTGTTATTAACCTGTATTATTCCCCTTTGTCCTATCAACATCCAGGAATTAATGTAGATTAAATCCTACCAGGTGCACATGGTGTATTCTTGTTCCCTACATCCACGTTAAAGCATTAAAACATATTCTAGCTTAAAAAAAAAAACCAAAAAGAAATCCATGTTGCTTTTTCTGAACTGTGTGTTGATGTGAGTGATAGGGGAAAAGACAGATCTGTGACGGGAACAGTCCAGAAACAGCTTACAAAAGGCAGCATAAAACTGTTCCCATCTGTCCATGGCAATGATTTCGGCTGGGATTTTTAAAGGCACCTGATGTAGTAATGTGTCCAAAGCCAGAATGCTTTGCCAGATTCCCAGACTTTAATGTGGGATGAAGAGCATCACTGTATGGCCCACATCTGAAATGCTCCACTCTAACTTCCTGGGTTTTTGCTGACCAGTTTTATTTTTGATTTGAAGGAAAATGACTTGAATGAAACCAGTTTTTTTGCTCTCCCAGTCAGCTCTAGCTGTGGCAGTAGTACTTCAGTTTATTTGCTCCCATTTCAGAGTCTTCAGTGTGTTTCAGTATGTCTACTTAGGCTCGGCAGATAGACAGATATGCTAACTGGCTGTTCGGCTGCTCCATTCTTTGAGGAGCTTTTATCCCTTTAACAACAACTCCAAAAATGGGTTTCTACCTGAAACAAGCAAGGAACAATTAAGACTTCATTCCACTTCTCCAGCCTTAGACAGGGCACCAGTGATCTTACCCTGTGCTTGGATCCCTTAAAAAACACATCAGCCTACATAATTGTCTTGAAAAGCCACGAGGATGGGGATGAAGCAAAGGAATCCTACTCTTTGGTGAGGTTTCAAACCTTCTTTCAGGTTTAGTGTGTGCCCTCAATGGACTGTCTCCCAGAGGAAGAGACAAAACAGAGGATGGGGCACAGATGATCCTGGCAGAAGCACGCTGGGCTTAAGCAGTACAAAGACAGCACTGCTGATGTCCTTTTTGGCTGCTGTTCTTGAACTAGGAGAGAAACATACCTAACGGTTGCACTAGCTGGTACTTTTTCTCCAGAATGAGCTGGCCCAACTACAGCTGGTTAAAAAAGTTCCATTTAGGTTGTTTTTCAGAGGTAAACTGGATTTTCAACTAAGAAAAAGCTCATTTTTTCCACGGAAAACCTTTGGCTTGGGAACTGTAATCTTAGTTTAGAAGGCAAAATAGGGTGTGATATGCTAGTACAATACACCCCCCATTTCTCTCAAAAATTGTGTAGGCTTGAGTCAAAAATGAGACCTATCTGTTTTAAATTGAAAAATAAAACTTTCCAAATCAATAAAGAAATTCTTACAAGTTTAATTAATTTTGTTGCTGCTAAAAACACCTCCCTCCCCCAAACTAAGCTAGCTAAGAACACGTGCAGGAGTACACTCAAACAACGTGCTAACAACGTAACAAAAATATTTACTTACATTGACTTTGATTCAATTAGATGTTTATTCTAATTATCTGACAGAAATTAGCTACCTTTCCTTATTAGACCCTAAACAAAACAAATTCAGTTAAATTCTACCAACTTGAATAACTCACAGGGGGAAACTGTGCGAAGAACTGAATACCCTGTTCTGCCTGGTAAGGGGGTGCAGCCTGCTCAGCCCCTTGCAGGATGAAGCCTTCTGAGCGCTCCCCTCTCTACAGGCTTGCTCTGCAACTCCCCAGCACTTGAAGGGATCACAGATATGTGAAGGGATAATGAGGTCTCTATCTATACAATTATAATGGATTACTAAAAGTATCAAAGTTGCTGTAAATAAATCATTATATCAGGCTCATTTAGCCTGATTCCTACCCTCAGATGGCTTGTAATACAGTCCTGGCTCTGAAAGTCAGCCATTCCTTCGCAATTAGATTTATCACTAATCAAAAATGGAAGCTATCCTGCCAGCTCTGAGTTGCTCTTGGAAATGCCGAGTTGGGCTCAAGTCTCAAAGCTATATTTATTCATTTATTCAAGTTTAAAAAACACCCATCTGCAAAGATTTAGATGGCCTAACTATTAATTAAATCTTACAATGACCATCTAGCAAGGTGCAGTGCCCACATTAACCCAACCATCTAATAAATCACAGCAGCAGAAGGGCTCCTTTCACCTCCTGTCTCCTGGCAACACACCTTCCACCTGCCTCAAAAACTCCATCCAGTAAGTGGTTTGCAGCAATCACATCTCTGCAAGCCGCAGTTTTCCCTCTTCACAAAGCCTGGCGGGATGACATGTCTTGCAGGGACCGTGTGGCCAGACCTGCTCCAACCGTACTTGGGGCAGAGGTCTCTCACCAAGCTGGGGTTGGTGGCCTGCTGGCAGGACCTGGCTTGGCGCTGTCTGTCTGTCCTCCCACACAAGGGGACTTCGCATCTGTGAAGAACTTGCTCCTGGTCCAACATTATTGTAAAAAGCATCTCCCTTGTCTCCCTCACCACCATAGAATCACAGAATCATAGGTTGGAAAAGACCTCTAAGGTCATCAAGTCCAACCGTCACCCCAACACCACCATGCCTGCTAAACCATATCCCAAAGTGCCATATCCACACATTTTTTGAAGACCTCCAGGGATGGGGACTCCACCGCCTCCCTCGGCAGCCTGTTCCAATGCATGACGTCTCTTTCAGTAAAGCAGTTTTTCCTAATATACAGTCTGAACCTCCCCTGATGTAGCTTGAGGCCATCGCCTCTCGTCCTATTGCTAGTGAGTTGGGAGAAGAGACCAACACCTGCCTCACTACAATCTCCTTTCAGGAGGTTGTAGAGAGCAATATGCTCCCCCCTCATCCTCCTCTTATGCAGACTAAACAGCCCCAGTTCCCTCAGCTGCTCCTCACAAGACTTGTTCTCTAGACCCCTCACCAGCCTCGTTGCCCTTCTCTGGACATGCTCCAGCATCCAACGTCGTTCTTGTAGTGAGGAGCCCAAAACCGAACACAGTACTCCAGGTGCAGCCTCACCAGTGCTGAGTACAGGGGGACAATCACCTCCCTGCTGGCCACACTATTGCTGATACAAGCCAGGATGCCATTGGCCTTCTTGGCCACCTGGGCTCACTTCTGGCTCATGTTCAGCTGGCTGTTGATGAGCACCCCAGGTCCTTTTCTACTGGGCAGCTTTCCAACCACTCTTCCCCAAGCCTGTAACATTGCATGGGGTTGTTGTGACCCAAGTGCAGGACCCGGCATTTGGCCTTGTTGAAACTCCTACAGTTGGCCTTGGCCCATCGATCCAGTCTGTTCAGAACCCTCTCCAGAGCCTTCCTACCCTCAAGCAGATCGACACTCCCACCCAACTTGGTGTCATCTGCAAACCTCCTGAGGGAACACTCAATCCCCTCATCCAGATCATTGATAAAGATGTTAAACAAGACCAGACCCAAAACTGAGCCCTGGGGAATGCCACTTGTGACCAGTTGCCTGTCTTAAAAAGTATCTCCCTTGTCTCCCTCACCACCAGACCATATGGTTGGATCTGATGCCCGGCTCCCCACCGAGCCACACTTGCCGCTGACGCTCTCCGTTTCTGCTTCATTTTGTGTCCAAAATCACCACTTGGAGAGAAAAACGATTTTGTGTCCTGAAGGTCTCAGGTCACTTCTATTTCAGGAGCAGAGGGTCATGCAGAGGTGAGTATGATCCCTCTCCCCCACTGCCAAACACACCTACAAAATCCCAGCAAAGTAAATTTGTCTTCTGCAAATATGCATTGGGCCAGGATACCAAACAACGTACTGTGTGGGTGGATGTAAATAAAAATCCTTTTGCCACTGCAGTTTAGCCATCTCTTGGCAGCCATGGCAACCAAACAACCGTACTCGGATTCTCTCGTCAGTGACACAGAATAGAAGTTTATATAATGTATCACAGGATAGGTTTACACCAAGTTTCACACAAGGTGGTCAAAAGGTAATATTGTATTTACCTAGAGCTACAGTAAGAGCCAGCTGCACGTGGGAGGAGACATGTGGATATGACCAGATTATATTTTGTAGTTTAATCTCTTTACTGTCACATAAATAGATTTAGGTGTTAAAATGCTCTTTGAAACTGCTCCTCAGTGAAATCCAGTTCAATGAGCAGCATTCTGGGAGTCTCCAGATACAGTCTCCAAGGCCACTTTGAAGACATGAAAGTATTTTTCTACCACTGTACGACCTCATGAAATACTAATATCAGATATACTTCACAGGTAATTCTTGGTCCCTGAGGGGATGATTAAGGAGAGAAAGTAATGTCTTGTCTAGGGACAGAAAATCTGCGGGAAGGTGTAGGACTTGGTGCTGCAGGGTGGGAACATGGCTCCGTCCCTTCTGATATACCAGCCACAGAGTAGGAAATGTCATGCATCTGGTGAGGTTTGATGGCACAGAGCTTCCCAGCTGTGTAAAAAAGGAGTTCTCAAGCTGCTAAGGAGCTTCGCTTTAAATTTCTTCCTAGTCCCTTGGTTTTGAGTGAAAAGTCTCAGTGTAGCCCCAAAGTCATTAGGACGAGGTGCAGACTGATAATTAGGGAAGATGCTGCTATGTGAAGAAGCTCAAAAATGGTACCCTAGACAGTGTACAAAAATGAAACAAGCTCTCAGATCTCCATAGCACGGAGGAGCACTGCATAAACATCTCATACGAATCCATGCTGCTAGTTTCCAGAATTATTCAGTAAATATCTCATGGCTAAAATTTCCTCGAAGAGCTGATGGCAGAGCTAAGTGTATTGATCTGATCCATGAGACCTTACTCCCTATCCTGTCACAGTGGTTTACACATTTCTGGCACCAGCATTGCAGTAATAAACCATCGTATTCGTATGAACACTAGTAATGTGCATTGGAACTAAGTAATTAAACAGGATAATATGTTTCAACAAAAAAACAATTTCAATCCAGCAGAAGCAGCAGGAAATAATTTAATTTTATTTTAGAAAATGCTTCTTTCATTTTTTTAAAGAACATCTTAAAAACTCATAACAATTTGAGTAAATGTGAAGGGAACTCTTTAGTTCTCTCTAAGCACTCAGAAAATGAGAAAATGGATGATTTAAGATGCAGAACATATAAACCTGGCCTCCTTGAATTTATCAAAGTTATCATAGGATCTGATTATAAAAGGGACGTTTTAAAAGAATAAGAGAATGCAGTAGAATAAAAAGCATGGACAAAAACTACACACATTAAAGAAATTATTGTTCAACTTGCTGCTGCATAACACATTAGTATAGCATAAACATTACATGCAGTTTTGCGATTTTAGCAAAAATGAGAGGAGGTAATTTTTAAGTCTTCAGACCAAATGGATACATCAGAGATTTGGATGTTTGATCTGGACATCACTTTAAAAGCAGAAATAGTACTGTGGGGTCCAGGATGATCTGTGGTTTCAACCTTAGGTATTACAACAAAGGCACAGCGCAGACCTTTGGTCACCTGCACAGCCTGTTCTACAACAGATGTTACCAGTGGGTCTCCTACCATGTCTGGTAGATCACATGTATGCACATCATCTTACTTGACCACAGACTTGAGACTGCACAGCTCCCCCCCTCAAGGTCAGGGCCTGGTGTTGACCATGTTGTAAAGACAGACATGCAGGAGATGGGTGTTTAAAGGCATTCAGGTCTTAAAATTAGGAGTCTGACTTAGTAACCAGTTGTTGGACTTTGACTACCTGGAGTAGGCTGCACATTGAGACTGCCTATGACAGATACTAACTTTGGGCATTACGGCTAGATCCTGACATCCTTACTCACATCCAGTGAGTTCTTACCTCTGCTGGTTGGAAAGGGTGTGGCAGCCCTGTCTGCAACCCCTCCGAGTCATTCACTGCTCTTCCGACAATGAAGGATGTCTTAACAGGCATCATCTCTGCCTAGCTTAGGTGCTATGGCAGACAGTCTGAATATGATCCATCTCTATGTTGCCAAAATAGAAAAGGGCCAGGGACCCAGCCTCTGAACCTTAGGCTAGGTAGAGTGGACAGTGTCCTCACTGCCTTGCACAAGGCCCTCTACAGCAGCCTTGTCTTGGAGACATCTGCCTGAGACAAGCTAGCAAATGAGCCATTCAGATGACCAAAGATACGCTGTTTGACCTTTTTTCCTGATGACATTGACCTACACAATCTAATCAGTTATGCAACACCACCCACAGGCTGATGTAACATTCCCAGTATGAAAATGAGGAAGAAAAAACAGATCTACCTAGGAAGGTCAAAGTCTGCATTCTAAAACGTTATCCTACTATATAACTTACAGTATTTATTAACACCTCTATAAATATTGAGATTCTCATACTATAAAGATATTTCCAGTAGCACTTACATTGTGCAAGACATCTCTCATGCATTACAGAAAATCATGTCCTTGCCTTGCAGACCTCTTCTGCTTTTTGCACTAAGAGAGAGATACCTTTTTTTATCCCAGCTGCTCCCTTTTACAGGAGGATAAGCTTGCTGTACTGTGAAAGAGCTAATGAATGCATTCTTGAAACTAATTCTGAGCTAAAGGGGATGAACCAGATGACTCACAGGTTTTGGTTGCAACAGTTTTGTTCAGCCCGTCAGTGGCAACACCTGTTCCTTGAGTGAGTGAAGCTGGAAATGCTTTCTTTCCTTTTTTAGTTATGGGGGTTATTAAAAAAGGAGGGGTAAAGAGCTGGCTCTAAGGAACTCCAAGGTGTCATAGCTAAGCTATTACTGGCACTTGGATTACTTCATCTGAAGCTTCTTCAGGCCTTTATACTGGACTTTGGTACAGATAAGCCTTTATCAGGCCACTGTGGGTATATCTGGAGGAAGGGAAACATGACAGTTCCACCATTGTCCATCTGATTAACGCTCATCCAACATGCAAGTGGTCTATTTCCTGGCTTTGGAGAACAGGAAAATCCTCCTGTAGTTTTGACTGTGAGTCGACACCCCTGAGATAGCTCAGCTGTAGAGGCCAGTAACTACGAAACACACCTCACCTTCTCAAACCATCTCCACTTCTACCTGCTTTGGAAAAGAGGGGAGAATTCATGTGAGGATGAAGGTGGTGATGCTGTCAGAGTTAAAAGTAGTGTTGCACAGGCTCTCCTTTGGAGACAGCCAAGTAGAGCTAGTCATAGTCCTGTCCTGGATGTCTAATACAGGCAGACCTACCAGTCCTCAAGTAAGAGGCAGATGGAGATCTTCTTTCTTACAGCAGAATAAAAATGTTGATGCAAACAGTTCCAGTGGGACTACTCAAGGGACAGGTAACTCATGTGAGAAGGAAACTCCTAATTCAGCCACATACTAAAAATAAACAGGTAAACAGAAGTCCTTCACCAGGAAGCTTCTGCCCACTCTGCCCATAAGCATTTGGATTCATCCAGGCCTCCTTAGGGCAGGCAGGATGTTAGTCTACTCATAATCCCACTGGAATCAATGGAGTTTAAGGGGTTACTCCTGGGGACCTGTAATCTAAGACCATGTCCACTGAGTGGAGTTGTACAACACACCTCACTGCATGGATACCACTGACACATCAAGCACTAAGAGAAGGTCCCTCAGCCTGCTCTTGGTTTTTTACATGAAGCACAGGAACCATGCTGAAAGAAAGGGGCACTAGAAACTGGGAGACAGGTAGGAGGGCTTGTCTGAGAGAGCTGAGGAAGGAGAGGCACATAGAAATTATAAACCCCATCCACCTTGCTAAAACCCAGTCACAGAGCCTGGTGTTGTGTCAAGGGGGAAGAACAGATGAGCTGGTATTGGAGACAAGACCATGAGAAGCAGGGCCCTAGCAGATATGCATAGTAATCCTGTGGCTAGTTAGGCAGCCCCAGAGTGGCTTTTGTGACACATACGGGGACTGGCCCCGAACCAGGAGGCACAAAATTCCATTCCATTTTTGCCATCTGCCACCTCCTCCCCGACCATTGCCCACACTCCTGAGGCTCAGTTTCTGTTCTTTGTCCCTTTGAAATCCATCTAGGATCCACACTCTCTCCCCAGTGCCAAGAGGGTTTCAGAATCTGCTCCAAGTAGGGGATGTTAGAATAAAGCCACCAGAATGGGGACTAAACCATGTTCACCCTTCCCACACCCACACCGACGCAGTACCACACAGTAAAGAGATTAGACACATTCCTTCTGATACTGGCTGTAATGAGAAACAAGAAGTAATGAGGTGATTTATTATCCTGTGTCCTTCCCGAAGACCTCAGCACACTGTGGCTGTGTCCTGTACTCCCCAGCAGCTGATTTCAGAGGAACAGAACTCTATTCACTTCTTTGCTGTGGCAAAATATCCTGCCTGTTCCCCAACACAAACAAATGAGGAGACCAGGCAAGTCGCCAGGTTCTCAGAACTTTCCCTCATAAAAGCAATATATGTGCTTATTGTTCTTTTAGAATACAAAAATTGGAAAGGAGAAGAGAAAACAGTAAATTGCACGGTTTGTTTTATGGAATGGAAAACAGCAGCAGACCACTACTGCAGCGAAGTCCATTTAGCCATAAATGTGTCAGGGCTTGATGGAGAGCACCATAGCCACGCAGATGAGTCAAGATTCCCCAGGAGGAGTTTCCACTGAGTTCAGCACAGTTTACCAGATCTGATGGAGAATGAAGAACTGTGGAACTACTCCAGCAGTTAACTATCCCCCAGCTTCAGACAGTCCACTGCTATCAGTCTTCTGCCCTCCCGGGTGTCCCAAATTCTTGGAGTCAGAGTCCTGTTGTGCCAAACTTTGTACAAACAGAAATGAACAATCAGTCCATGTCCTGGAGACAGTATAAGGCTATCTTCAGATTTTTCTTGTACTTTAAACGTGTGTCTGAATGGAATCTAAGGAGCAGATGAGACGTTTAATGTAGAATTGTGAACTTCTTGTTCAGGATAGATTAGATTCTTAGTCTTTCATGCTAGAATGCTTTTCTTTATACTTGATCCTCTTGGTTTCTTTGAGGCTCCTGGTGAGGATGGAACCAAATCATGCTGCTGAAAGGCAGACACTAGTACACCCAGTGATATTAATGATACTGCTGAGCATATAAGCAACAGCAGGGTATTCAGGCTGGTCTAGCTGAACAGGCAGCTCTCCAAAAGAGTGATGTTGATACTGTCATTGTATATTGAAAAGTTTAATTAATGTTTATTCAATCTCATGCCACGTTTTGCACCCACAAAAGCAGGGTGCCTCCAGTCCACAGCTGGCAGGGTTCAACTTCTTACATCAGTGATTAAAAACATCACAATCACTCAGTTAGGCAACTCCATGTCATTTATCAGTCTGGTCCAGTGGCTGCTTGGGGTCACCAGAAACGCCTGCTGTTTTCACTGTGTTGGTCTTTGTAAGCCCTGCTGGGTCTGATGATACTGAAATGATCCACAGTACCTCACTTAAATGAAGTAGCACTACTGTTGTACCAGATTATAATCGCAAAGTGAGCTGACAGGACCAGTGGCCTTCTTCATTAGAAATACAAGTTCCATAGTGTGAATCTGGGAATCTAGACAGTTTTTCACGTACTAATTAAGCTACAGTGATGCAAAGCAGTTCCAGCAAACTCAAGTTTCCAAACAACTCAGAAAAAAAAAAAAAAGTCCTTCTCTTAATACAGAGGATTATTCTTCTGGAACACAAACACCCTAAAAATGGAGCTGGTATTCTGTTTGCAGCACTCACTGTGTTGATCTCATGCTGCTTTGCATCAGGAGCAGTATTTGAATAAAAGATAGCTTTGGATACTCCTGTTAATACTGCAGTCCGTTCTTTGGGAGTCTGTTAGGGCTTTGTTCTTTCCTTTGAAACTACCTCTGGACTGGTATGTGGCCAACAGGTTTAACCTGACATCCACCATTGGTTCTTGCTCTGCAGCAAGGAGATCAAGGGGAGACCATATACCCCCTGGTCATTGATTTCAGAACTCTGCCACCCATTGCATCTGGGTTTGGGGTCTACTTTGGCAGACTGGCTATAAGACACACCTGCTGTGTGCCACAAGGTATCGGGAGGACAATTTGGAGCTACCACCGAACAGGCTTTGTTCTGACCATGCAGTCCAACAGAGAGTCAGCACACACCCTGGCTTGGTCCCAGAAGAGCTGTGGCTGCATTAGGCTGGTGCTGTGCCCAGAGTAATTAGATCTGCCTCTCAAGAAGACTAAGAAGCCTGGGCAGAATGACAGGGCAACGTAATTATACGGCTTCTGGAGCTAATTCAGGGACTGCAGCGTTGGGCTGAATTGTGTCACCGAGGTATTTCAGAAGTTACTCCTTTTTGAATTATCTTTGATAAGAACTCACAAGGGAGAGATTTAGCACTGCAGCTGTAGGTACCCATCCATCTCTCCCTCCTGCTTCTATTAGCAGTGACTCCTGTGGTGTTTTCCCTTCCAGTCCCAAAACCCATGGTGCAGCCACGTGAGCTTTAGCCCCCCTCCACGCTCCAGCCTCCATCAGGATCACAGTCCACCACCGCTCTCTGTCAGAAAGGCATCTGTCACAGCTTCCCATTCAATATTGGAAAAAAGCTTAATCCAACAGTTTTCAAGATTGCAGAATGGGGAAGCACAACATGAAAGGAATGAAAAGTAATGGTGTCAAGCACAAAGGAATAGGTTAGGTTAATAATACTGGAAGATCATTATTAATTTTTGCTGGCTTTTCAGAGTATTTTTTTTCAAAGCATGTGTTACTATGATAAGCACAGCATAAATGCTCAGCCAGACAGTCAGACACTGTACCTTCACCTTATTACGTGTGACTGAAACTGCAAACAGCTCAGATCAATCTCAGAGATATTAAATTAGAGCTGAATCTCTGTCTATCTCTCATACAAAGTGAGCTGAGCTAAATCTGAGATAATGCCGATATCAAGAGACATTACGAACCACATTCTACCGGCTAAAGATTTATTTTTAGTTTTTCCACAGAATATTTCTGGCTATATGAACAATGGAAAAGGAGCGAAATTCTTGGCATTAGAAATGCATTGAATCAGTGCATGCATTATGTAGCAGCTAGAGGTTCTGTCTTTAAGACAGGACCGAATAATGATTCTTGCATAATGTAACAATATGATAATTAAAAAGAAGGCCTGGGTTGAAATGGGTAGCAGAGTATTACAGAATCACAATAACAAGGGCGTTTGAAAATAAGGGCAAGTAACTAACCAACCCAAAGAAAGCAAAAGTAGATATAATGAACAGAAAGGAAATGTTCATTATGGAGTGCGTGCAGAGCAAGGAATTAGTTAGATTCCTAAACGAAACTAAATTGGCACAAACTGGCAGTTTTCTATCTGCATTTTTGAAAAAGCATCTTCTCCCACTCCTCATACTGCTACTGCAGTTCTTCTGTGAACAAAATGGATCTTGCATCCTAACTACTGAGCCGAGTATCGTTGTCATCACCATCACAACTAAACTGGTTTAGGCCATCTCAGACTGTTCAGTGATCATTTTTTTGGCTATGTTTATAGTCACAACTAGAGCAGAGGCAGGTTATAGACGAACATGCTGTCCTAACATCACCCAAAGTGTTTATTGCTAAAAACTCTCTGGCATATTTTTGTCTTTTTGTCCTACTATTTTCCCAGGCACTTTCTGGACACAGATGGGGAATAACCTGAGTGAGGGATAGTTTGAATGTGAACGCAGTTTTCTAATGGGTGAGGGGAAAGGTTTGCCATGTGGAGATGAATTGTGCTGTGCCACCTGGCCTCGGGGCCACAGTGTGCTCCATGGTCTGTTTTATTTTGTAGTACAAAATGAAGCCTTTGAGAATCATAGAGGTCAAATAAGGTACCAGAAGACATGAAAAATGGTGAGCATAGTGGTTATTCTTAAAGAGGGAAAAGATCAATCAACATCAGTTTCTAGAAAAAATCGAGAAGAAATAGTTGACTAAACTGTATGTAGGTACCTGAAGGATAGCAACAAAATAAATAATAGCCCACTGGAATTTATCATAACCAGACTGCATTAAATCAATTCAACTTCAGTTTATGACAAGATCTTGTAGATAGAGACAAGGCAGTTAATTTCACATATTTTGATCTTAACTCTGTCTCATATGACATTCTTATGAAAAAATCTACATGTAAATGGCCATGGCAAAACTTCTATATTGTGGGACAAAATTGACCAGATAATCATATGCTAAGAATATCATCTGTAGTTTACTGTTAAGATGGAAGGAGGTACTGAGTGGTGTGCCAGAGGGATCTGTCTTGCATCTCACTCTACTAAATATTTTAATTAATGATCTGGATGATGGAAGAGAAAATATTAAATATTAAATATGCAGATGTCCTGAATACAAGAAGGACAGAAAATGCATTGGAGGACAGATGTAGAATTTAAGGAGAGAAATGAAAATGTCAAAATTCAAAGTGGATAAATGACACCAAGGGAAAAGTAGCCAATACATATGTGGTATACAGTACAACCAGTGAGGCACTCTTCTTCAAGACAGGTTCTGAAGGTTGCGGGGTACTTCTGTACCCTGCAGGGATAGCCAAGCAGGGCTGGCAATGGCAGCAAGTTTGTAGAGTGAAAGAGCTAGGACTGAGGGCTTTTAGAGGGTTAACTTCAATCTAGCTCTAGTCCGGTCTTGTGGACTGACCATCCAGTATCAGAAAACAGTAAGTGCACTCCTGAGCAGCATCTTTTGGTTTAGTTTCATTCTAAAGGAAAGCAGGTCACGCACTTCAAGACTGCCCTGTAATGCAAAATAAAATGTGTTACATGGGGATAAGGTCAATCACTTCAAAAGTGCTTTTGTAACAGCTGAAATACTAATGCACATGCATACCATAGGGCATCCTAAGCTGAACCCAACATAATTTTTCTGTTGCAAAAATGGCAGACACCAGATCGGGTTTTACACGCAGAGAAAAAGCTTGCAAGACATACTGTTATTTTCCACTTTTTGTAAGAGCTCAGCTGAAGTGCTCTGTTTAGTTCTGGGTATCCGAAAGACAAGCTGGAGTCAGTCTAGAAGAAAGAGATTTTGAAAGTATGATCTGTTGGTAAGATTAAAAGACATGGGATTAAAGACTCATTAGGGAGATGAAAACTGACCACAAATACTCATACAGAGAAGAGAACAATCTGTTCCCTCTTCCCACAATGGATAGCACAAGCGAGAAAAACAGCAAAAGCCTTCTAAATCTATGCACTGAGAAGCACTGGCACAGATTACATACGGAGGTATGGCAGTCTCTTTCCAGGAGGAGCATTAGTAATTAGACAAGCAGAAGGTATAAATGATCGTTCCTTAGGTTAGGTGGACGAACTAGAGAGTTTCTGAAGGTCCCTCCCTATCTATGACTCTATGTTCACTCTCCTGACTCAGTGGAACTCCACTATTTTTTTCAAATTTCCTTGTTTCATGCACTGGAGAGCAGAATGTTTTTGTCACAGAACAGCTTATGGACTGGTGTTTAGGATGTTTTCCTGGAACACAGACTGAAGCTGCTAAGGTGAGCAGGTCCCAGAAACCCATCTTGCATATCTGACTCCTGTGCAGGTCGCACTCCTCTTGGAATACTGGAATGACTGGAGAGAAGAGGTGTCACCTTCAGGGGCTTTCCTCCTCTTCAGACCATGGTTTCAAATAAATGTCGTTATGCTTAGCTGGGTGACATCATGGCAGCGCAGATCACATGCAGAAACAGAGTTTAAGGTTCCTTGGAAAATGTATTGCCTGTTTGTTTGTGCACCTGAGGAAGTGTTGAGAACTAAGCTGTGACCCTAGATGCTGCTTTAATTTCCACGTCAAGCACCTGAGCTCTTTTGTACATGTGAATCACGGAGACTTCCTTCAAATCACATATGACCGTTGAGGCAAAGACTGGAACACAGTTTGTATATTCTGTGCTTCTCTCTCAAGTGCCTTCAGCAGAAGAACATAAGGACACCAGAGAGTAAAAAGAGAAGAAAGAATTAACTAGAATTATCTGTTGCAGTGGCATATCCACAGGAAAAATAAAACAAGCACCTGACCACTGACTGCAATCCTTATATAGAACAGGATACCATCTAGATTCAGCCAGTAGTAAATTACTGCTAGTTGCATAATCTGTATGTACAAACCTAGTTTATATGCAAACTCCAAGGGGGACAAGTGGATCCCTGTTGCTCTGCACTGTTCCACCTTCCTCTCTGGCATGGTACAAATGGCGCTAAAAGGACGCCTTTTCTGAAGGGACACAAGCTCCGCCGCAACGAGATGTGGCCATGAACAGATGCTCAGAAGCTCAGAATACTTTGCCACTCACAGAATGAAGGCCATATTTCTCACACACCAGAGGGCAGTTTCTCTTCAGGAACAACATGACATTTAGCTCGGAGTCAAGTGAAACACAATGGCCTAAGCAGTGCTGAATTGTTGTGTTGATGACCACAAGTGCAGTGACATTTTGAAAATGAGCACTGGCTTTTTAGTGCTCTACAAACTACAAACCTGATCCTTTAAAGCCTCCATGAGTGGAATTCACATTCACTTGTGTATACAGAGGACCAGCCAGGTCAAGCCCTGAATTTTAAATAATCACTTGACATTCCTGATGTTGCTGCTTAGAACTGGCATCACACTCTTTTGTTTAGGCAGAAAGTGTTCAAAACTTTTTCATACTCCAGGCTTTACTGAACTGAGAAGACTAATATTTATAGAGCAATTGTTCCGGGAGGGAAATCTGCACTCTTTTTCATCCCTTAAAAAACCCCTGAAATCTGAGATGAGTATAACTTTGGCCATATCTACCACCAAAGCAATCACTGAAAGAAATAGTGTTAAAAAGATTATGAGGCCATCTCAGAACAACCTCCACCTTATCAGGCAGTCTAGACAGTCTGGTTGCAATAACCTGAAGAATTTGGTTTTCCCCAGCTACCACATATTATTTTTAGAAGCCAAAATACTCCACAGGCAAGGAGAGCATAGAGCCAAGTTAATTGGCACTAAAGTGGTGCTGTTAGTTTTTTATATACAGTGGAATAAATTGTAAAGGTGACGGCATTATTCAGTGGGGCCTGAATACAATGAACTACACAGGTGGGAAGACTGTGTCTCCTGGCCTCCAGGACTCTGCAGTTTAACACTGTATCATCCATACATCGAAGCCCGACTGAGATCAACTCCTGCTGAAGTCAAGATCAGACTCATCTCTAGAGGATGTTAACTCTAGAAACTGTAGTGGTCTGCACAGTTCATTTACTGTCCAGGGAAAATATATTAAGAACCTGCAGCTATGGCATGACTCGTCTCCTTACAATGTATGAGGAGCTGCAAATTCCTCCATTTTATGAAAACAGAGCATGTCCCTTGAAGTATCTGGAAAGCTGCCACGGTGGTTTTCCATCAGGCAAAGTTTTGCTTCTCTAAGCCAGAATGAATAAAAATGAAAATGCAAGGATAAGAATGAATGCTGATTTCTAGAAAACTGGGGAACTGCAAATATAATTGACTAAAAGGTAATATATAGAAGCAGTGCATTTTTAGGTAGTGGTTGATACACCTACTAAATTGATCATGTTTTTAACAAGGAGAGTTTAACAGATGTGTAAACAGAGTCCATAGGGTCAGTTCTTGGTAACTGCAAACTTGATAGCTAACATATGTATAGTCCATAAGTAGAAACACCAAATCACTAGCCATATTACATGAATAGCAGATGGCTTGAGCAGCCTTGCAAACTTTGTTTATGAAAGTTGTTTTCCATTTGAATGAAAATTAAGAGGAAATATAATGAAATGAAGTTGCTCTTTCGCCATCCATGGGTTGGATCCAGCTCTTGCTGAAGTCAGTGATGGTGTTGTTCTATGTATAGTGGCCACCTGCTGTAAATGGTTATCTACTTTCAGGAATATTTTAGGGAAAAATCTGGGAAGAATGTGACTCAAGGCTTGTTTAAGAGCAAGGCCTTCAGGCTGTCTTCCCAGCCCCACCCAAAAGCCAGTCATTTCTTATTTCTGAGTTTTTATTTACTTCAGGGTGATAATATATCTGGTACTACATGCTCATACAGCACATTTTTACCCTAGCTTGGCTGGTGTCCCTGTGCAGTGCTCTCCGACAGACGACATTAGCGATATTAATGACGAGGAAGAAACGTCACCATTGGCATTAGTTCTCTGCTCTGTGAAGAGCCCAAAGGTGTGCAAAGGGCTGGAAGGCACAGGTCCTCTCTTTCCTCCAGATCAAGATTAAGGCTGCCATAGAGGGCAAACCTCGCATAATGTTGTGCATGGGGCATAGGTCCAGAAACTTTTAGGTCATGCCCATTACAAGCACCACATTTATTTGTGTCATACTAGTAGTAGCAGTAGCAATAGTAGTTGTAGTAGTAGTAATAGTAGTAGTTGTAATAATAAATTTTCAGACATTAACTGACTGGCCTTTCTAAAAGGAGTTGCTATTATCTGGTGCTAGAAGAAGGAGGTCTGTAAGGAGTGTGGGACCTACTACCTCTACCACACTAATTTCCCCCATTACTGTGCCTACTAATCTGTTTCATTATTTCATCAACCTCTTTCACTAGAGCTAGAGTTAATGTTAAGGCAGGTTTTTTTGTCGTGTACTTCCCCTGGCTGGGATTCCTCCAATTTCTGGAGCATTACAGCATCTTTTGCAGGCAGCTTTGAGAATATCTCCAAGATATGCATAATATGTCATTTACTGAGAAAGTCATAAAGAAGAAACTGCCCTTTAAAATAAACTTTGCTAGACCTAGGCAAATAGATTTGGAAACATAAGAGTCAGAGCATTTTCATCTACATGAAAGGATTCTTTTTTTTTTGCCAACCAACAGCTGTGCTTCATGGATAAGCCCCAGCAGAAGAAAACATGTCCATAGCTGTTATCGCTACTTCAAAGGACTATTGCCAATATCTGACTTTACCACTTTCTTCTCAGTGTTTTTCAACTTTAAAATAATTTGTTTTCTAAATATCCTCTCAACTGGAAAACATACCCTTCAGAATTTTCTCGAGGATTTTCTGTAGGCAGGCCACGTGAGCAAACATAGGGCTACTCTGAGAGAGAAGCTTTTTAATTTGTATGAATGTGGGTCGGAAAATGAATGTAGAGTGTCGTTTTATCTGAAGTGCAAAGACTTTGGTGGTCTGGGTTCTTCTGGTAAACACATTCGCTTTCCTGGAAGGCAGTATGTAATTTCACATAGGATCTGCTCAGGGAAGAGGACAATTGCACTGTAGACATTTAAGTTTTGTATATACTTTGGAAGATGGTAGCCAGCATATTTAAACATATTAATTGTCATTTCATTCCCTGATGTCAGTTCCCAAGAAGAGTCTTACAACAAGGCCAGCAAGGATCAGTTGTTTTTTTAAATTCTTACGGCTAGGTGAATGCATTGCAAATACTGGCACCACAGTCAACATTGGTTACACTGGCTGGTAGCACTGGCAGGAGACAAGTCCAGATTGCACTGATCTGGGACACAGCACTACCATTCAGCCTGGGAATAGCCATTTCAGGTCCTCTTTTGCAGGGCTGTTTGCAGCTGTGTTGCCTCGCAGCTGTACATCATGCCTTATGAGTGGTACTGCAAACTGTCCAGTACAGCAGGGAAGAGCTCATGTGGTGTAAGCCCTCCCTTTGCTCCAACTTCTGTTGACTTCCATTCAAGCATGCTACCATTCAGGCCCTGCTTTTGCCCCTCAGAGAAGATTTTCTCTATCCTGTTTCATTTTGACACATACAGAGCTGACTCTTTGATCAAACTTCGTGTCAAAAGCCTTCTTTGAGTGTAACTTCGAGCTATTGTAGTAATAGGCTAGAAGCAGGGCATGTCCAAGGGACATGAAAACTTAAATGCTGGTTGTACTTTAGTAACACGCTATGCTGGAAACTGTGTTGGTTGAACTGCCAGTGGTATATTGTTCTTATTTGTGGTTGACTGCTTCATCAATTTTCGTTTGGGAACTGAAATGGAATTTGGATGTGGATATGGTATTAATTAGGAAGGAAATTGGCCGCAATATGCTTGGAGATAAAAATCTTTTCCGGTGGGAATCTGGTTTTTATCATGGCCAAATTGTTAAAGATGCATTTTACTGGAAAATACATTTTTATGCAATACCGTTACCTCTCACAAGAGAAAAAGTGAATTAAACATGAAGATGATTGGATTAATGAGAAAAAAACCACAACCAACCAAACCTAGAAAAAGAGACTTTCTGGCTACATCAGATTCTTAAGAACAAACATTTGATTGGCAAGGTCCTCTACATAGGCCACGCATAGCTCCCTTGTCCGTGTAAGCAGTCAGGCAGCTCTCATCATCGTGACACTGTACACTATTCATTTGGCCACTCCGTCAGGAGCAGAAGATCCTTGCGAAATGCTCACAAAGCCACGCATAGCTACAACTTCTGCCCTATAGCTCATAAGTGCCATAGAAAAACATCTTACATACTAGCAGTATATAATGGTGTGCATTTTTGAAAAATTAGTTAAGAGTTTGTCAGTGAATTCTGATTTAAGGCTCTCTGGCATTGATCAACCTCAGACACCAAAACAGAGCTTCTTCAAGCTTCGAAGGAGTTCAGCTTCCTTCCCAATTGCAGAGCACATCTTCCTGCAATTGAACTGGCCCTGCATGGAGTTTCTTGCTCTGCTGGGTCCTAAGCATAAATCAAGGCAACAAGACGATAGCAGCAAGCCTGGAAAAGAGAAAAAAAAAAACTACAAAGAATACACCCTAGTTACAGTCAGATGTAAAGCAATGCAAAATATCACAGGAAAGGAGGCAGAAGAATCACGGTAGAATGCTATCTGAGAGAGGAAAAGGCAGGCTGAAGAACATGCTAGGAGACTGAGATTCATTAGAGGGCTTCTAAGACACAGGAAAGAATGAAATATAAGGAAGAAAAGCAAGAAATGACAGAAGGGTGTGGAAAGACTGAGTGGAAACTGGAGAGAACAACTCCAGCAATCAATAGGACAGTTGAAAGCTGACAGTAATCCAGGAATTTAAATTCATGCCATGAAAGACTAGAGCCAGGCTGACTGTCAACACGAAAACTGAAGTCTGGCCTCCTAAGGAAGGGAGGACTTGAAATAGAGGGAGAAAAAAACCCAAAAATTCAGGAAAAAGGAAGCTGAACTCACCAGGAGATAGAAAACAGACCAGCAGTTGGAGTTCCCAAGAGAAGTAAGATAAGAGGAATAGAGATTGACCTGACAGGAGAAGGCAGTAAGAGTGGGAGTCTGGCATCTCTGCAGTGGTTTTGGGAGTCAGAGGACACGTGCCTTGAGCCAGGTCTCAGCAAGATCTAGAAATGTAAGGAGCAAGCTAGGAAGGAGGAGTCAAAAAAGCCTTCACTGAAAAGCTGACAAAAGCCAGTGAGATGGGTTAGTGGCAGTCCTGCCATCTGTGTTGTACCAGACAACTGTGAGAAAGAGACTGTAGCCCAGCAAAGGAGATAATCTGGGACATGCCATTGTGGTTTGTTGTCAAGAGTCCAAATGATTTGTGGGGAGTATTGTGGTAAGGATAGGTCTGTATTTTTCAGACCGTACTGTATACTCCTAAGACTACCTTGCCCCTGAAAAACTCTGGCTGTGGCTTGTGTCTCGTGGCTTGAGGAGAAAGGGGTGTCTTAACTAAGAGATTAAATCTTTTATATTAAAGTAAATTTTATTTCTCTGCATGGCATCACTGGTAAATTTGAGAGAGACAGAGCAAGCAATCAGAAGGGGCAACAATTTCCCTGTCATAGTGGAAAACATTGGGCTTTTCTTGAAGCTCAGAATTACAACTCTCCTTTAAGAGCTTCCCAAAGAGGAGCTATATCTTACCTGGATGTGCCTGGCTGGAGAGATTGTTTTTTAGCCACAACATTAAAATTAGATGTCAGAAAACTCAAGGTCAAGCTTTTGTTTTTATCAAAGCTTTAAAATTTTAAAAACTTGAAAACCAAACGGAAATGTTCTGCAGATCTGCAAAGAAGCTCTACTTATTTACACAGAAGACCTCATCTGCACCAGAACGATTTAAGCCCATGAAATGCTCAAAGATGCAGTGCCACCTTTTGGACAAATCGATATCATGTTAGGTCAGGCATGAAGTTAAAAGAGGGAGAAAGAAATAACAGGTGACATTCAGGCCCTGGCCAGAATTTGGTCTCCGAGAAACAATCAGTAGTAAAAGAAAAAGATAATTGGGAGCAGTACTCATGAATGTCTATCTGGAATTACTTTAGCAATTTTATGGCTTTATTTCCCAACTTATTTTAAAAGCTTTTTAGGGCCAGTGAAGTCTACAACTTCGCTTAAGCAATCTGAACACCCACAAATCCATGGGCCCTGATGGAATGCACCCACGAGTGCTGAGGGAGCTGGCAGATGTCATTGCTGAGCCACTCTCCATTATCTCTGAGAGGTACTGGAGGACAGGAGAGGTGCCCGAGGACTGGAGAAAGGCCAATGTCACTCCAATCTTCAAAAAGGGCAAGAAGGAGGACTCAGGGAACTACAGGCCGGTCAGCCTCACCTCCATCCCGGGAAAGGTGATGGATCAGCTTATCCTGGAGGCCATCATCAAGCAAGTGGAGGAAAAGAAGGTTATCAGGAGTAGCCAGCATGGATTCACCAAGGGGAAATCATGCCTGACCAATCTAATAGCTTTCTTTGATGGTATGACTGGCTGGGTAGATGAAGGGAGAGCCGTGGATGTTGTCTACCTTGACTTCAGCAAGCCTTTCGACATGGTCTCCCATAACATCCTCCTAGGGAAGCTGAGGAAGTGTGGGCTGGATGAGTGGTCAATGAGGTGGACTGAGAACTGGCTGAATGGCAGAACTCAGAGGGCTGTCATCAGCGGCGCTGAGTCTAGTTGGAGGCCGGTAACTAGTGGTGTCCCTCAGGGGTCAGTACTGGGCCCAGCCTTGTTTAACTTCTTCATCAATGACCTGGATGAAGAGTTAGAATGTACCCTCAGC
>Ga0065711_1027357_pt1 | contig 50468 bp, 20 predicted proteins | sample Hoacrofraction12_FD_59098 | JGI IMG/M metagenome (GOLD analysis project Ga0065711, IMG submission 59098) | Hoatzin crop microbial communities from Cojedes, Venezuela - Epithelial fraction 12 v2 (version 2) | ecosystem: Host-associated > Birds > Digestive system > Esophagus > Crop | place... | reverse complement strand
GGCTGCCCAGGGAGGTTGTGGAGTCTCCTTCTCTGGAGATATTCAAGACCCGCCTGGACGCAGTCCTGTGCAGCCTGCTGTAGGTGACCCTGCTTTGGCAGGAGGGTTGGACTAGACGACCCACAGAGGTCCCTTCCAACCCCTACTATTCTGTGATTCTGTGACACAGTGCAGTTCGAACCTAAATGCACCATGCATGAAAAATAACACTCCAGATATACGAGATGCTTGATAACCTATGAATTACTTGAAATCCTCAATATAGTTGATACACCATAGTTAATTACAGTACTTGTCATTCATCACTCTTTTCACCCACGCATTTGTTATTTCACAACCCATCACAGCATCCTTCTGAGAAGCTGAATTGCATAAATTTTTCATGTATTAATATTTTGATTAACAGTTTAATAAAAATTAGTCTCTTAAGAAGTGGTAGTGAAGCAAAAGCATATTACTGTGAACAATACACTTGCTAAAAAAATTATTCTGCTCTTTAAAAAAATACATGTGCGCCAGAGAGGGAATTGTAAAGCTGTGAAAAATGAAGATGTGTAGGTGCTGTTAGCCTCTGAGTCAGCAGCTAACATTTCACAAAAATTAGCATCTTAGGCTTAAGTGCTCCCCCTACGTGCTATGAGCCACCCTTTCCACATAACTGTGCCTACTGACTGCTGCAGTCTGACAGTGCCTCGGAGCTTATACAATCGCAAGTGTAACAAACTGATTCACTGTAAATTAACAAAGTGTAGCCAGTCACGCTGAAGAGACATTTACCAGAAGAGCAACCCCTGTCATGGACAGGGTAGGAGGAGCTGACAGCACACATATTATTGCAGAGAGACTAGAAGTTTTCTCTGAGGCTGAAAGTGAAACACCTGCAAGTGGGTCAAATGATTTATTCTATTTATTTTATAAATGAGGGCAACTGACAATCAATAATTCACAGACACGCAGAAAGAAAGGATTTGTTGGGACAATTTCATATTCACTTTTTATGATTTTAAATTATTTACAGCAGTGGCACAATGTATCAGCAGAGTTGCTATTTCATAAAGAGGGACAGCTCTTCACTGTTATACAGCATTTGTAATAAAAGATCTGTTAGTTTTGCTCTCGCTGGCACTCTGCCAGCCTCGAATGTGGTCACAACACCCTGGAAACTGTGTTTTCTTCTACTCCCAGCTCCTTTGATAGCAGGAAGACACAGTGACACAGAGCTGTTCCAATCTGAATGCCTCTGATAAATCCAAACTATCAGACACTGCTGGTCAAAGGTAAATGGGACATCAAGGAAAAAAAAAGAAGCACCAAGGAAAAAAAGAACTGACCTTTTCTGCAGTGCTTTTTCAGTAGTTGGTGTTTCATACCACTTTAGCTGTTCACATATCACTGAACAGAAAAAATGGCTACTCTGCATACAGCATGGCTGCTTTTGGTTATTCTTTAGTGTAAAATTGTTGCCATGGCTTTTGAAGATGGGTAAAGTCTAAAATAAAGATAAATCTATAAATAGAAGATGGTAATTTTAAGCAAGATTTAAAATGATTAGAGGAAATAATTCAGTTTACAAACAAACTGTGATCCATTGAGGATGATACATCTGAGGACGCGGAAAACAATTCCTGGGCTGAAGGATGCCCTTCAAGCTCAACATGTAAAGCAGGGACCTGAAAACTCTTAGAAAAAAACACAAGGAGGACAGACTGGTGAAAGAAATGTTTGTAGAAGTAAAAGGTACTATTGCTGGACTTACAAGATCACAAGTCAGTCTGAGTCTGGGAGTTACCAGCTCTTTGAGGACTAGGCAGAGGATTAGTGCAAATGCAGAGCCAGAGAAAAATCTGCACAAAGCAGTATTGATTTCTTTGCTGATATCTGTGGCATTTTTAAATCAGAATACTATATGCAACAGTTTCTCCCACAGAAGCAGAGCTTTGACTCACTGTAAAAACTGAGAGAGAAATTCTGTGAAATCTCAGAAAAGGAGGCATCCTTTATAATGTCCCCATCTGCCAAACCTCATGTGTCATTGCTGTTTTCCATAATTTTTTTCCAGTGGTTTAAATGCAAGGAGCATCAAGTCTCTTGATATTTTAAAAGATACAGTTTTATCCATAAGATCTGATCAGGTAGAATGGCCTTTATTGTCCAGTTAAAAGAGAACTGCAAAGGCAAATAAACCCAGACTGGGTAACAACAATGGCTAGTGGGCAAGACACAATTATTCATTCAGAAACTTCTAGAGGTAGCCAGATGATCTATCTGCATAACAAATAAAGCTGATGATTTGTCCTGTTTTGTTGAATGCATGATTCATGATTATACGATTACTCATGAGGCTCGTGAGAACATGATTTGATCCAATCCAAAAACAATCTAAAGAGGAATAGATAAATGTTTGGACCCTGATTCAAGCATATCTGTATGTTTTAAAATCTGAATAGTCCTATTCAGGGAACTCATTTAATCCTGGTCTTAAAGTTATGCATGTTTAAGTACATTGCTGGACAAGAGAGATAAGACACTTGAAATAGGATGTGTGATAATAAAGCAAATTAGTGCAGATCTGCACAAGATGGCAGTGGCTGAAAAGTGTAAAAAATGCATCAGTTCAGTCTATGAACACGTACCATCTAGTAGCCAGTCAGACTGGACATTCTACCTGGGCAACTGGGAGACCCACTGGTCTGGGGGAGCCAGCCAGCTGGTCAGCTTAAGCATCCCAACACAAACTTCTGTATGCTATAGAATAAGTTATATACAAACAAATATGATAAGACTGCTGAAATGGCTTCCACATATTAAGTGGTGGAATGAAGAAGGAGGGAGCTGCTGAATTGCAGAAGCAGTGCTGTGATATGGCCTGATGTTGTTAAATGGTCAGCCCTCTCTTCTGACATGGGCAGATCACAGTTAGAGCATGTTGTCACTAAAGAATTATCATTGCCCCCTCATTAGGTTTATATGGCAAAGTTTTGGCAGCGGGGGGCCTGCACAGGTGGCTTCTGTGGGAAGACACCAGGAGCTGCCCCCATGTTGGACAGATCCAGTTCCGGCCAGTTCCAGGACAGACCCACCACTGGTCAAAATTAAGCCCATCAGTTATGGTGGTTGCTCCTCTGTGATAAGGTATTTAAGAAATGGTAAAAACCACTGTGCAATAGCTGTGAGAAAAAAGTGAGAAAATGACAGAGGAACACCTCTGCAGACTCCAAGATCAGTGGGGGAGGAGGTGCCCTAGGCACCAGAGCAGATATTCCCCTGCAGCCCATGAAGAAGACCATGGTGACCTGGGTTGACTCCCTGCAGCCCACAGAGGACCACATTGAAGTAGATATCCACACTGCATCCCAAGCAAGACCCCATGCTGCCCTGAAGGAAGCCGCAGCCTGTGGGAAGTCCATGTTAGAGCAGGATTTTTAGCAGGAACTGTGGCTTACTGGGAACCCAGGCTGGAGCAGTCCATTCCTCATGAACTGTACCGCATGGAAAGGAACCATGTTGGAGCAGGTCTTGAACTGGAAGGACCTACACTGGAACAGTTCATGAAGGACTGTATCCCATGAGAGGGCCCCCATGATGGAGCAGAGGAAAAGTCTGAGGAGGAAGGAGTGTCAGAGACGAAGTATTATGAACTGACTGCAACACTCCTTCCCCAGCCTCTGCGCTGCTCAGGGGAAGGAGGTGGAAGAGTCAGGGGTGACGTTGAGCCCAGAAAGAAAGGGGGATGAGGGGATAGTGGTTTTTGAGGTATTTCTCACTATGCTACTTTGCTATTAATGGGCAATAAATTAATTAATTTTCCTCAAGTCAGTCTGTTTTGCCCATAACAGAAATGGATGAATGATCTCCTTGTCCTTCTCTTGAGTCACAAGCCTTTCCATGAAATTTTCTCCCTCCATCCTGCTAAGGAAGAGGAATGAGAGAGTGGCTTGGTGGGCTTTTGATGGCCAGCCAAGGTCAACTCATCACAACGCCTATGTAGTACTTAGTTCCAATGGCATTACCTTCCATGCACAAAATCTTTCCCCTAAACACATTGCAAGTCTGATCTTATTTGTCATTTACAGTTAGGTACTGACAGTCTGGTTTCACTTTACCACTTCCTTCAAAATGTTTATTTTGTTATTCAAATCTAGACTATTAAATGGATTTTGAAAATGTTTTGCAGATTTTTAGATGCTTCACACAATCTTACATTGGCAAGATTATTTTCAGCTTCTTCCATTCACTTGCCCACATGGTGGTTGTTTGAATCTTGCGTTTCCTACCACGTAGTACTCTCCATTAATTTTAATGGAAGGGCGAATTTCTGAATGCTGCTAGGTGATAAGACCCTCATAACGGGGTTCCAGAAGACCTTTGCTATAAGGCTAATGAAGACCACGGTCTTAAAATTACCCAAAATTACTGGATCAGAGAAGAACTGACCCAAAGAACAATTCCACAGAATCATAATAGAACTGCTGAGCTTGGTAGTGACCTCTGGAGGTCTCTAGTAAAACCCCCATGCTAAAAGCAGAAATCACTGCCACAGGTTGCTAAAAACCATGTCCAGTCTGATCTTGACCATCTCCAAGAACTGTCACTACATAAACTCTTTGGGTAAGCTGGCATAGTGTTTGAGCACTTTCACACTAAAAAGTTTTTTCTTTTTTTTAAATGGAATTTTCTGTATTTCAGCTATTTCCCATTGCCTCTTGCCCTGTCACCAGGCACCAGTGAAAAGACCCTGGTTCCATCTTCTTTACTGTCCTACCAAAACACCTATTTAGACACTGATGAGATCTCCCCTTGAGCTTTCTCTTCTCTAGGCTAAACAGTCCCAGTTCTTTCAGACTTTCTGCATGGGAGGGAAGCTCCAGTCCCTTAATCATCTTAGTAGTCCTTTGCTGGACTGTCTCCAGCTGCTCCATGTATCTCTTGTACTGGGAAGCCCAGAACTGGACACAGTACTCCAGATATGTCTCCCCAACACTGAGCAGAGGGTCTGTGAAACCTAAACTGGCACATCTGACACTTTCTTTAAAAGAAATCTAACACAAACGAAACATAAGAAAAATGTAAAGCAGCCACAAAGTAACACAACAAATGCAAAGAGTTTAGTAAGCTAGAAACAACAACAGGTAGATGGAACTCTCCTTGGCACATGGGAAGATCGTTTTTTCTTCTTATGATATGTATCAATCATTGTTGCTATTAAACCACGATCCATTTAACGTCTTGTGGCTTTTTTTTTCTTTTCAAAGAGTTATTCTTTCTTTATAGGTCTGATAATTTCCTTGATGAATGCCTTTTATGATTCATTTGTTCCTAATTCTCTCTTTGTCTCCATTACAGAAACAAATGTCACTTGCGACAATCTCAACATCATCTTTCTGGTGTTTGTTTATGCCTTCTGCTTCTCCTTTGCATGCGAGACATGGAGCCTTCTTTTGTGTGTATGATTTAAAATAAGAAACCCGTATTTTCTCTTGCTTGTGCTGAACATTCTTCACCTGTTATATCACCCTCTATAGTGTAATCTAGTTCTGTATAGTAACATATCATTCTGTGTTAATTACATTTACTGTGGCAAAAAAAAAAGGCTAAATAATGGCAATATTTGCATCCTTCCTTGAAAACATAACCCCCTAGTGTTGTATGTAGTAGAACGTTGGACTATAAAAACTATGAAAAGTACACAGACCAACAACACAAATAGGGATGCTTGAACCCTTAAGGATAATCAGATTCTTTGCCATTTGTATGGGTGTTTCCACAAACCGTTTGACAGTACTTTATAACGACACACCATGGCACTTATGAAGTGATATATCAAGGAGATTTACTGAAACAAATGGCTCATGAATTGTGGATCATGAGATGAAATCCCACAGCACTCAGACCCTGATTTACATTGCATTGCTAAATTGCAAGTTCATGCCTTTCATAACATCTTGTAATAGCTCAATTATTTAAAAATAAGATCTCCATGGATGGAAAAGGATCTTTTTAAAGTAAAAAAGACATCTGTGCTTTTGTCTGTATGTCATACTTCACATTGGAAGTTTTGATTTGTTCTTGGCCAGAATAAAATATTTTGGCCACTGCGTGTATGACCCTCAGGTTTCAAATAGCTCAAAACCAAAAAGACAGTCATCAGTGGGTATATTATAAATACATATATAAAAGAGTTAATTTGATAGAAATAAAGTAAACCTTACATCATTTCATTTTCTATTATGTTTCTTCATCTCCTATAGAAAACTAAAACACTTAAGGGTTTGTGGGGGGACAGAAGGGTTTTCTTTCTGGGGGAGTGGGAGGGAGTGAGGAGTTACAAACTAATTTATGAAAAATTACTTGAAAAATCACAGTCTTAAGTTATCTGTTTATCAGCTAGATCCCTGTCTTACTCCGCTCATGTATTCGAACTCTGACATGTAGGAAACATCTTTCAGAAACAAAAGGGTATTTTCAGTCTTCAGACTGTCCTTAACCTCTCAGATGATGATGTGAACAGAAGTGTCAGTTAGTGCCAAACAGAATGATATTTTGTGAATGCATTCCAATTAGAAACCATCAGTTTGTCTGACAGAGAACAGCAATGCCGGTAGAAAGTACATTTGAGTTTCTGGGAAAGGTATCAATGCAAGCTGTACACTAGAAACTTCCTCAGAAGCCATTATTGTAAATAGTGTCAAAAAATACTGCAAAAAAGACAGATCAGCAGATTCAGATGACTAAGAACTACCTGTTTAAAGGAATGTAATACAATGACTGATTTCCCTTAAGTGAGAGAAAGCAGGAAATAAAGAAAAAAAGAGATTCTAAAGTAATTTTGAATATGTGCAGTAAAATACATATCCATGTCTGGAAGTAACAGGACAAAGATTTATTTGCAAAATTACAACCATCCTCAAGTTTTATCCCTGTTCTGACATGAACTGAGAAGTAACTCTGAGACTTTAAATATAAGAACTGGTATTTTCCAGTAAATACTGTACACAAATATCATGTCTGTCCCCAAAAAACATATGGTTGTTTTTTTGTGACTTTTATAGTTTTTATAATATTTTTCTCTGCTTGTTTTCTGAAATAAATGATCTGTCATTACATTGTGTGCTATGCACTACCTTTATATTCAGGGCATAAAAGTTATTCACATATTCCTCATCCATTTAACACAGAGGTCACCTATGGTATACTGAGAATATTAACTATATATGATCTGCTAAAACAGAATGAGATTAGATCTCATATATTGCATTTTTCTTTAAAAAGGGAAACTAGGGTCTAGAATAGTTGGCAATAATTGACCTTCAAGGAGAGAAGATACCTAATCTTACCTTTAGCTCATGTACTTCTCTGTTTTGAAATAACACGCTTACACAGGATTTTAGATATTTGGGAACTGAACTCAGTGTAAGCCCATTCATAGTTTATAGTCCAAATTAGCATTTCTGTTCTTCTTTGTCAATGACACTTTCATATCACTGTTGTCATTCTTGTCACTACTTATGGAAGTTAAACAACTCTTTTGGGTAAATGAAAGTACATGCCACCTGAAAGCTAGAAACAAAGCAAAAGTAAACTTAATATTGAGATTCCTTAAATTAAACTGATCTGGTAAGATGATTAGATGACATTTTCTTATCTGCAAGGATAGAGCACCAGCAGTGTTCACAACAAAGCAGTGAAAAGCAATGGGTCTTAGGCGCATAGCCAGACAATGTGTTATCCTGAAAACTAGAGAGTTTATTGAAATATAGTAATAGCTTTGGTTAAGGTCTTCAAGTTCTGCCTCGAGTGTAAGAATGAACAAGATATTTGGCTTTATCTACCTTCCTCTGTCTTGCATTATCCTCTCCTCTTTCTCCCTACTCCCTTTCCAGTATTCTTTTCCTTAGATGTATCCTGGTTACACTTGCTTTTGTCCATTTTTCCTGTTTTAAGGAAATAATCTTAATTATATATGCTGAGGAAACAGCCTCACCTAACCGCTTTAGCACCACTCATAGGAAATTCTACAGCTTTAGAAATTAGAATGGATTAAGATATAGCCACACAAGTAGGTAGGGGTTCAACAGCAACATGGAATAGTATTTTGGTTTACAAATGAATGTTTGCTGTGAAAATAGCAAGAGAATATCAGTACATTGTACAAATGTTGGCACATTCTGGTGGGCTGCAGTTTTGCAATTTATGAATAGTTTTGTTTGAATCTAGCAAGAAAAGATGTCTGCATAGGACTGCCATATTAAATACCAAAATATTTCTTAGAGCAGAAAATGGTCTGATTCCTTTTCTGTTCCTATAATTTTTGCATTAGTATTCTTTATTTCTGTTCCTATTTCAGTATCAGATGGGCAATTTCTTGCTGGCAAACATTCTCCTTAAGTGAAGATAACTGCAAGTTCAATATGCTGGGAATACTACAGTCCTGAATTTGACTAACATGTGACTCCTTACAAGACACTGCATTCACCTGCTTACAGATCTTTACTTGCAGTCCTCAACCTGGAGAAATCAGAATTTTTTTACAATCTGTGATCAGCAAAAGGATATGAAAATCTGTCAATAGCGGTTTTCTGTTTTCTTTTCTTCTATTTTTTTTAATATCAGATCTATTAATTTGTTAGCAGAATGATAGTTCTGTCCTGATTCAATACTTGTGTTCTGGAAAAGGAAGGAGAGTTGATCTACACATTTGCTTGGTTATGTAGGTAAATGGAGTGCTGGCTGATATTCCACCACCATCTGCTCAAGTGCTTCTATACGTTTGTGTCTGCAGGTATTATATTTTTTTTTCCCTATTACCTTAATTATCATCTTATTCCAAGAAAGTTGCCATTTATGTACTGTTCCACCTCTTCCACTATTATGTACTCATACTACATGATATTAGACATTTACAGTATAGACATAAGCATCTGAGATATGGCTGTCAGGACTCCCTTTATAGTTGAAAGATAAAAATAGGGAATTTCTATCATATCTCTTCCTCATCCTTATGTAGAAACCTAAAAATAGATCACATGAATCACAACTTAGACGTTTCTATTTTTCTCCAGTGAGTGACTATAAAGGGAGACAAGGATGACTAATTCAAATACAGTCATGTACTCTGTAGATGTTCAAATTAAGTGGCTAATATACATATACTTTTTTCCTACTGACTTTTTTTTTCACTGCTAATCTTGTACTTCTTTTGCTCATTCATATATGAAGCTTTTTTGAGACAATCCTTTACAACATCTAGTACTTTCTCTTTTTTCCCTCTTCTTTCTCTCACTGTTTGAACAGGAAGGGAGTAGTGGAGCCAGCTCTTTCACAGATATCACCTTTTTTGTTCCTGTGAGAAATTTTTCATGGTATTTAATCCCCCGTTTAATTTTCTAGGGCTGAAAGGCAATGACCAGGTAAGAGGCAATAGCAGAAAGCAATAGTAGATTTACAGATTACTTCTGAACAAAACACTCATCCAGACTGGCCTTCCTGAAGTCTTTGGGTGTAACAGTAGATGAGGTGAATTTTTTCTGAAAGTGTGGGGTAGTTGTTGTAATTTATTATCCCCAATTTGTTACCACACTATCTATGTCCAAAGGATAGTGTCAAAGGAAAGAAAGCTGTTGATTTAGGTCAACATTATTTCTCCCTGTTTCCCAAAAGACTTCTCCAAAGACTTTAGTTTGAAGACTATTAATATTACTATTTTTAAAAACTCATTATTATGGATGTTGCATACGATATTCAGGCTTTGAGAAGTAGAATGAAATGGGCTCTGAACAGCCAGTTTGCTATAACTTTCACTTCACACTACAATACAGGCAGTGTGCAGATCTACTTCACTGTTCAGAGGAGGACCTGTTGGCCCAGACTACTTCACCTAAATTGTACCCTATGCAAATTCAGGAGGATGCTAGAAATGTACCTCTCTGAAAACACTCTCTGAAATACCATCCATTCTCAGAAATAAACGTCATCTTACTTGTAGCTTGCTACTTCTCAGGCTTCCAGAATCTTGACTGTTGTTGAGACCTTAAGGACAATATTTCTAAATTGTCTAATTATGGCTTCTGATGACCATAAGAACAGAGGATGATGGCCCTCAGAAAATTCCGGGTTCACAACATCACTTGTATAAAGCTTATATGAAGAAGATTTTAATAAGAACCCCCAATGGATTTGTTCAGCTTCAGACAGGAAATTACGAGATATCACATCTCAGGGATCAGCCCCATTCTTAAGATAGCATTGCCTCACTCATTAGTCACTTAGCTTCAAGCAGTCAACATTTGCTGAATTATGCAAAGGAAACTTTCCAAGAAAATTGATAAAATGGTCTAAAAGTGAATGCTGTGAGGAATTATGGGTGTCTCAGTACAGTGATGTACTGAGATGCAGTATTACAATCATTTTATGGCCTAGACGAGAGAAGACAGGAGTTTTTTCCTGTAAGCAGGTAACAGAACTGCAGCTAGCCTAACTGAAATAGAGTATGTGAAAGTTGCAGCAGCAATGGATTTGTCCTAAGAGCTTTAAGTGCAAAAGACATACTAAAATGCAGTGTTCAGATGTACCTGGTTGCATTAGAGTTTTGTTTTTCCTGTGGAAAAAGTGCCAGAAGACAAGTTATATAGAACACTATAAATTTTATATACTATTATGTATTTTATATAATAATATCTTTTAATGTAATGGTAACATTTTTCTTATCATATATATATTACTTTTAGATATTAACATATTATATTTATGCATTATATAATTTTATATAATATTTTAAAGTACACTTTTATAAAAAATAAATTTTTAAAATTGGATTTTTTAATAAATATGCTGGCATAAATTATTGCATAACTCCAGTCTGTTGAAAACAGATTACATGCAGATCTGGATTAGCTTTAATGTTAACCTTATGTGAAATTATGTTAAATTCATCAGTGCTGTGATGTTTGAAAAAAATACTAGAAGGCTTTTCATAAGAAAGAATTTAAGAAAATTAGCACATAACCCTAGGGAATATGGAGAAGTCAGCATCGATTTTACTCTGCAGTTTGGCAGTTCCATCTTAACAGAATAACAAAAAGTAATGGCCAGAAAGAATAAACCCCAAAAGTGAAGGATGTTTAAAGTACTTGAGTTTAAACCACAAGAAATCACAACACTCTATCCAGATGACAAGTATATTGTACACTTGTTGACAATATACAACAATATATGTTTAATATATTTTGTGTGTATTGGGTTGGATTCATTTGCAAAGGAAGGAGAAACTGAGGGAAGGAGGCAGCAAAAATTAAGAGGAAAGTGAATGGGATGGAAAAGAGCAAGGAAGAAAAAAGACAATAAAATAAAGAGAAAGAGAAGAGGGGAAAAAAATGAAAGAAAAGAGGAAAAAAGAAGGGAATCTAGAGTACAGGAGGGTAGAAGGCGCATGCACACACACACACACAAAAGGAAAAAGAAGAAAGCTAGCAATTATCAGTGAAAAGAAAGAAAGGAGAAAGAAAGGAGAGGAGAAAAAACCATGAGCAAAAAATTAAGCAAAATGAAGAAGAAAAGATTGCCGAGATCACAGTCAGTCCAAGCAACCTGTGAATTTTGAATGGGTACCAGCCAGCTGCTGGGAGAGGGCCAATGCGCTGCTTGGCTAAATGAAAAGCAGTTGGCATCCTGGTATTTTACATGTGATGAGCATCCAATATGTGACACTTGATCTTATGCCAGGAACATGCTATGGTTTTAAATCTCTAGCAGCCAATCAGCATACCCAGTGACTACTTTCTTCTATCATTTTAATTGCACATCCTGCACCAAGGAGTACTTAATCCAGCTGCACGTGGATTTAGATGCAACAAAATTCAAACTATTTAAAATAACTGCTCACAATCAGTCCATAAAACATAAATTCTATTTCAGGCAGAAACCTTTCTTATAGATCAGCTATACTTATTCCATATTTTTTATTTTTTAACAAAAAAGTCAGATCAGTCAAGAACCATATTTATTTAATTACCTTTTTATCTGATAGCCTTCAGGCAGACATGGCTATTGGAGATAGCGCCAGAACTACACCCACTTATATTCTGCGGGATCTGACTTTGTGATGTTGCAGCACTAATTCATCCTATTATTCTAACATTGAAAGTAGTCTCCAATCAATAAGAAATATGTGGTTTTATTTTAATCATCATTCCTTTACTAGTGAGCATATTTCTTTTCAGGGAGTAATACTTATGTCTTTGCAATGTGTGATTAGAAATTTTGCAGTTGTTCTAGGTCTTTTAATACGAATATTTATCCTGAGCCAGATTTAAAGTGATGGTGTAAAATCTCTCTTTTCTAGGTTTATTTGCAGTCTATCTACTGATCTGTGAGAGCTAAAATTTGAGAAAAAGCTGTGTCAAGGAGTAAAAGGAGGTAAGCAAAAGTAGGATGAGATCTATTTTAACTTCCCTTTCCTACAACTCCTTCTTAATACTGATACAAATTTCATCACTTCAAATCTCTTGCATATTAATTGTGCTAAAAGGATATGTGTGGGTGTTTGACTATAAACAGCAGCAGAGCATTAAAAAGCAGAAAGATGACCTATCAATCCCTAGTTACAAATTTAGGGGATCTAATTCAATAGTATACTATTTATTTCTGATTTTTTAATTTACACAGGGACCTGTAAGCACTCACCTCAATTTCTGTGTTCCAGAAATATTGCAGAGACATCCATGAGCATTTAGCAGAATTATTCACATGAGAAAGACTGATACTTTTGAAGATCTTGGACTCTTCTCATAACACTGTTTTAGTTTCAGAGTATATCTGTAATGTGTTCATTCCATGTAGACATATTCAAGCTATTGAATATTAGGAACAATTGACTTTGGATAACACCTAGCTAGTCCTGCACTAGGCCATTCACCAGTGTTCAGTACGGACTTTCTTTCCAATTGCGGCTTATGGTTAAGAACTACACTGTAAAATTGAGGAATTCTTCAAGTGAGAAAACATCTTGCAGGACACAACACAGTATTTCACACTTTCTAAATGAGGTCATGTAGTACCAGGTCAAAATTTCCTACTGCTGAATCTCTACCAATTTTTGTTAGGTTAATTCTAACATGAAGCCTGTCTCCTTTTTGACTTGTAGCACAGGGATTCGGGAATGTTTGCGTGTAGGATTTTCATTCAGGTTTCTGTACCCAGCATGAGCTGTAATTGTGAATAAGGTTATACAAGCACTGTGTATCTGGCAGAGAAAGACTTCTCTTCACCTCCACAAGCATACTGTAATAGTGATGTAGTTACCTGAAATTTGTCTCTAGGTTTCTCTAAGTTTTAGCAAAAGTCCTGATTTCATCGCCAGAAGCGATGTTAGGCCCAACCCTGTTTTGGGGCATGTAAATATCTTGCAGTGAGCTTTTGGCACACTGAATAAAACTCCATAAAACAATAACTTTATTCATGTAAAATATAGGGTGAATGTTATTTCCATAAGCAAAGAGTCCCTGTCCTCATGTTAGATTCATACAATCTGAGTAATTTTTCATCTGTTGTACAATATGATGCAATAAATTGCATTCTCAGCTTTAATCTCCAAAGAAAATACAAAACTAGATAGATAGGTTCTCTTCTATATTTTTAAGGGTGTTTTAAAATTTCTATTTAGTAAGAATAGGCACATTGTAATTGGACCTTTTAAAGTACAAAATAATGCAGTGTAAGGAAGGAGATGACCATATTCAAATGAACATTGGCAGTCGTTTCTGCGAGCTCATTATTCTGCAGAAGATGAAGCAACTGTATTTCATACCACAAGCCCTGCTTTGAAAAGCACAGTGCTTTTATTCCCCCAGTGACCTTGATAAAGGTACTACACCATGGTGATTGCAAGCATGTGACCACAACAAAAGTCTCGTATGACTCCCAAGGGCAGCTCAGCATGAGTAAGCAATTCCTAGCACTGTCCAAAGCTACATTCCAGTAACAGATTGTGTTTTTTTGTACAGCCTCATGATTCCTGACATTCACCCCCCAACAAAAATATCATTGTTATTATTTCCTCTGCGTCAGAAGACTTAATGACTATCACACCTAACATTTTAACATTTCTTAGGAATAAGAAGTTACTTTCCCAGCCATTTTCTACTATGATACTGGGTGAAAAGGAACATGTGATTTATTTTACAATGTGCCTTAGATAAACTAACTGAGGGCTTCATTTACTCCAGAATGTCACAATATGTTTGGAAACAAAGCAAAGTGTTTCCCAGCAGTATGTGTTTTTACCCATCACAAATAGCCCAATTAACTGAGTACTTTACAGGGAAACCCATAGAAAGACAGGAATTTGCTCCCAATGAACACAGATTTCCCAATCTATGGTTCAAGCCTGAATGAATAAAAATTAGGTTAGATATTCTTAGCAATAGCTATTTTTAAGAGAACTTTCATGAGAATAACTGCATCCTGTCCCTCCTTCACTTCTTAAAAAAAAAAGAAAAGAATTACAGACAGTTTGAGTATTTGCTGACATATCAGTTCAAGCCAGCCTTTGGTCTGCTTTGTTAAGTCTACTGTATGAACTTGAGCTTGCTATAGAAATAGCTGTTTCCCAAATGAAAAGCAGTATAGCTTTGTAAGTGTGGGATGAGCCTGCAAGGGCAGAGCGTCACACTACTGCTGCTGTGCTTCTTCCAGAGCTGTGCAGTTTCATTCCATGTAAACACATATATAACTTCTCTGGACACTGTATTCTGTACATGTAGCAAACACATATGAAAGCTGCCCTAGACAATGTTTAAAGTATCATGTATTAGTGGACATGAAGTCTAATTTACATAATATTTAATCTCACCTTTCATTAATGCCATCTTATGTCTCTGATGAAGGGTCTGAAGCAGCATAATGCTCATCAATTAAGAGCCATAGCTTTTCTACCAACATGCTGCCAAAGAAGCTTCCTCCTTATCTTCCTATTTGTAGGCCATAAAATACTCAACAACCGAGTTTGCCATTTCCAGCACATCTCTGTCATTCTGTATTCTCATACCCTTCAGAGAGGAAAAGTTTGCAGGTTTATTTCCACATGTGCCTACTTGTATAAGCCTTCGTGATACCTGCAAATTTCAAGCTGTGGCCTAACTGTAACACTTTTGTTTACCTTGCCTTCAAGATTTCCTTCAAATGAGCCAGTTTGCAGTGCCATTTGAGCTTTGAGAGGCATAGCAATGTCCCAAAATCTATCTCAAATCTTACTTCCACTGGAGCCCAAATGGGAAGCTGACCTGAAGCTTAGTTCATGTTATTTAAACTATCAAAAACAGTGGTTTCTGCGAACAGATGGCCAAAAACTAAGCACATCACCTCTAGCACCTTTTTATGTTTTTCCCCAATGGGCTCTCTGTCCCTGCAAGCACTTAGTGCTCTCTGATTAGACCAACTTAGTACAGTCTCAAGGTATTAAAAAATGGTTTGTACCTCTTCTTTTTCCTCTGCATATGTTGAAATAGACGCTGTTTCCTTTTTGCTAGCTTTCTCATAAATCTAAATGCTAATACACAGGGACTTTTTTCTTGATAGTTTGGCAACACTTTATGCCCATTTGCTTTGTGGTTTTTTTGGTGTAGTGTTTTTCTGGTTTTGCTTTTTTTTTTACTTAATAGATACATAAATTTTTTTTGCTATTAATCTTTTAAAATGTGGTAATAACATTCCAAATGGAACTAGGGATCACTATATCAGAGTCTGTATATATGCTGATGAAGAAATTGTAATATCTACTACTCTATTGCAGAGAGTAGCTTAGCACAAACTTATGGAATGCCTGACACAGTGTCATCTCAGGCTGTGCCTGGAGACCCATATGTTATTAAATAGTGGTAAGTAGGTTAAATGCTTGGCAGAGATAAAGAGGTGAAGGTGCAGCTGAGATAGGTTACAGACAAGTATAGCCAGTTACAATCATGACAAATGTCTTTGGGAAGCTATTGAGGAGCTCTAAATGTGGAGCCAGACACATCAGTCTAATCCAGTAACAGCTTTTAAGGGTGGTTGATAGGACGTATTGGAGAAATGCCAAGCAGTGCCTAACGGTTGCATTGGACTCTTCCAGGCTCAGAAGCAGCTCAGTTTCATTTCTAAATGGGTTGCATTTAACTTCATGCTACAGTCATAGAAGTGAGACAGGACAGGGAGGTGGCTGCCGAGTCTTCTGTTGAGTTCTAGTCCCAATATTGATGTTCTTGTGCCTTTTTTCAGCACAAGAATTATTTATAAAACACGTATTAATCACACAGGGTGGACTGACTAATTAAATTGACATTAGGTTTGTCTAATTAGACAGTGTTTGGGAAACATTTCATATATGAAAAGAAATGTATTGATGCTAGAATTACAATCATTTGCTCTTGAGAGCTCAACAAATGACCATAATATACATCCCTGTTTATCTGCATTTAAGCACTCATGTAGTCACATTTACTTCAATAAAACTTGGTGCTGTTCTTCTAGTCAAGCATTTACACTGACCTGCTAGATTTGATATGCTTTATTTCCTCTGCTAATCAGTTGATCTCCTCTCAGCCGTTTGTCTTCTTTCACTTGCACTTATGAGGTAAGAAGTGGAAGATGGGTCTCGAATAGTTTAAACCAGCTTGTGATTTGGCAAGAGAAAGCTAGACATTAAAAAGAAGCTGTTGACATCAAAAGAGAAACAACAGTCTAAACCTTGGCCCTGCAGGACAAAATGATTGTTGAGCGTGACAACCTCTTTGTGTTTTAAGTACTATCTCCATATTCCTTATGGAAATCAAAGCAATGAAAATTTTCTTAAATGGACAATATTCCTCACAATGCATTTTTGAACCTTTGAGGCGGAGAGTTAGTAACTGATGCATTCTTAGGAACACTTTTCTCTTTATTCTAGAAATAAAAGTTTTTGAAGGTGCTTTTTTATTCAGCCACATGAGGGTCGTTGATCTAAAAAATGTACCTAATCTCAGAAAAAAAACTTATTTTCTTCAAATATATGGACAGGATTGTGGTAGCGCAATGTAAGTAATGAGATGCAGAGGTAAGTATTTTTATATGGTTAGAGAAACCGAGGTTTGGTTTTAACTTCGTCAAAACATGATGAAATAACATTGCTGTATGAAGTCGCATTCATGATTAGCAATAGGAGAAGTGCATGGCAAAAATTCTCACCTTCTCCGCCTTTTTCAGAAAGTTGATGCTTCAGCCTCTAACCCCTGTAGACCTTCTTAGCATTATTCCTGAATTAGACAATATCTATAGAGAATTAGAAATTGTAGAGACATATGAGAGCAGAATGCTTAGCTGATTCTTTTCCTGCTTATCATCTTTTCTTGACACACAGATTATGGACAGTATAACAATTGTTTGGAAAACAAGTCATACTAAAAGAAAAGTAGATAATTACCTGTAGGAAGAAGTGTTAGGAGTTGCCTAATGCAGTAGCTGAATGAAGAAAAGGTTGCTGCAGCTCCACATTTACAGGTCCAAACAGTAGTGAGGCTGAGCCTGAATTCCCAATAGATACACACACGCGTGTACATACACGAATTTTATATGTATATGTATGCACAGCTGGTCGCACAGACCACAACATGGACAGAAAATGCACTCATGCAAACAGCTTCAACACCCTTATTCCGTCCCTGTCTCTGGCTGGTGAGGATGAAGGTCAATTAGTGGAACAAGTATACCTGTATAGACCTCATGGTCTCTCCAGGAGTTGGCCTGGACCTCCTGATCCCTCCAGTAGCTAAGTCTCAGACCCTGTGATCTCTCTAAGGTCTGACCTGGCCTTTCAGCCACTCCAGAACTTGGCTCCCAAGTCTCTTGTCCTGCTCACCAGCTTGATGTTTTCTGGCAATTGCATGATGACCTGCACACCCACACCGCACACACATACTCCAGTCTCTCTAGGTAATGGCACCACAGACACATGGGCCTCTAGAATTGCAGTCCCACCCAGTGGCTGGTACCTAGACCTCCATACACACACATGCACATAGAATAGAGGTCCCCCAAAATAGTTAAAAATTGATTTTAAAGACAGGACAGTCTGTGGATATCAGGCACAGGGCATGGCCATGTAAACATAGTGATCAGCCCCCCTGTTAACATACAACTGACTCCTTTTATCCCCAACCCTTTTTTCTGATGCTTGCTCCTCCCCAAACTGCATTGATTCCTCCATTTGTCTACCTTTTTCTCATTTCCTCTAACATGTTATATCTTATGCAAAATGCTCTTCTACTGCATCCCATAATGAGGCTCATAACCCTGTATGCAGTAGCCCCCACCCCCATCTCCAGTCTATGAGATTTTCCCCAGGGAAAATCTCTCCCTTTGACTGAATCACCTCTGGACCATGGGGCTGATCCCCTTCTCAGGGTAGCCCTGGCTGGAGCCAGGTCGGGGGCTCCTGGTAAGGTTCTTGGGGTTCCACCAGCTGTAGTTGTTGCCCTGGGCTCCTTTGTGTTCATGGAGATGAGCCTTTAATCAAACAACCTAACAGAAAGATTACTCGTGGGGATAGAGATGATTCTCCACATTCCTGAGACAAAGAGAAAGGAAGGTGGATCAGATTTTACAATCTTATTTCTCAAGTAGCTTATCTAGTTCCTAGTTCAAACTAATATACCTGCTTCAGCTTGTTATTACCCACCTTTTCAGGCCTGGAGTGACAAGGAAGGGGTAGGTCAGACACCTGATGGTGAAGATACTTAAACACAGAAATAAATACTTGAGGATAACTAAAAAATGCCATTTGAGATTTTAAATAATACACTGAACAAGTACCTCTGAAAAATGGTTGAGTATGAGTACTTTGACTTAATGTTACGGGTTTGCATGGCAAGGTTTTGGTATCAGGAGGGCTGTAGGGTTGGCTTCTGTGAGAAGCCGCAAGAAGCTTCCCCCGTGTCTGATAGAGCCAACACCAACCAGATCTAAGACAGACTTGCTGGCTGGCCAAGGCCAAGCCAATCAGCAAGGGTGGTAGCGCCTCTGTGATAACATGTTTAAGAAGAGGAGAAAAACTGCAGGGAGGCAGCAATCGAGAGAGAGGAGTGCGACTATGTGAGAGAAACAACCCTGCAGACACCAAGGTCAGTGAAGAAGGAGGAGGAGGAGGTGATCTAGATGCTGGAGCAGAGTCTTCCCTTGCAGCCTGTGATGAAGACCATGGTGAGGCAGGCTGTCCCCCTGCAGTCCATGGAGGTCCATGGTGGAGCAGATCTCCACCTGTAGCTCGTGGAAGAGACCCCACACTGGAGCAGGTGAATGTCCGAAGGAGGCTGTGATCTCATGGGGAGCCCACGCTGGAGCAGGCTCCTGCCAGCACCTGCAGACCCATGACGAGAGGAGCCCACACCGGCGCAGATTTTCTGGCAGGGCTTCCGACCCTGTGGGGGACACACGCTGGAGCAGCGTGTCCCTGAAGGGCTGCACCCCATGGAAGGGACCCACGCTGGGGCAGTTCGTGAAGAGCTGCAGCCCATGGGAGGTACTCATGTTGGAGAAATTTCTGGAGAACTCTCTCCCATGAGAGGGACCTCACACTGGAGCAGGGGAAGAGTGTGAGGAGTCCTCCCCCTGAGAAGGAAGGAGCAGCAGAGACAACGTGTGATGAACTGACTGCAGCCCCCATTCCCCACCCCCCTGCGCCGCTCGGGGGGAGCAGGAAGAGAAACAAGAGTGAAGCTGAGCCTGGGAAGAAGGGAGGGGTGTGGGGAAGGTGTTTTAAGATCTAGTTTTATTTCTCATTATCCCACTCTGATTTGATTGGTGATAAATAATATTTTTTTTTTCTCCCCAAGTTCAGACTGTTTTGTACATGACAGCAATTGGTGAGTGATCTCTCTCTGTCTTTATCTCGACCTACGAGCCTTTCATTATATTTCCTCTTCCCTGTCCAGCTGAGTGATAAAGCGGTTTTGGTGGGCACCTGATATTTATCCAGGTTAAACCTAAACACTTAAATATATAGTTTTGTTCCTGAGGTGTGAACTAAAAATTCTAAAGAGATTTAGATTAAGTTCAAAAAGCACATTTCAAATCAAATTAAAAAAAGATTACATCACTCAATATGTGGACAAGATATATTTGATAAGGTCAAGGAAGAAGTTGATGGTGTTGTTTCATCTGCTACAGTACCACATTCTTCTATTAACTAAAATTATTTGAACCAAGACTCAACCTCTTTCTTTTACCAAGTTTTCCAGAAAACACTTATCACAGACAAAAATAAGGAATTTTCTCAATATTGTCACCATTTCTTAATGGCATTGTTTACTCTACATCAATTATCCATTTTTAAAATGCTAAGGCTATTGATGTTGTTACACAGCTTCATTTGCAAAGAGTAGAAATGATGCTTTTATAATTAAGCCACAATTTGGGAAGACAAGACACTTTATATGATTTTCCGCTCTGCCATGAACTACTTATGTAGTGTTTGTCAGATCAATAGTCCTCTGTCTCAACTGTGTCTTATTTTCTCCTTCTCTTTCTGGAAAGTGGAAACATTATTCTTACATAACATCATGCATTGAGTACAAAAGCCACCAACAAATTAAAACTACAACATAAATACTATCATAATACTTTCATTACTATCTGTGTCACTGCCTAGCAGTGACATAACTGGTGTACATACATAGGGTGAAGGAAAGTCCCCGTCCTACAAACCTTATCTCGTTAGACAGGAGAATGAGTCAGATGGGAAACAGAGGCACAGACTTGCTGAGCAAGTCAGTGGCACAAATGAGACCATAATATTTAAGATGATGGGCTGACCCTCAGGAATTTTAAGTGATCTGATTAAAGATAATTAAATGCCTTACAAAAGCAGAAAGAGGAAGTCAGATGATCTGAGAATATCTTCAGATAATACTGTCAAATAAGAACATCTTTTTAAAAACTGTTAAAAGATATGTATTTTCTTTTACATTATTATTTTTTAATGGCACCGATTGCATTTGGTTAATTATTTTGTCCGCTGCATTACTATTTCGCCACTCTACTGTTAAGTTTTTTAAAGAAAACTGTAAGTTTTATAAATAGAAATTTGCATTATAATTTATTTTTATGACAAGTTTACTATTTTTACATTTCAGTATATTTCATTCTGGGTGTAAGACAGATACATTTCATCCTCTGCTTTTAACCTTTCGCATATAGGAAAATGTTTTTTTCAAATCTTGTATGTAAAGGCAATGTCTGAACATAATTTACTAATCCATAGAAAATGAATCATATATACTTAATTTTGTAGAACACTGAATCTTTTTATAGCTACATTTACTGATGTTTTTAAAATAATTTTTGACTTGTAGTGATAGCTTTTCCCATCAAATTTGTCTAACATCATTATCAGAATACTTCTCCTATACATCTCTCACTTATGCCCTGTTTTCTCTTCTTCTACAACTCAAAAAGTTCGCTTCTTGTAATTCCTTTGTTTTCCTTCCCTTCTCTTTCTAGTCTTCCTTTTGCCCCCTAGCCACTCTTCAATTTCTCATGCACAGCAGTCTTCTCCCTCTTCCTAATGCTTATCAAAATGCCTCTTCGAAAAACTGTTTAAGAAATTACCGTTCTTTAATTCCTTAAATCTTCCACCCATGTTTAAACAGTTCCATGATTAGATTTCAATGCCATCTTGAAATTTTTAAAAAATATTTTTTATTTATTTTTAATACGTAATTTTTTTCTAAAAAATATAATTTTTAAAAATTCACGTCTCCCTTCAAAAACCAGTGGCAGGTTGTATTTTATTTTGTTTTGCTTCGTTTTAGCCTTAGTAATTATGATGTTATAAACATAGTGGGAGAAAACCTGACCACGATTAAGAAGTTTTGCCATTGATTTAATTTACCTAACCTGTCAAAAATAAATAAAAAAAATTCTGATATTCAGATCTCTGACTACAGGAGTAAGATGAATTGGAGTTAATCCTGTGATATAGTGTGAAATTAATGTCAGGCCTGGTATGTTAGCTAATTTTGCTGCACCTTTGTTGTACCCGAAGGCAAAAGTTCGGATCTAATTTCACTGCAATGAGATGCAGAAGAACCTTCCCTCAAGAGCACACACATACAAAAAATTAATTTTATAATTTAGTAATATAATACTATTTATAGACTGAGTTTGAATTTAGATGCTGCCATGCAAACCAGAACTGCTCTCAGTAAAAAGAAGATTTTATGGCAGCTATAATAGGTTCTTACATGTAAGAGGAAGAGATGTATTATGTGGCTGAGAGTCTGCATCAGATTTGCATCAGGTTGGAGCACCACCCCAAGCCTTTCAGATGCTGTGGTGGGTTAGCCTTGTCCAACTGCCAAACTTCCACTCAGCTGCTCATTTAATCCCCCTCCTCCGAGTGGCAGGGGGACGACATAGGAAGTCAAAGATTGTTGGTCAAGATAAAGACAGGGACAGCATTTACAAGTTACCATCACAAGCAAAACTGTCTCGACTTAGGGAAAATGAGCTGAATTTATTGAAATAGAGAGATCTGGGTAGTAAGAAACACAGACAAACATTAAAACAACACATTTCCACCCATCTCCCAAGCTTGGCTTCACTCTTTTAATCCTGACTTACCTATACACCCTGAGCAGTGCAGGGGGGTGAGGATTAGGGTTTGTGTTCAATCCGTAACACTTCGTCTCTGCTGCTCCTTCCCTCTCACTCTTTTCCCCTGCCCTAGTGTGGGCCCTTCCATAGGCTACAGTTCTTCAAGATAACCCTGTGTGATCTCTCCATATGCCTCAGTTTCTTCAAGAAACATTCCTGCTTCAAGAAATATCCACCTGCTCCACCATGATCTCCTTCAGGGGCTACAGCAGAATCTCTGCTCTGGCGCCTGGAGCACCTCCTCCCCTCCTTCTTCTCCCACCCTGTTGTCTGTGGGGCTGTTTCTCTCACTTTTTTTCCCTCCTCCTCTGCTTTTGTACCATTTCTTTTGCCGTTTCTTAAATCTCCATTTCCCAGAGGGCCCACCATCTTGGCCCAGGCGGCTCGGCTATGCCCTGCAGTGGTGACAGATGGAGCCAGCTGGGGCCGGCTGTGTCGGGCACAGCATCCCTCAGCTAATGCCAGGACACCAGCACCCAGCACAGACGGTTAAACCCAGTTGTGCTGATTAGAAATTAATCATTACCACTTTGCTATGACCAAAGTCTAAATCTGGGTCTTATTTTCACATTTTCAATAGTATTCACATTTGCATAAGGACTGTGTAAAACTATGGGTGTGTTCTCTTAATTTCCAATCCATCATATATTTTGTGTTCTGTACTTCTAATAAAAGTGTAATGATTCCTCTCAGATATAAGTCAAGAGGATCTTAAAAGGACTTTAATTTTCCAGTTTTTCAAAATTCTTCATGAACCTCTTAAGAACTTCTGGACACAGATATTTGTAATCCTCAGGAGAGATTTATTTACAATCTTCTATTTATTTTTTTTTTACGATATTGACATTAGACCTCCATGAGGATGGTGAGGACCTGAGCCACCATTTCTTTCAGATAATTACACAAAGCAGATAAACCCCTTCACTGCATCTCGGCAGAAATATAGTAATTGTGTAAGACATTGGTGGAAACTGAACCATTTACCTCAGTGAGGTCTTTGGGGATTTAAGCAGATCTATACCACAGGAGCCAAATATAATCCACAACTATAACTGACTAATTATATAAAAAATATTGTAAGAGTGGTAATGCATGAGACCTGAAGTCACCTCCCAGTATTATTTTAAATAAGAAAAACAGTATTATATTTAAGTAAGAAAAACTTCCCTCATCTATGTCTTCTTTAAAAGATTCATAAACTACTGAAGTTGACTAATAATGTTTAGAGTCACATTTGTCAAAATAATGTAGAAAATAGTATTCTAAATCCCAACATCAGGAAATTCCATGTCAGCGAGCACAAGCTTTGCACAAAATGCATAAATATGCAGAATTGTCTTGTTGCTTTCTTATAAAACAAAGTCTTCTTACAGTCAAAGAAGTCAAATGGATGCCTTATGTCCCCAGATTTTTTTCAATATTCCCAAATAGATTTGTCTTTGAACATGCATCTGGAAAAACTTTGCCATGTCAAAATATTGAAAAAAATATTAAATTCTACAGTCTATGAGAATCCATCTCCTGCTGACATTTCATCATTCATTTAACAAGCTTTTTGTAACGGACATTTTGGTTATCAGTTGGTCATTGTAGAGAAAGTGAAGAAAAAAAAAGGAAAGTCTATGGGAATGGTCTGAAAATGGTGGGAAGTTTAAGAAGAATAAATCCAAAATTAAAAAAAGGGTCTTTCTGCTGAATCTTCCCCAAAGCTTTATTTTGTTTACAGTTAGAAGAATTTATAATATAAGCAAAGAAATCTATACAGTGAAGGAAAAAAATCACTGCAATGTCCACTTTACTTCTGCTCTTTCTGACCAGTGCCATAAAATTCTGGCAAAGCCTGAAGTTCAAGAATAGTCAAGCTTTTCATCACAAAGCCTAAGTCCAGGCTTAGGTTTCTATTAAATGAAGCCTTCAGGTACCAGTGTCACTTCATTTATTAGTTGTTTCACTTTACCATGTGCAACAAATGAATTTACTTTATCTACAGCTCCACACCCTGTAGCTGTTCATTATGAAAGGAAACCAGGGGCCCTAACAGCTTGAGAGATACTCCTATTTGGGCTACCATAGCAACGAGTATGTGTATTAAAGTAAAGGTCACATGGCTTAGTTTCCTTAGGCTAATTAATTTCATTAATTATGGCCTCATACCAGCTGCAGAATTTGTTGGTGACCTAGTGAAATCAGCTGTGGACCATCCTTTTCCATACTATGATGGTACGATCTCGCCATGTGGAAATATTAATGTTATTTTAAGAATTACATACAGTATATACAGAAAACAAATACTGTCACATGATTAGAGGCTGGACAATGGGGCCTTGAAGTGGTTTAATGTAGACGTTTAAATATTCTTTATTGCTTGTTCTATCATCTGTCAGTATTAAATAGGTTACAAAGAGCTGAGTAGTTAAGCTTAAAAGATTGTTATTGAAAAGTTGTTTAATTCACCAGCTTTACAAAGGATTTATGAAGCACCTACCTCCTAGGACAATGCAGATATATGCATGTATATATATTTAATATAGTAGTATCTACCAAGCAAGCAAAAAGTAGCTACCTCCTGCTTGTTTTAGTTTTCATATGTTGCAAAAATAATACTTAACTGAAAATCAGAAATATTTTATGTCACAAATAGCATTGACTGTACTACATATTAGAAGGCCCTAAGTCTCTCTGCTTTGCCTGTACAATTGAGTTAATTTTAGCCCTCACCACATATGCAGTTTGATCTGTGTTTTAATAGAAAAGCAGGTGTCTACCTAGGCTTTGGGGAGCAATTAACAATTCATTTCATATAAAACCACAGTGTCTCACTGGCAAAACTAATTGAAGTAAATAAGACATTTTCAATCAGCTAAGAGAAGGCATTAAAACAGCCTTGCAAAATTGTCATGACAAATTACCAACCAAAGCACAAAACCTTCTCAGACAGCCTTTACCATGGTGATTGATGAGAATGAAAAATTAATGATATCTTACTGGCCTGTCAAAAGAAAAAATTGCTTGCCTGACTGCATAGAATTTGCGAGGCAGAATTAAATTGTGGGAAATTAATAAAATACACAAATGTATTTTATTTTTTAGCATAATTATTAGCAGGTTTTTTCCCCTACAGTGTGAAAAAAAGCCAAATTCTGCCCTCATCCATTCAGGACACAGGCTTTCTCTGTTTGTGACTTGAGGGTAGTATCACCAAGTCAGTAAAAGGTGATATTAGGGAAAATGTGCAGTTAGGATGGGCACAGAAAAAGACAGAAGTTTCACCTGGTGCATTTGTTTGTGTGCAGACCCTGGTCACTGTGCCCAGAATGTGGGGTGCACAGAAGGGCAGACTGGCACTTCAGTCCTGGCTCTGAAGAGAAATGGTCCTACCTTTCTACATCCTGTGCTTGTCCCTATTAGTCTGACAATGAACCATCAGAAAGACTTTCTCGGATGTGAGACTAGGTAGAAGAGCTGTGGATTGGCAAGATACAGGTCCAGAATTGCCAGAGGAAGAGTTTCATTAAATATTTTCCTTGTCTCTCTATTCAGAGTGCTTTTCTTCCCCTTTCTTTCTATTTGCCCTGATGGACAAATAGTCTTTATGCAACTTATCCTTGTGTCACTTCTTCCTATGACAAAAGATGTCTTATAGTTCTGACTAGCTGCATGAAACAACATGAGAAGATATAGAAAAAACCCAGACTGTTCAACTACTGAGAACATAAAGACATTGACCATAAAAAAGGTTCTTGAGATTTTAAGCTTTTAATTTCATTTTGTAACGTGAATTTAATAAACAAATGTCTTTTGTGTGTAAGTAGCATATAACTCCTCTAACATAATATTCCAAGAAAATAAATTGTCCTGGAATGTTTGTTCAAGGAACAGCTATTTCTCCCTTTTATGATTGTCTGTGATATACACTTGTACCTGTTAAAAATATTGCTTTTTTACTGTCAGAGTGAGATGTATTTTAGGCTGAGATAAAAAGAGGATTGTATGTTTAACAACTATACTATGTGACTTGTCATCATGATTATCTGTCTCCCAGTTTATAGAAAAAGGACATTCACTTTATTGAAACAAATAGCCTAGAAAGGCTGGAAAAATGAAATTCTTCCTAACTGCAACAACCCTTGTGAACAGAAGGGTAATTAGGGAGGCTGGTGATTAAGAAAGGGCTCCAGTCTCTCTCTGAAAGGTTAGATGCTGTGCAGACTGCAGCTAATGGTACTAATTTTACTGCATCTTGTAAAGAATACTTGTCAAAATATAGGTTTCAAAGAGCTAAAAAAATGGGCAGGGATTTTTGTGAAGAGAATGAAAAGGTGATATAATCTTAAATTTTTTTTCTCTCAGGAAGATAGACTTCATAACAAAAGCAAAAAGACACCAAGCAGGAATAATTGTCCCATAAGCAGATAAGGAGTTGTCTGTATTTGCTGCGTTCTAGAATGCATATTGTGAAATCACATGATGTAACAAGTCTGTGCATCTCTCTGAACATGCAAGGATCTGAAAATGAGTTGCAGTGTGCAATAATGACCTGAAGGACACATAGTAGACACAAGTAGAATAACTGAAATGCTGTGTGATTCTTTTCTTCGGTACAAATAATTATTTCTATAGTGAAGGGACACATAACATGTGGCATCAGAAGTGATTTTAAGTCCTTCAAAGGAGAAGCGTGGGCATGAGTGTTTTACTTTTTCATCAGAACTGAGCAATAATTAATAGCAGATCATGATGTTTCAGAACCCAATCCACTAAGGACAAAAATGAAGAAAAGTTACTGAGTAGCTACATTACCACATTTACAGTGCTAGGAATGGTTAAATCAAGAGAGTCATGGATGCAGATTTTCCTTTTTTAGTTTGATGACTACTGCACATTTGTAGAATACTTGCAGTGACTTCCCCTTGATATACATACAATGTAGACAAAAATTTTGGAGGAGAACACAAAAAATTATTTACTTCTTTTATTTCAGCTTGAAAATATCTCTAATAATAATTTTAATGATTTTTTTTAATCTTCACGAATATCATCTGATATTCATGTTGGCAGGATCACCACAGTAGTTGCAAGACACAAATGTTACTCTCATCCAAAAAGTAAGAATTTTAAGATATCTGTGAATAAATTCTTTTTAAATTTTATTTTAATTTAAAATCTGAAGGCCATCAGTCTTTTTTTTTTAAATTAGACATGAATAAATAATACAATACAGTCAAATTTTAGTTCTCATTTCATAAATTCCTGCTAGTGAAATTCCGTGAACTTTTATACCACTCCAGAGTTACAATGCATTAGCTGTGAGAAGAACTCAAAGCCTCTATCTCATTGTTATTTAATTCTACATATATTTACATTTGGATGTTATTTATAGCAATGTAAGGAGAGTGAAAGTGTGATGCAGAGTGGGTAAAGCATGCAAACCACCTTCAAACTTCCAATAGATTTCATATTTTATAAATATAAACTTCAAATTAGATTTCTGAGTTTTTCAACATTTTCTCTAGAGCTTGCAGCTACAGAAAGTGTGGTTTTCAATAAAACTTTGTCATGAACTAAGCCTCAACTGGGACAAAACAGGCTTTTTCCCAAAAATCTGTGTAACTTGCTGTCAGTCTGTTAGTGTACAATATATTTTTATTTTTTTATCAGAATGACAATGCTATATATATTACTGTAGATATTATACCACTGGTCAGTCACTATATTGATTGCTTAACCAGTGCCTTTGGTCCTTAATATTGGTTGATCCAATGCCTATTTAAGGACCTTTGCTTAGCTGCAGTTGGCTTTGAAAGAGATTAATGGGGAGCACATATTAGCATAGAAACACAGAAAGAAATAAATTGGATTTTCAGTTCACACTCTGTGTCTCCTGACATCTGAGAGTTTAAATTCCTCACCACAATTTAGGAGTCACAGTTGTCTGAAAATAATACAAAATCTTATGCGTATCTACACACATAGCAGACTGAATACATCTTTAGCTCCGTTAACCAGATTTCAACATATGGTGGAGAAAGTGTAAGGACAGTATTGATCAGCTACCTTGTGGAATAGATTAATAAGATACATTAACCTTATGGATCTCTGCTCTGCTTTGATATGGGCAGATCTCTGACTTGGTGATGCTGACTTACAGGGCTGGACCGAATCTCTCTTTGGTAGTGCTCTTTGAGGTATGCTGGAGTATGCTTTCAGGAAAAGGCTTTCTTTGTCTTGATGACTCTATTCTACGGGGCAGCAGTGTTTAGCTTTATTGCCTGTTTTATCAATATCTGTGTGAGGCTGGCCGGAAAATTTGTCAAGTAAACTTGAAATAAGCTTTGCCACAGTGAGGACATCCAGCTTTAAGAGACAAAGCACGTTTAAAGCCAGAAGGGATCATACCTTCATTTGATCTGACCTGTGGTTTACCAGCAGCCATTGAACTTGACCCAAATACGCTGACTCATGTTGAACTGGTGATGCCATGCTGTAAAAATTCAAGATCTTTTGGGTCAAGAAAATGCAAGAGGGATTACAGTTCTCCAGCTTAGTGTTGGGGACATGCAGCTGATTGGGAAATCATGAATTTTGGCTCCTAGCTTATGTTTGCATTTTCTGTGGAGCCACTGGGTAACAAAGATACATTGCTCTTCAAAGGTAGGACATAAATTTAAATGCCTTCAGACAAAGAAGGCCGAAGGGATCACGTCTTCTATGGATAGAATGAGCATGCAAATCACTAGGAAACCGAAGAATTGTAAGCTGCACATCCTTTCTCTCTTTAGAATAAGGTCAGGCTGTAAAATGTTCTCTTTGGCTGAGTTTTAAAAGAAATCTATCAAAACTGTATTTTCTTAAGAGGCTGTCAACAGTAGTGCCCTGTGCTGGTACCAGCCTTCCACCTACTCCTATTCAGGTTATATTTGTCCTTTTCAATATTGTCATAATACTTTTGTTTTCCTGTTCCTTTAGTACTTCACCAAAACAGTTAAATGTGTTTAAAATCTATCAAAAGTCTAAAAGCTCTCTTCATTCAGATTGTCGAAGATTCGCAGGGTTATATTATGCAGTTCTATTCATAAAAATATATTCATCACTAGAAACTGTTGTTTAACATTCATCATTTATAGTCTAGTGTATCTAGTGCTCTGTAAGGAAATACATTACTATGCTTGATTTTTTCCAAATCAAATATTCATCTGTTGAACAACGCTGCCTTTTTAGGTTCATTTATAGTAATTTTTCTGTCTAATAACACTTACTAGGATTCCAGTGAAAGAGTCCATAATACCAGTGAAAACAACGTGATGTTTCTTAGCTGCCAGAGGTTTTAGTTTTTTTACTGTTGTATCATTAACTTCTTGATACCTTCTCATTTAATTTCTACATATTTGAATTTCTAATTTATCTCCACTGCTGTTTCCCTTTTTTTCTGTTAACAGTAAATTGGTTTCTCATATCTAATCGATTCCTTTTCCTTGCTCCTGGTTCAGATGAGTTTGCATTAAAGTTTGTTCTCTTTCACAGTTATGAGGTCTTGACTTTTTTAGTCATTTTCTCAAATAATTCCCCTTGTTAATATGAAGCATCTTCTTTTGACTAGACTTTCCTGGACTTTCCTTTTTAATGTGAGTTGTATGCAAGTGATTTCTGAAATAGAGCATATTACAGTTGGAAAGTCCCCAGTAATCAGGTTGTATTCACTAGTGCCTAGGAAATTGTCAAATTTAGAGCAGTAGTTGGTTATTCCATTTTATCTATAAAGATTTGTTCTGAAAATCATTAGATCCCATAAAACTACACTATGGCAAGAGTAATACCTTTTATTTTAGAGTACTAAAAATTTCTTATCAGAAATTTGCTTAACTTTTGCAACATATTGCCCTACCTACAGTCTTCTGTGACTAATTGACCTGTTTTTACAGACAAAAAGGTGTTCAGGAATTCTTTCACTATTTTGCTGTTTATTTTAATGTCTTGTAAGACTATGTTTTTTTTATGGGAAACACATTCACAAATTCAAGCAGACACCAGAATGTCATTCTCCATAGCAGGAGATTGTCAAGTGCCGACTTCCCCAAAAGCTGGTTACCATAAAAAAAAAAAAATTGGACACTCACCTCCACCCACTACTGCATCACATCCGGGTTCACATTGAGACTTAACAACTGGAGATCCAGAACAACAATTAATTAGACACTGCCTAGCAGTTTCAACCAGACTCCCTTTCTGAGACTTCTTTTCAGGAATCTGACTTTAAAACACCCCGAAATAAAACAAAAAATCATTTCTGCCATGCATTATTAAACATAAAACAGGCTTAGATTTAATACCAGTTTCTCTCACCATTGCCACACAAAGTTGGCCTAAGCCTCTGAAGAGTGAGTGGAAAAACCAAATATCTTACCTTGCCATCAGCTTGGCTCAGGCAATGAAATCCCTTTTTCTGTATGAAGCAAGTAAAGATTTATTATAAAGAGAGAGAACATATCATTAAGTTGTGATAATACAGAACCAACAAACATCTCTCTCCTATGCTCTTCTCTAGATTCTGAATGGTGAGAAGACCCCCCCACTTCAATCCATGCAGCTCTATGCTCAAAGTATGTGACACTACCAAGCAACTGGTTGCACAGAAGTGTGGAGGATGTTCCAGGGAAAACCACACGAATAAAAACAAAAATGGACTTTTCACATTCTCTTATGGTTTTCAGCTCAATACTTAGTTATTCAAGTCTCAGGTGAGATTAAAATACTGTCTGACTGGATCTTGCTAAATATATTTTACCTCCACATTTTGTTCCAATATTTACATCAGTCTTAACCCCAAACTGACCACCTACGTTTATCCCTGGTATTTATTCTGACCATCAAGGAAAAGAAAGCTCCCTTTTCTTTTCTGTTTCTAGCAGCAGCTTTACAGATATAGAAGTGTGTGGATAAGAATAAATGCAGATTAAGAGAGTTCAGTTCAAATTTAGGCATCTTCCTGCTATCCAACTGGAAACACTAAACAGATAAATTTGCCCATTTTAATTTTTATACAGATTAATTAGTTTACTTAGATTTATTTCATAGAAGCATAGAATTATTAAGGTTGGAAAATACCTCTAAGGTCATCAAGTCCAACTGCCAATCCAACACCACCAAGCCTGCTAAACCATGTCCTGATAGAACCATAGAAACATTAGGGTTGGAAAAGGCCTCTAAGGTCTGTTACAATACTGATGCATATACAGCCACATGATCATTACAGAATTCCATCCATTGCTGCAGAATTCCTTGAATTTTTTTCCACACTGATTGTAAGAAGACACTTCGGTCATGTGAGCTATCTCTATTTTTGCCAGTTGGGTTTCTCCTCAGAAGCAAGAAACTCCAGTTCCTCTGCCTTGTTAGCAGAACCTACCACTTCTCCATAAACTGAAAATTTGCCAGATTGGCAATTAAAAAATTGCCAATCTAACAGTCAGTTGCTGGCTGCTCCACCATTAGTTTTCCCGCTTATGTGCTGAAAGACATTTTATACAGCCCAGCAATCTTCCACTAGAACGTGGGCTAAAATCCACATACGATGGAAACCTTCAATTTTGCACTAGTTGTTCACCACAGCTACTTGCTGATATACTCCAGCACTTTTTCCGTTTCTTTGGTATGAAGCCCTATAATGCTAGGACATTGCTTATACATGTCTCTGAGCACCATTATCACTGCTCTCAATGGTGCAGTGAATTTAATCCCATCTTCATTTTGAGCTATCAGCTCTGGTGCCAGTAAGCATGTGCAACATGATTGCAGCAATTAGAAAATAGTGCCAATGCATTTGTGTTGGGTGGGTAATTTTCTACTCATTTAAATATCTTCTATATTTAGAATAAGGTGAAACTTCTTTAGCAATTCAACAGTTTCTGACAATTGATTTAAGGGACGTCTGGCCTGAAACAGATCCACTGTGTGCTTTAAAGAACAGCTAAGCCCTTCATTGCAAATACATCTTTGCTGTGAATAAGTATTATATAAACCTAAAATATTTAAAGAAAAAATTAGTGAGAAGTAAAACCAATTTTCTTGTCTTAAACAACATTATTGGAATGTTTAGACAAGTACATTCTCTTCATCTTTTAAAGCAGAAAATATTTTTAAGAAAAGCAAGCCATGAATATAACTCATCTCCAATTTTTTTTTAATGATCTGTACTTAAATATAACATAACAAAACTGTAACAAAACTACAGTAAAATGAGTTAGCATTTTTGGGTTTTTTTTCCAGATATTTGTGAAATTCCCTGGAGGCAGTTAGTGGTAAAAAGACTCCTCCTCCTAGAATCCGAGAGCGGGGAACAGACACCATGTGTAGCTTCTTATTCACAGAACAGTGACTGACGCATGCACCTGATTGAATATAAATAATTAATATAATACTTACATTATAACTTGTCATCTACATTATGGATGCATGAAATCTGTACATAAAGGGGTATTTAATTGCTCAGATTGACAAAAAAACCTGATTATCCATTTTGCACATGTAAAACAAACCTCAAGATATGCTACAGAACAGATGGAGAAGCAGAAGTCACAGAGATGTCTTACAGTTGGTGAAATTTAAGGGATTCTTCCATGAAGTTTTCTGGAATCAAGCATTCTCCTTGACTTAAACCTTGAATCAAACATTTCCCTTGGCCCAGAGGGAGTAGTTCATGTTAACCAACAGATGAAAGGGCTGTGTAAAGAAAGATGAGATTACACAGAGAAAGGAAGTATGTTTTCTATCCTTACAGTCAGTGAATCCACCTAATTAGTAGAAAGTGCCTGAACAAGGATAACTAAGTCATTTGAGACTCTCTACAGTGTTCTAGACATCTGAATGGGGCTGACATATATTACACAGAACTAGAGCTTATTTACATGGTTTGGAGCCAAGGAGGATATTCTCAGGTACTCAAAAGGCACTAGATGCCTGTGTTTAAGTGCCTGAACCTCTCTCCAGATTTTCTTCCCTCTGTGTCACAACGTAGGTTCCTGCACATCAGAATCTTTCAGCTGGCTACTTCTGTGCTTTCTAAAATGTATCCTGTAACACCTGCCCCCAAGTCCTACCCATCAGGTAAACAGAAGGGAGTAACAACATCACCTTTTGTGTAGTTTATCTTTTTTTTCAGATGTTCTGTAAGCAATGAAAAGCATAAAAATCTGTCTGTAGGTGAAAAACACACACACAAAAAAAACCCAAATCAAAACAACACAAACTCTCTCAAAGCCTATTTAATAGCTGAAAATACATCTGTGTCTGTCATTAACAATTATTTACTATACAAAGAGGAAAAAGAACATACTGAAAGTTCTGTTAGGCTGGGTTCTAACAGAGCCTCTCTTCAAATGAAAAGTGAATGTTCTTCCTAGGCCACAACTTCCAGAATTTCATACACCAAATTTCAGTAAATGTATGTGGAAAAGACAGCAAGTACTCAAAAGCTATATCAAAAGACCTGCCAGGTGAATGTTGAAGATGAAGGGGAGCAAACTGTCATCCTGTCCTGCCATATCTTATCCTACCCTATCCTATCCATTCAGTGTTACAACACAGGATTCAGAAATCGTCAAATTAGCAGAACCTGCCCTACCTTGAGATTAAGGGTACAGTGTGGCTCTAATAAGCCTTCCAGAGAGACCTTCGAAGGCTTAGCCCGAAACAAGCTATGGTGAGTGATCTAGTGCCTTCTCCTGGCATTGCATCACGTTGAATGACTGTGCTAGCTCAGACTGGTGCTAAACCACAGGACTCGGCACCACGCTTCTTAATGCAGCTGGAGTAAACCATGAGCTTGCATGTTTTCCCCCAGCATGTGAGAAGACTTTGAGAATCACTGCATGATGCACAGGATCAGTCTCTTTGTGCCATTTTCCAAGAAAAAATGAGGTGACATCTGCCCTGTGCCAATGCATACTCTACTCTGGCATGCTTTCTGTGTTCAGGAATTTTCTATAATTTTACTCAGTTGAGATGAATATGTCCCCAGTGTTTTACTGCAAAAGTGGTTCTAACCTACAGCAAACTGAAACAGGGAAGTAATTCACTGTTACTTATAAAAGAAAGATAATTTCCTAAGTTCAGCTAAAAGTGGTTCACATTTCTATCACCACTTTTCAGGAATAAACTGAAAATAATGTTATCTGCTTTCTGGTTTTGTTCTGTCCTTCAGCCACCTTCTCTCTGTTATCTCAGTGATTTACAGTGAAAGATGGACCCTCACCATCTAAAAAGTCAAAGTATTAACTGAAGTTGACCCTACTCACCGTGTACGGAATCTAACCCAGCAGTCTTGCAAGACATTCATTGGTTTACCAGAGGACAGAAAATAGACACCGAATTAACACAAAGTGTGCCTGAATACACTACAGGGTCTACCTGTGTTCGGATCACATCAGTCGTTACCTAAATCTCTTTTGGTTGTCTGCCTGTAAACACGCTCTGCTTTTTTGAAGCAAGGACTGACTCTATCTGTTTTTATAAAAGCAGAAATGAATATTTCTGCTTCCCTAGAGCTCCATGGCCTGCTTATGATGCTATTCATTGTGAAATACCATTAGTTTCACAGAAATAATACTAGGTAGAAACAGACAAATAAACTAGAAGAACTATAAAGTGCATTGTCATTTATGTCGAGAAACATATTAATTACAATATGCTTTATCTGAGTTCATTTTTTTGTTCAAAATGGTACAGTAACGCATTCTTGGTAAAGATAACTTTAACAAAACCGCAAGTTCATAAGCTATGTTGCTTCCATTTCAATAGATTTCTCTTGTTGGCTACATTATGCCATGAATTCAGCTTGTTCCCAGGCCTTGCAGTGAAAGGCCTGTGTTGTTTGTACCATCTGCTCTAATGAACAGGAGCTGAAAGAGGTCATGTCCAGATTCACTTCCTTGCTGTGTTCTGGGATTATGAAATAAAGGTAGCACGACCTTAGGAAAGACCTTTCTATAAGAATGAATTATTGCTTGAAAGCTCTTTAGGACAAAGGGGTTTATTTTCCACAACTTGAAATTTCTGTTCACAGATGCCTTAACATGTTCACATTTCTCATGCTCTAAAATGCAGTGCTAGGTAGTGTGCTATATACAGTTCGGATTCATGCACTGGTCTTAACGGTTCATTTCATTAAGAAAATTCTTTGGAAAATAAGGGGTGAACTTGTCAAGTGTCATGTGTAGGCCAGTGGGTTAGTTGTATGCCTCTGAACTAATACAAGGACTGTCTCCTACTATTTGTTAAGCAACTTGCACAATAGGCTCCAAATTCCAGTCAAGATGATACTAAGAGGGCCTCAGACATACAGCACAAGTGCATTTTGCTCTCTGTTCTCACACATTCTGTTTTCCTGACGCCCAAGCAAGTTTACAGTGCTGTAACAAGTACCAGATTTAGTATTTGTGTCTGACTATATCAGGGCTTGAGGCAGAGAGGACTGTGAATTTTGTCTGATTACAAGCACTTCAAAAGGCCAAATTGTTTCTTAGGGCAGTGATATTGGTCAAATATTTATGGACAAAGGAGTTGACCTGTTCCTTTTTGATGTTTATATGTATAAATGGCTTTCAAGTTAGCTATGTCTCTAGCTTCTCCTCTGTTGGTTTTCTAAGACACTACATAAACCTCACTAATTTTCAGAGCCACAAGACTAGTATCTAAATAGAGTGATGGCAGCAGAAGAAAGAACAAGGTAAAGATGCTTAAATATTTTAAAATAATTTTAAAAGGAGGAGGAATTCATCACAGATAAATAATGAAGGTTATATTTGGTCTTAAGGGACAAATTTACTTTCCAGTTTTGTATAAAACTTTCAGTACATAATTATGTTTCTTATTCTTTGAAAGAGAAATGCTTACTTTTACAGTGAGAAATATGTCTTTTGAGAATTTTGAAAGAGTTTAAATAATTCTCTACTAGAATTCTCTTGCAGCTCGATATGACTATATTTTTGCCATGTTAAACATCTGTCATCCTGTCATCCATCATCATCAACAGGAACCATAGAGATACATAAGGGGTCAAATTCTAGGATTCTTATTCGTGCTATTGAGCAGATTCACTGATTCACCAATGTACATCTCTGCAGAGAATGAAGAAGAGACTGGGCCATAAACTCCATAGAAAGTTTCAGGGAGTGTCTAGAAATGCTGTCGTCTGTCATGTTTTAACATGTGGTCTAGAATAGAACACCTAAAATTACACAAAACCCCAAACATTTTCTTTGACCAGGCTAAGAATCTGCAAGAACATTCTACACATTCCAGTAGTAGTTGGGTGCCAGCACAAAGTGAAAAATTCCTTAAGCCTACACTTGTAAAAGTATGCACTCACTCATCGAAGAGTGAAATGATCTACTGCATAGATATACACAGGGTCTTTATCTTGGCCCACCCACATAAAATATGTGAATTCATTAGAAAGAAATGAATAGTTGGCTTAAGCATCACCCTTGCGTTTTCTTCTGATGAGTTCTGAGGCAGTAAATTTTGTAAAAGCTGAAATGAATACAATTCTTCATATAAACCAACTTTTTTTCTCAGCAATAAAGGTTCAATCTACAATTATTGTTTCTTACCATGCAATTGTCTTCAGAGCATTCTGTGTTAACAAGAAAGTAAGATATGGTCAATGCATTTTGGCAGTAGTAGGATTGTCAAGGATTTGCACTGATAGAAATCAGAAAGCACAGAAATTTGGCACAGTTAAGAGGTTTGATTTCACAGGGGTCACATGTAACTGGAAATGGCTGGGACTACTGGGTTCTGCTGTCTGAACTTGCTGTGTGTTTGATATGTAGCTCTGCCAGTAGCTCTTCTATGTAGCGTATACTGTGTCAAGGCATCTCCAAAATGTAAGGCAACTCTGGAAACTGTAAAAGGCATCATCTGTTTTGGAAGATGAATACGTGATAGAGCATGCTGTTGTACTAGAGTTGTTGCCTTACAAGCAAAATGAAACAGAACAAAAGGGGAATGAGCAATCTTCAATATAACTTGCCTGGATATTGAATTAAAAACCAGTAGGCATTCCTATGAAAAATTATTCTCAAAGATATTTGAAAAAAAACTCTTACTGGAGTAAACAAATATTTGTGAAAATACAGGAAGATGCAAGGAAAAGAATAAATATACTGAAAGAAAACTGCTTCAGGAAGAACGTAAGAATCAATTCCACTTACTTTATTTCATTATATACTTGCTTCTTACAATTTTGTGTCATTATAGAGCATTCTAAAAACAACTAAACACATACTTCTAATAGGATATTCTGAAGTTCATGTATGTACATGAAGAAAATATCTGCAAATGTGCACAAATAAATCCTGGTAAGGCTTAAATCCTATAAGCCTTATAAAAGACAACACAAAGAATAGACAATCAGAATAATAGTTCTTCCAGCTTTTAAAAATCCCACTCTTTTTTCTCCTAGCTGCCTTTAGGAGCTAGGACATGACACATTGGGTAAGGTGGGAAATAGGGAAACAGACCAAATGAAAAGGAATGACAGAAGTAATTGCAACAAGACAAAAAAAGCAGATTAGAAGTAGGAAAGAGTTTAACAGGTGATACAAAAACAAAGAGAAAAAACTGAGATAGAAAATTCCTCCTTTCCCTTCACTTTCTTCCTTCTCTTTTCTTCACTTCCTTCCTCTTCCTGTCATTATGCACCATTACTCTGAGGCTGCTGATACCGCTGGCTCCATTTTTTCACTAAAATTTTGTTAGCAGATCACAGTAGCGATATCAGCATAGTCCAAGCCTCCATGTGCTACTTCTAGCTTGTACTCACGAACCAGTTCAGAACAGTGTTCCAATTTGCCCAGCTGCATACTTCAGGGGGATGTAAAATTCTTGTATAGGCAGACCACTGTTCTTCTAAAGACCAGCAGAGATCACAGAATCACAGAATGGGTGGGGGTTGGAAGGGACCTCTGTGGATCATCTGGTCCAATCCCCCTGCCAAAGCAGGGTCACCTAGAGCAGGCTGCACAGGACCTCATCCTGACAGGTTTTGAATATGTCCAGAGAAGGAGACCACAATCCCTCTGTGCAGCCAGTTTCAGTCTTCTGTCACCCTCAAAGTGAAGAAGGTCTTCCTCATGTTCAGACTGAACTCCCTGTGCTTCAATTTGTGCCCGTTGCCCCTTGTCCTGTTGCTGGACACCACTGAAATGAGTTTGGCCCCATCCTCTTGACATTCACGTTTAAGATAATTATAAGCATTTATAAGACTCCTTCTCAGCCTTCTGCAGGCTAAACAAGCCCAGCTCCCTCAGCCTTTCTTCGTAGGAGAGATGCTTCAGTGCCCTAATCTTCTTCATAGCCCTCCACTGGACTCTCTAGTATTTTCTCACCTTTCTTGAAGTGGGGAGCCCAGAACTGGACACCGTACTGCAGATGGGTCCTCACTACGGCAGTGTAGTGGGGGAGGAGAACCTCCCTCGACCTGCAGGTCACACTCTTCTTAATGCACCCCAGAATACCATTGGTCTTCTTGGCAACAAGGGCACACTGCTGGCTCATGGTTAACTCGTCATTCACCAGCACTCCCAAGTCCCTCTCCACAGAGCCGCATACACAGTATGGATTGCGTCCCTTAATATGCAACTACTGTCCATTACAACAGGCTTTTCTATGCATTCTGCACAGAATTTTTTAATACATTTGTCCTCAGAATAATTACCAGCAACTGGAATCATACAATCATGGAATCATTTAGGTTGGAAAAAATCCAGAAGATCAATGAGTCCAACAGTATACCTAACTCTGCCATGTCTACCAGTAAACCATGTCCCTAAGCACCACATCTACAGATTTTTTAAACACCTCCACAGATGGTGACTCCACCACTGCCCTGGGCAGCCTGTGCAATACCTGACTACTTTTTCAGTAAAGAAATTTTTCCTGATATCTAACCTAAACCTCCCCTGACGCAACTTCAGGCCATTGCCCCTCATCCTACTGCTTGTTACCTGGGAGAAGAGACCAACATCTGCCTCACTACAACCTCCTTTCAGGTAGTTGTAGAGAGCAATAAGGTTCCCCCTTCAGCCTCCTCTACTCCAGACTAAACAAACCCAGTTCCCTCACCTGCTCCTCATAAAAATTGTTCTCTGGAACCTTCACCAGCTTCATTGCATTTCCTTTGATGTACTCCAGCACCTCAATGTGATTCGTGTAGTGAGGGGCCCAAAACTGAACACAGTATTCGAGGTGCGGCCTCGCCAGTGCTGAGTGCAGGGGCAGGATCACCTCCCTGCTCCTGCTGGCCACACTATTTCTGTTACAAGCCAGGATGCCATTGGCCGCCTTGGCCACCTGAGCACACTGCTGGCTCATGTTCAGCCAACTGTCAGCCAACACCCCAAGATGTTTTTCCTCTGGGCAGCTTTCTAGCCACTCCTCCCCAAGCCTGTAGCATTGCATGGGGTTGTTGTGACTGAAGTGCAGGACTTTGCACTTAGTCTTGTTTAATCTCACAAAATTTGCCTTGGCCCATCAATCCAGCCTGTCCAGATCCCTCTCCAGAGCCTTTCTACTGTCAAGCACATTAAAAAACAGAAATAAAATAACCTCATTCTCCTTACCTCATAATTTATATCTTAATCAGTAAGACACTGGAGATAATTAGAACCATGCTATGAGAGTTCCTCCTTCTGTCCAGGTAAGAAAGTCAAGCTTGCTTAAGCAAGAAAAATAAGAATTAAGAAAAGCTAATCATTCCTCTCTCAAAATAGTGGTTTTTTTAAGCATGAACACTAAGTTCTGAATGAGCCTGATAAGCAGGAAAAATATTTCTGCCTACACTGTAAGCAGTGATCTCTTTAGGGTTCTGTGAGATTTTGGTAAAATCAATGCCCAGTCGACACAGAATAATTTTCCCTTTTCTTTGAGATTCAGATTCTTCCTTCTGTATTTTCATATACTATTATCTGTCTTTTCAAATTTGGCATTCCTGTAATTTTGGGGTAACTTCTGGTAGGGGACCATCTGCCAGAGTATCTCACACAGTGAACGGTTTTATACCTATCATGATCAAAAATGACAAAGCTCAAAAAACGAGAATTGCCATGGAAGAGCAACAAGAGTTTTGGAACTTGAAGAAAGGATATTTTCACAGAAGATATGAACCATGGAACTGTGAGACGCATGAACTGACTACACAGTCACGGACGTGATGTAGAGGCAAGGGTTTGGATGCTTATCGTTCATCCTCCTTGTTTCCTTTTTTGTCCCTAAGAAATAAATTTAGGCAAGTAGAGTAGAAAGAGCTCTAGCACCTTCTAACATGTCTCAGGATTTGGATGATGCAGCGATAAATTGCAGGAAAGTCCAAGGTGCCTTACATGAAGGTGTGTTAAAATGTGATATTTAAAATCCAGCATAAACGTACCTTAGATCAATTTAGGGGTTTATGACTTTTTCAGAGCCCTGAAACTATGGATTCATGATAACCAAGGTATCCATTCTCTCAATATGAGATGTAAAAATAATCCTCAACAGTGATTTTTTAAATTCCTCAAATGTACCTTTTTCATTTTATTTAGCTACAACACGCAACATAAATAAGTTTACTAATATATGCTTGAGAAAATTAGGTAACTTGCCTGTGGATTATAGTTAATGAATAATACATCCTCCTAAACTTATTCCAATAAGTATTTATTTCATGCAATAAAAAAAGCTTCTATTTATATTCCATATATTTTTGTTTTGTGTGTTGATTTCAATACTTAGCATCACCCACAGTCTCGGAAAAAGCAGAGTGCTTTGCTAAAGGGTCCTTCTTCTTCAAGATCTTTAATAGATTTTAGGTCCCATTAAAAAAAAACTGTAAAGAATTTTGGCTGATGATAATAAATAAAATTTTGCAGTATCAGTTTACTATCACTGCTTGATTTCTTTTGGAAATATTTTTTCTATTCTGTTTAAACAAACAGACAAGCTGTCTACTTTGGAATTCCTTTTATTGACCCTAGCTACTTAAACTATCCACAGACATCTATTTCTAGTCTACGAGAATCATGTATTCATGCTTTACCAAGACATGTGTCTATCACAAGGTCATCAAGCATAGGATCCTATCGCAAAGAGTCGGTATTATCTACTAAACCACGAATTTTGAATTGATTTCCTTTGTTTCCATCAATCCAAGTGTTTAGAGAAAACTACAATGCACAATTCAAATTTATAATGTGAAATCAGCATTATTCAGGTCTAGAGTAGCAGAAATTAGGAAGCTCACTTACAGAAATGCAACAGTAGCTCTTTCAAGTCAACAGTTATTTTCAGAATTAAAATCACTATGATGAATGTTACTTATCTGCAATGAAAACATTTGCCTCCCTCAGAGCAGGATTTGTTTAGGATAATGGGGAAAAAAATGATTTTTCTATATTTCTGTTCAAAGTTACTCATAATCTAGTAATGATTTAAAGAATGGAGATATTAATAAATTTTCCAAATACACTTTAAGCTTGAACATCCCACTCTATCATCATACACAGCATGGCAAATTACATTCTACTGCTAGAAAACTCATATGTATCATTACAGTGATTATTATGAGTTATCTCTGGCTAAAGGTTATTCAACATTGCCAGCTGTCTACTTTAAATTAAGCAAGAGCAAATGTTGCTTTTAGACCCAGATTCCACACCACTAGTAGATAATTATGAAAGGGCCAAAGCTCCCAAAGATACCGCATTTCTCATATACTCACATCTGAAGATCTGTGTAACATCTCACGTGATTTAGTTGAATGTCTTCATTTAACACCTGATCATCTGTGCTGGGCAAAATGTTGTTCATGGTCTCTTTTCGCACAGCTGCTTCTTATTCATATTCAGCCAGTCAGACATAGGCATTGCCTAAAGATGAGTACTTACTTGAACAGTTGCATAAATAACATTGCACTAATAAATTAGAGACTGCCAGTACTTTGCTGGCCACATATGCCATAGGTTACTGATGAAGATGTGAAAAGAGGGAATTGTGATTTCCTAACCTACTTGAGTTGTAGATGATCTTAGTACCATGGAGTTGCAGTGCAGACTGATGCATTGACGAACTGTATTATCACAAGCACTTGTGTGCACACACACACACATGATAGAATGTCTGGAAAGGAAATGCTGCTGTACAGAAATGTGGTGCTTGCAAGCTGAACCACCTGAAGATGTAAGAGATAAAATGACTTATACTGTCCCTGCTACACTGAGTTGCTCTAAATTTACGTAGTATGCCCCTGCAAGCAGGACCTCTTACAACATATGGGTAAGAGCTTAGGATGTAGCTGCAGTATTGCACTGCTGTACCATTGTGGGATTTGATACCCAGCTGATTTCTTTTTCAAAATATGTAAGCAAAAAACGAGGCAAGCTCAAGAAGTATATCAGGTTTCTTAAATATGTTACGCTTATACAACGACATACTTCCTCTAGGTGCATAGCAGAGACACCTGGAGGAACCATGATGAGGTACCAAACCACTGGAGTGATAAAAAAGGGTAAAATATTTTATGGTCCTGGAAGTAGGAAACCAGCTGAAAGGAAGTAAGCAGAATGAGAAGAGTATTTTCCTCTATAAAAATGAAACAGCTGTAACAAACAGCTGCAACACAAGTTAGTGTTGATTTTGTGGAGAGCTTCTTCAGAGGGATGTCAACAAAGCCTGGAAACACAGGATCAATCCAGCAATAAAAGGTGAAGTGAACATTGTGTGTGAATGAAGGCAAAACTAATTTAAGGAGACAGAAAGCAAACTTCCTTGTTCTGAACTAAGCTGTTTTCTTCTTGTTCTTTATTCTGAGGACATGAAGAACAGCAGTCAAATCTCTTATCATGTTCTCAATTTTTTTTTCAACTTTTTAAAGAAAAATCTAACCTGTTTTGAGACATACATTAGGGAAGGTACAATGAAGTTAAAATTCAGCAAGAAACAAGAGCCTGAAAACCTAAGAAGTTCATAGCCAAACAGACATTTACAGCATTTTTGCTTTCTGTTTAACAACAGCTAATGGACATAACTAAGGAAAATGCTGGTTAAAAATCTGGTCCCTTTATCTTCACTATTGCTATAAACATTTCTGTCTATAAAATCAGGAAGAGCAAATTGTGTATTCCGCATATTCAAGGATGAAAACAAGTAACGAAAGATGTACCACAAAACCATTATGCAAACTGAAAGACTCAAAAGAAGTACAAAGGAAATTTCTAAAACACGTTGTCAAATTTTTTTCTGCTGAGATATAACATCAGCCTCTTCCTACTGGAACCATTCATTTGGGAAGGGCTTAAGTGACATCTTCCATTTCAGGAAGATGTGAAAACTAACATACAGTTTGTATCATGGAACAGACCATCTGCTGTGAAAAGTTCCCATATCAAGAGGACAGAGGGACTAGTTCCCAATTAATTAGCTATTTTAGGAGAATTGGATATACTCTTTCCAAGATGGTTACAGTTGATAAGACAATCATCTGTCTGTCAAGCTGTGTCTGTTTGCCAGTTAGTCTAGCTAGAATATTGGAGGAAAGTCAGAGAGATGTTTATTGTTTATATCCTTCTTCTCCTTCTCCTTCCCCCACTGAATGAAAGCCATCCCAGGAACTGAATCATTGAATATAGTCACAGGAATTTTTACCCAAAGTTCTTTTGTTCTCTTGTTCATGGTAAATATACAAATGTCCCAATGAAGGCATACCAAAGACAAAGGGTATCATGGGAGTAGATTTCAGATGTTATTTATAGCAAGATTTTCTAATGCAGAGCTATTAATAGCAATCATTGCACAATACAGATGTCTCAGTCTCCGTTGAAGGAGCTATTCTTTCCCTGAAGAAAAGCCCTGTTTGTACAAGGCACCATTTACAAGTCTATTGTGTTTTTTGTAGCTATGAAATAATGTTGGTTTTATCTCTTTCAGCTGAGCTGAGCTGCTGGCTTCCGTTTGGCAGCTTCACAAACAATCTGTGTGCAGCAAGCCACGCTTAACAGGCCCCCAGAGTGGGTGACAGGAAAGATTGCACACCGAGACAGGGAGACAGTGTGGTTTCCTCTTAAAACCAAACTTTGAAGCCCAGGACCATAGGGAAGTCTAGCTAAGGGAGCAGGTATTTAAAAAGCCCAAGAGAGTTTCACAAAGAGTAGCAAAATAAAAAAACGTGGGTTTAGCTTAATGTACTAAAAGGCCATGAAAGGTAACATGAGCATTTATGACATAGATGTGTCAGTAGATCTATTCCTTTTTAGTTCTTTTTTTCTTTCTTTTCTGAAACATAATAGATCTGACACCTTACAATGCCCATGAACTGAAAGTAATCAACAAACTGAGAACATGGGAACACAAAAAAGAAAAGTGTCTTTTCCTTACATAGTGCATGATGAAGCATGTTACTGTAAAGCATTCTGGAAGCTATGTCTATAAAAGACCAAGCAGCAATTACAATGGGAGATACAGCCATTTCCGTAATAATGTTATAAAATCACATCCATACTTTTGGTTAAGAAGACCATCTTTGTCTCTAGGGAATGATCAGCTATAAATTCCTAAGAAACTTATTTACATGAGTCTTGAATTGACTAGCTACTTAACAGCTCAAAACTCTATCAGAAAGTTTGCTAGTCTTTGAGAAATATTTCCTTATGCTGCTTTTTTGTTTTCACTTCCAAAAGATCCCAGTAGCCAAATGGAAAGAGGAGATGGTAACCTAAATTATCTTTTCATCTTTGTTCCCACCTCCACTCCAAGTTTTCCATGTTTCATAACTGTATTTAGTGAGATAAAACAGAGACACAACTTCAGTGGTTTGAAAGTTGTATTGAAAAGATCTGGCAGGAATACATGCCAGTTTATTTCCTGAAAAGCATTTTTCATTGAAAAACTAAGTTTTTGAAAGTAGCTGTGGTTTTTCTGAGGATGGGGCTTTTGTGCTACTCTCACAGATTTCACCTCTAAAACAAGTTCACGGTATTACCTCTAGGCAAATATTCGTTAATCTGAATGATCTCTATAATGATTTTCAAATACACTGTTCACTTATCAGAGGGTCTGGATGAAATTGTTCAGGTTAAGCCTGATCGTAAAATTGGTTATTATGGAAAGAGTATTCTTTATTAGCATGAGGAAACCATTCAAATCCTTGGAAACAGAGAACAGGTTTTTGTTTTCTGCTCCAGCTCTTCCTTTTTCAGTTAATAACATCAGAACAAAATCATTATCTTCAAAAACATGACAGCACATACCTTGTATCTCCACAGATCTGTCATGTAAGAGGAAGAGACATGACAGGCAGAACAGAGTTTCTTGAGAAGGCTCATTTATGAAGGGAGAACAAAACTTTATGACCTTTTCTTTGATCAAGTACCTCCAACAAAATTTGACTATTGAATATTAAAGGAACTACTGATGGAAAATAATTAGGCTAATATTTTTACTGGGAATTGCATATAAAATTATGACTTTGTCTTGACATTTAGTAACAGGCAAAAAAATCTAATTTGTTGAAGAATTCAATCACCACAAATTATCCATGCACCTTTGCAAAAACAATGACATACTACCAACTAGATTTTCTCCCTTGAAAGAAGCATGTAAATTAGTATCTAGATAGATTAATGAATGGAGAATGCATAAATAGTGAATGTTTTTGATGCTTAAACAGAATGAAAAATGTGTATCCTCTCTAATCCATCATTCTGTTCGTATCTTCAGCAACAAGAAGTAAAATGACAGCATAGGGCATCAACAAACACATTTTAGGAATCACATACAAAATAAAACCCCACCTCAGCGTACTATTTCCTGACTTGGCAGTTTTATAAACTTGTTTCTTGGATCATGGATCAAGTTGCCAGCATTCTCTAGAATGATGCCTGTCAAAACCTTTTCCCTTCTGGCTTGCTTTGAACTACATTTGATTCAAATGTTCATTATTATGGAAATTATCTATTTTTCTATTGATTCTATGTCTAAGATCATGTTGATCTTCAAATTTAACCAGACCCTTCACAGCAAGAAGGTAGATTTGCTACTACACTACACTTCCAACCAATACAGAATAGTTTAAAGCAAGTTTTGTTGTTTGCTGTTTTTATTAGATCAGCTTGTACATGGAAAGATATTTTAAAGATTTCATGGTTGGCAGAAAATGACTGCTACCATATACTTTATTATGAACTGTTGCATTCATTTCTTGTGATGGAGATTCTGCAATCCAGAACAGCATCACATAAATCAAATAGTCTTCAGTGCATTATAAATAATTCTCTGTTAGTGAACATTTACTTTCTGAAAGATGCAATGGAAACTGTAGTCCTTTATTCAGTCATATACTACAGGCCAAGTCTGGTACAAGCAGCTGCAAGGATGTTCTTCACAATTGCCCTGCCAAACACTTGAAGTCTGATTTGGAAAACCTAACGTCTGTATTAGCATTATAGAGACTGCATTAGCAAAACCCAGCCCTTTGCTAAGAACAACCTGACATTCATGCAGATCTGGACGACCTGTCTGAAGCCTGCAGATTTCCCAATACACGTCCCAGATACTCCCCAAACTCTTTTCATTTTAGCCATCAGCTCTCACTCAGGACCATAAGCAGGTGCACAGCACCAAACATAGGTATAAGATATGCACATACTGTTAGTATTCGTAAAGTCAAGTTTTACCTTGCAAAATGTTTACACTGATTTCAAACGAGACACTGCAAAGATTGCTTACGATTTCAGCAAGTCAATAGAGAAGAGATTTCTTTTTTCCCTATCAACATGGTTGAATGGAGACTTCATTTCATTACTAAGAGGAAAGTGGTTTTATGCAAGTGTTTTTTATATTGTATTGGGTGGACTAATATGCTTCTAAAAGCATTGATAAATAAAATACTGAAATAAACTTAGATTAGTCATAGCCAAAAAAACTACTGAATTGTTTCAGTGAAAGTCTAATAAAATGAAGATTAAGCAGAGATTCTCCCACTGGTCCCAACCGTTATATGATGAAGCCCTAAATCAGCCTAGGAGTGTACTAGACACATATGAAACACAGGGAATATTACCTATATTTTATATAATAAAAAATGCCTTTTGCTAACATGAGATAAACAGTGATTTTCACATGAGCTCTGCATTTGTATTTTAAATTTGTACAATTGGAAGGATTTTAAAGAAATGACAACTTAATACAAAGTTAAATGGCTGAAGGGATGACGTAGATCAGGTTTAAAGCCATCTAAATAAATCACAGTGAATAGGTTTTCATAATCGTTTCTGTGTGCTTAGCTGAAAGAATAAGCTTTCAAGTTAAGATGTTAACCGCGTTAACAACAAAGTTTAAATCCATAGCTGGGGATAAAAACTCAAGATTAGGAATGAATGAAACAGATTTCGATATTGTTGTCCTGGAAGTTATTTGACCCTAGTGAACTGTATGAAACTAATTTCCACATTTCAGTTGCACTTATTGACTGCATTAAAGCAGCTTATTTTGGTTTTGATATATTACTAGCATACCTGAAAAGGAGTTTGATTTATTATATATTGCTTTATGGCAGGAGGTTATGCAAGCACTACATTCACTTATTCAAAATGTGCTTACTGCTATGTTTGATTTATTAAGCATCTATTCTGGGGTACTCTAAAATAGATGACATAAAAGATAATAATTTGTACATACCTAACAATTTGCTTATGACAAAACAATATAGTATGCCATAAATAAGAACCAGTAATAACCTATCTTTGGCAACATAGTGCTTATTCGGGTCCAAAAATTTCCAAAAATGCAAATGCTTTTATTTAGAACATAATGTAGTATAGTATGTATATTGCTGTATAATATTGTATTTTACAGCTGTAGAGTAAAGACGGGAAACTTGAATCACGCATCAAATAATAAATAACATCCACCTTCTGACTCATCTTTGTTTTCTAAGTGGACAGTCCTACACAGAGTTATATGCGTCAAAGTTATCTCAAAGCAGTAGAAATGCGTGTGACTGATAGCGAGGTCTGTGTATGAAAGAGTTGCAGTACCCTGACAACAGTAAATGGAAAATTACTCCTACAGTACATTAGGGAGTTCTCCTGCTCCCCAGCGGGCATCCGTGAACATTCCAGATTGCAAAAGACCACACTCAATAGTGACATATTTCAGATTTGGAAATATGCAGTAGCATTAATCCTAGTCATAGCTTTCTGTAGACTACCTTATGTCACAGACTGAAGCTCAGCTATTTCCCACTTCTCCCAGCCCAGTCACTTTCCAGCACTCGGATACTTTTTTTCCACATCTAAAGACACTACCATCCATGCCTTCCCATTAACACTTACAAGAGTATGTCAACAAGGCCTTCTGAAGGCAGATCCAGGCATTCCCTGCCTGCCCTCTGAGCTGGCCAGACGCTGCATATTTGCATCAGTGTGGCACCAAACCCAAGCTAATAAACATTGCCACTCGGCAGAGCTTAAAATTTGGAGCACTGTGGCATGGCAACCACTGCAATGCGACTTACATGTTAGACGTAGCTCACAGATTATTATTTTGAAGACTGGGCACAGAAAGAAAATTCAATGCAATCATTTTTTGCTATGCAAAATATATATATTGCCAGCTAGTTATCTGTGATGTCTAAATGGAATGGAGAGAAGGGGAGAAACTCTGGAATGCCTGTGAACCCAACCTGTAACAGTTGTGTGTTTGAACAGTTGATAGGTAACCCTACAAGCTGCCTCTGATTTCCATCGACAGTAGGAGTCCAAACAACTAACACAAAGTAGACATTTACTTTTTTGAATTCTAATGTTGATTTGCTAGATGTCAGCTGCACATTTTGATTAGAAATCTGATAGCCCTATAAAATTTACTAGGGTTCATGAGATATTCAGTTTCCTAAGTGAAAGATTAGCATTCCACAGAAGCTTTGCTCAGCCACTGAAGAGGGTAAGATTTCACCAGCGCAAATCCTTAAATGTTTGTGTCAAATTTCAAGATTAGATGGCTTGCTCTTTGTTCTCCACTGATTTTAGTGACTCCGTCTTCATCAATGCTAGACAACTAGCTTTATACAGATCTATATTGTAGCACCTCAAGTTTCAATTGTGGATGAATCTCAATGAATTTCAGTTGTGGATAAATTGTTGCTTCATTTATGTTCTGTGAAAGTCCTAGCTTGAGAAGATATCCAGAATTTGTCTACTATATAGTGAGTTCTAAAAAAAGTACAACATGCATAGAAAATTCCATTGGAAAGCACATCTAGAGAATGGCAACCAGTGTTTTGTAAAATAAAATTAGTAGCTGTTCAGTTCACCCAAGGAGTGTGAAGTTACATATAATCCAAGTCCTCAGCCTTTCCATCATCCTAAAGATCTGGCTTGAAGCGACTTATTTAACATTACTGTCTTCTCTTTAGCTGATACTATTACAATGAAGAAAGAAAATTAAAATGAATGTTGTACAGAGAAAGAGAATGCATGTGAGACAGACTATTAGTCTTTCAGATAAGTGACAGGAGCATTCATCTAGCAAGGTGAAGTTGTGTTCCCTTTTGAACACTGCCCATGAATTTTACCATGCAAACTATATAGCAGTGCTCCAGCAAAGAAGGAACACAGGTCTTCAATTTCACAGAATCACAGAATAGTAGGGGTTGGAAGGGACCTCTGTGGGTCCACTAGTCCAACCCTTCTGCCGAAGCAGGGTCACCTACAGCAGGCTGCACAGGACTGCGTCCAGGCGGGTCTTGAATATCTCCAGAGAAGGAGACTCCACAACCTCCCTGG